>ERZ773136.1697-NODE-1697-length-20518-cov-3.343449_pt1 | contig 20518 bp, 16 predicted proteins | sample MGYA00580855_ERZ773136 | MGnify/ENA primary metagenome ERZ773136 (study PRJEB29015, sample SAMEA2737860) | human gut metagenome | biome: human gut; feature: human-associated habitat; material: faeces | place: China | collected 2012 ... | reverse complement strand
GACCACCAGCCAGGTGCTGGCGGCCCGCAGCCACCTGCAGCGCAGTCAGGGAGCAACCACCCCAAAAAAGAGTGAACCGGCAGCCGCTACCCGCGCGCGGCCGGTGAATAACGCTGCGCTGGAGCGACTGAGTTCGATTACCGAGCGCGTCCAGGCTCGTCCGGCCGCGGCCGCGCTGGAGCAGGCCCCGGCGAAGAAAGAGGCCTATCGCTGGAAGGCGACGACGGTGGTGGAAGAGAGCAAAGTCGAAGTCGCCACGCCCAAAGCGCTGAAAAAGGCGCTGGAGCATGAGAAGACGCCGGAGCTGGCGGCCAAGCTCGCCGAAGAAGCGGTCGAGCGCGACAGCTGGGCGGCGGAAGTGAGCCAGCTGGCGGTACCGAAGCTGGTCGAGCAGGTGGCGCTCAACGCGTGGAAAGAGCAGGAGGGCAGCCGCGTCTGTCTGCATCTGCGTCCCAGCCAGCGCCACCTCAATTCCGCCAGCGCGCAGCAAAAGCTGGCTGAAGCGCTGGGGGTGTTGTACGGTACGCCGGTTGAATTGACCATCGTGGAAGACGATAATCCCGCGATGCGTACGCCGCTGGAGTGGCGGCAGGCTATTTATGAAGAGAAGCTCGCGCAGGCGCGCGAAGCCATTATCGCGGATAATAACATTCAGACCCTGCGTCGTTTCTTCGACGCCGATCTGGATGAAGAGAGTATTCGCCCCATTTGAATGCCAGTCTGACTGGCATTCAGTACCTTTAACGATGACTGACTGAGAGAGAAGCCTATGTTTGGTGGAAAAGGCGGCCTGGGTAACCTGATGAAGCAGGCCCAGCAGATGCAAGAGAAAATGCAGAAGATGCAGGAAGAGATCGCTCAGCTGGAAGTAACCGGCGAATCCGGCGCGGGTCTGGTGAAAGTGACCATTAACGGCGCGCACAACTGCCGCCGTGTGGAGATCGACCCAAGCCTGCTGGAAGACGACAAAGAGATGCTCGAAGACCTGGTGGCTGCCGCGTTCAACGACGCCGCGCGCCGTATCGAAGAGACCCAGAAAGAGAAGATGGCTTCCGTTTCTGCCGGTATGCAACTGCCGCCAGGCTTCAAGATGCCGTTCTGATGCAAACCAGCCCGCTGTTAACTCAGCTTATGGAAGCGCTGCGCTGTCTGCCGGGCGTCGGCCCGAAGTCAGCGCAGCGCATGGCGTTTACCCTGCTGCAGCGCGATCGCAGCGGCGGGATGCGCCTGGCGCAGGCGCTGACGCGTGCGATGTCGGAGATCGGCCACTGCGCCGATTGCCGCACCTTCACCGAGCAGGAGGTGTGCAATATCTGCAGCAACCCGCGTCGCCAGGAAAACGGCCAGATCTGCGTGGTAGAGAGTCCGGCGGACATCTATGCCATTGAGCAGACCGGGCAGTATTCCGGCCGCTACTTCGTGCTGATGGGGCACCTGTCGCCGCTCGACGGCATCGGGCCTGATGACATCGGGCTCGATCGCCTGGAGCAACGGCTGGAGGCGGAGTCGATCACCGAGGTGATCCTCGCCACCAACCCGACCGTTGAGGGCGAGGCGACGGCCAACTACATCGCAGAGCTGTGCGCGCAGTATGGCGTCGACGCCAGCCGAATCGCCCACGGCGTGCCGGTGGGCGGCGAGCTGGAGATGGTCGACGGCACCACGCTGTCCCACTCCCTGGCCGGTCGCCACAAGATTACTTTCTGAACAAATGGAGGCGGCCTTTGCCGCCTCCGCTTGAAAAATTTCCCCGCTGTCCCCATCTCCCACTCAACGGTTTTTTACCCATTTAAAATGGCATTGTTGAGGTTGAATCAGATGAAAGGACAAGAAACTCGTGGTTTTCAGTCAGAAGTAAAGCAGCTTCTGCACCTGATGATCCATTCCCTCTATTCCAACAAAGAAATCTTTCTGCGTGAGCTGATTTCCAACGCCTCTGATGCGGCCGATAAGCTGCGTTTCCGCGCGCTGTCGCAGCCGGATTTGTATGAGGGAGACGGCGAGCTGCGCGTGCGGGTTTCGTTTGATAAAGACAACCGCACCCTGACCATCGCCGATAACGGTATCGGTATGAACCGGGAAGAGGTTATCGACCATCTCGGCACCATCGCCAAATCCGGCACCAAAGCGTTCCTCGAATCGATGGGTTCCGACCAGGCGAAGGATAGCCAGCTGATCGGTCAGTTCGGCGTCGGCTTCTATTCGGCCTTCATCGTGGCGGACAAAGTGACCGTGCGTACCCGTGCGGCGGGCGACAAGCCGGAAAACGGCGTGTTCTGGGAGTCCGCCGGCGAAGGCGAATATACCGTAGCTGATATCACCAAAGCCGATCGCGGCACCGAAATCACCCTGCATCTGCGCGAAGGCGAAGATGATTTCCTCAACGACTGGCGCGTGCGCTCTATCATCAGCAAGTATTCCGACCATATCGCGCTGCCGGTTGAGATTGAAAAACGGGAAGAGAAAGACGGCGAAACCGTGATTTCGTGGGAAAAAATCAACAAGGCGCAGGCCCTGTGGACCCGCAGCAAATCCGAAGTTAACGACGACGAATACAAAGAGTTTTATAAGCATATCGCTCACGACTACAGCGACCCGCTGACCTGGAGCCACAACCGCGTGGAAGGTAAGCAGGAGTACACCAGCCTGCTGTATATCCCGTCGCAGGCGCCGTGGGATATGTGGAACCGCGATCATAAACACGGCCTGAAGCTGTACGTCCAGCGTGTGTTCATCATGGACGACGCCGAGCAGTTTATGCCGAACTATCTGCGCTTCGTGCGCGGCCTGATCGATTCCAACGATCTGCCGCTGAACGTCTCCCGTGAAATCCTGCAGGACAGCAGCGTGACCCGCAACCTGCGCACCGCGCTGACCAAACGCGCGCTGCAGATGCTGGATAAGCTGGCGAAAGACGACGCTGAAAAATACCAAACCTTCTGGAAACAGTTCGGCCTGGTGCTGAAAGAGGGCCCGGCGGAAGATCCGAGCAACCAGGAAGCGATCGCCAAACTGCTGCGTTTCGCAACCACCCATACCGACTCCTCCGCGCAGACCGTATCGCTGGAAGAGTATGTCTCACGCATGAAAGAAGGTCAGGAGAAGATCTACTACATCACAGCCGACAGCTATGCGGCGGCGAAGAGCAGCCCGCACCTCGAGTTGCTGCGTAAGAAAGGGATCGAAGTGCTGCTGCTCTCCGATCGCATCGACGAGTGGATGATGAGCTACCTGACCGAGTTCGACGGCAAAGCGTTCCAGTCTGTCGCTAAAGCCGACGAGTCGCTGGACAAGCTGGCGGATGAAGTAGACGAGTCCACCAAAGAAGCCGAAAAAGCGCTGGAGCCGTTCGTTGAGCGGGTGAAAAACCTGCTTGGCGACCGGGTGAAAGAGGTACGTCTGACCCATCGTCTGACCGACACCCCGGCGATTGTCACCACCGACGCCGACGAGATGAGCACTCAGATGGCGAAGCTGTTCGCGGCAGCGGGCCAGGCGGCGCCGGAAGTGAAATACATCTTCGAACTGAACCCGGCGCATCAGCTGGTGAAACGCGCAGCTGATACCCAGGATGACGCCCAGTTCGGCGAATGGGTGGAACTGCTGCTGGATCAGGCGCTGCTGGCCGAGCGCGGCACGCTGGAAGATCCGAACCAGTTTATCCGTCGTATGAACCAGCTGCTGGCTTCCTGACACGAAGCTGAACGAGTAGCCCGGCCGAGCGACGCGACGCCGGAAACGGAATAAATGCCCCGTCTGAGCAATTTGCTCAGGCGGGGCATTTCACATTGGATTGCATAAAATATCTCACCATTAACCGTTTCAGCCGCACCGCCTTCCTTGAGCCATCGCCGTTCTGGTGGTATGGTTTAGCGTTTTTGAAAAATTGAATCGACTTTTGAGGGGATTTTCGTAATGCGTATTATTCTGCTTGGCGCTCCGGGCGCGGGTAAAGGAACTCAGGCTCAGTTCATCATGGAGAAATACGGTATTCCGCAAATCTCCACCGGCGATATGCTGCGCGCGGCGGTAAAATCCGGCTCTGAGCTCGGTAAGCAAGCGAAAGACATTATGGACGCAGGCAAGCTGGTGACCGATGAGCTGGTCATCGCGCTGGTGAAAGAGCGTATCGCCCAGGAAGATTGCCGTAACGGCTTCCTGCTGGACGGCTTCCCGCGGACCATTCCGCAGGCTGACGCCATGAAAGAGGCGGGCATTACCGTTGATTACGTGCTGGAATTCGACGTGCCGGACGAACTGATCGTTGACCGCATCGTTGGCCGTCGCGTCCACGCGGCATCCGGTCGCGTATACCACATCAAATTCAATCCGCCGAAGGTGGAAGGCAAAGACGACGTGACCGGCGAAGAGCTGACCACCCGTAAAGACGATCAGGAAGAGACCGTGCGTAAGCGTCTGGTAGAATACCATCAGATGACAGCGCCGCTGATCGGCTACTACACCAAAGAAGCGCAGGCGGGCAACACCAAATACGCCAAAGTCGATGGCACCAAAGCGGTAGCTGACGTGCGCGCCGAACTGGAAAAAATCCTCGGCTGATAAAGCCTTTTCTCATCCTGCTGCGGCAGGATGAGAACTCCTCTCATTTCTACCTTTTGCTATGATTGGTTCCGTTTAGCGCCATTTCAGCTACAATTGGCTGCGATTCAAATGGTTAAGAGGCGGTAATGCATCAGACGAAAACAGGTATCTTGCTGGCCAATTTAGGCACTCCCGATGCGCCCACCCCCGGGGCGGTGAAGCGCTATCTGCGACAATTCCTCAGCGACAAACGGGTGGTGGATACGTCTCGTCTGCTATGGTGGCCGCTGCTGCGCGGCGTCATACTGCCGATTCGCTCCCCGCGTGTGGCGAAGCTCTATCAGTCCGTGTGGATGGAAGAGGGATCGCCGCTGATGGTGTATAGTCGTCGCCAGCAGCAGGCGCTGGCTGCCAGGCTGCCGGATACCCCGGTGGCGCTGGGCATGAGCTATGGTTCACCGTCACTGGCCAGCGCGGTGGATGACTTACTGGCGCAGGGGGTGGAGCACATCGTGGTGCTGCCGCTGTATCCGCAATATTCCTGCTCGACGGTGGCCGCCGTCTGGGACGAACTGGCGCGGATTCTGGCGAAAAAGCGCGCCATTCCGGGTATCTCGTTTATTCGCGACTATGCCGAACATCCGGACTATATCCATGCGCTGGCGGCCAGCGTGCGCGCTTCCTTCGCTGTCCATGGGGAACCGGATCTGCTGCTGCTCTCCTATCATGGGATCCCGCAGCGCTATGCCAACCAGGGCGATGATTATCCTCAGCGCTGTCGCGATACGACGCGGGAACTGGTTTCCGCGCTGGGGCTGCCGCCGGAGCGGGTGATGATGACTTTCCAGTCGCGCTTTGGCCGGGAACCCTGGCTGACGCCGTACACCGATGAAACGCTAAAGATGCTCGGCGAGAAAGGGACGAAGCATGTTCAGGTGCTGTGCCCGGGGTTTGCCGCCGACTGTCTCGAAACGCTGGAAGAAATCGCCGTCCAGAACCGGGAAATATTCCTCGAAGCGGGCGGCAAGCAATATGAATATATTCCGGCGCTTAATGCGGACGCAGCGCATATTGAGATGATGGTCAATCTGACGGCGCCTTATCGCTGATCGCGCGCAGGGCGGGGAATATGCTACTATTTCCCGCTTGTTCCCTGTTATTTAAGCGCCACTATGAAATTTCCCGGTAAACGCAAATCTAAACACTATTTTCCCGTTAACGCCCGCGATCCGCTGCTGCAGCAAATTCAGCCGGAGAATGAATCCAGCGTCTCCTGGGTGGTCGGTATCGACCAGACGCTGGTGGATATCGAAGCGAAAGTGGATGAGGCGTTTATCGTGCGCTACGGCCTGAGCGCGGGCCATTCGCTGGTGATTGAAGATGACGTCGCCGAGGCGCTGTACCAGGAGCTGGTGCGCAACAATCTCATTACCCATCAGTTTGCCGGCGGCACCATCGGCAATACCATGCACAACTACTCGGTGCTGGCGGACGATCGCTCGGTGCTGCTTGGCGTGATGTGCAGCAATATCGAAATCGGCGGCTATGCCTATCGTTACCTGTGCAATACCTCCAGCCGCACCGATCTGAACTATCTGCAGGGCGTCGACGGCGCCATTGGCCGCTGCTTTACCCTGATCGGTGACAGCGGCGAGCGCACCTTCGCCATCAGCCCGGGCCACATGAACAAGCTGCGTCCGGAAAGCATTCCGGAAGCGGTGATCGCCGGCGCCTCGGCGCTGGTGCTGACCTCTTACCTGGTCCGCTGCAAGCCGGGCGAGCCGATGCCGGACGCCACGATGAAGGCTATTGAGTATGCCAAAAAGCACGATGTGCCGGTGGTGTTAACCCTCGGAACCAAATACGTGATTGCCGATAACCCGGCGTGGTGGCAGGAGTTCCTGCAGGAGCATGTCTCTATTCTGGCAATGAACGAAGAGGAAGGGGAAGCGCTGACCGGCTTTGCCGATCCGCTGTCAGCGGCGAATAAGGCGCTGGACTGGGTCGACCTGGTGCTGTGCACCGCCGGCCCGGCGGGCCTGTATATGGCAGGCTTCACTGAAGAAGAGGCGAAGCGTAAAACCCAGCATCCGCTGCTGCCGGGGGCGATCCCGGAGTTTAACCAGTTTGAATTCAGCCGCGCGATGCGTCACCAGGATTGCGTTAATCCGCTGCGCATATATTCCCATATCGCTCCCTATATGGGCGGCCCCGAGAAGATCATGAACACCAACGGCGCAGGCGACGGCGCGCTGGCGGCGCTGCTGCATGACATCACCGCCAATAACTACCACCGCAATAACGTACCCAACTCCAGCAAGCACAAATGCAAATGGCTGACCTACTCCTCGCTGGCGCAGGTGTGTAAATATGCCAACCGCGTGAGCTATCAGGTGCTGAACCAGCACTCGCCGCGTTTAACCCGCGGCCTGCCGGAGCGTGAGGACAGCCTGGAAGAGGCGTACTGGGATCGGTAAGCGCGTCCCTCTCCCGGCGGGGAGAGGGCAGTACATCAGCCGGTGACCACTTCGCCGGCCGGTGGCGTTTCCAGAAGCCGCAGCATGGCGCGGGCAATTTCCCGTTCGCCCATCACCACCTGATTGGCTCCGCGATCGATAATGTAGTCCACTTCGTCATCATAATGGGCGCGGGCGATAATCTCGATATTCGGACATTTTTCCCGTGCGGAAGCGACAATCTCTCCGGCCTCGTAGCCGTTAGGGATTGTCAGCAGCAGCCAGCGGGCGCAATCGAGATGCGCCAGCTCCATGATCTCTTCATTGGCGGCATTGCCGAGCACCGCGCTGATCCCGCGCTCGCGTAGCTCATCCACGCGGGTGCGCGAGGTTTCAACCACCACCAGCGGGATCCCCTGGGCCATCAGCTTCTCGCCCAGCAGGCTGCCGACGCGGCCGAAGCCGACCAACAGCGCGTGGTTGCAGATATCGACCGGCACCTGCTTCTCGTCTTCCAGGACCTCTTCCAGCGTCTGCTCGTCGAGGGTTTCGGTTTTATCGAGATATTTTTCCAGCAGGGTAAACAGCACCGGGTTGAGCATAATTGAGATGATCGCCCCGGCCAGCACCAGATTTTGTCCGGCCTGCGGCAGCAGGTTAAGCGCCATTCCCAGGCCGGCGAGAATAAAGGCAAACTCGCCAATCTGCGCCAGGCTGGCGGCGATGGTCAGCGCGGTGCGCGGCGAGTGACCAAACATCCGCACAAGGAAAAAGGCGGCTGCGGATTTACCAAAGATAATAATCGCCAGCGTCGCCAGCACCGCCAGCGGCTGTTGGACCAGCACCATCGGGTCAAACAGCATGCCGACGGAGACGAAGAACAGCACCGCGAAGGCGTCGCGCAGCGGCAGGGTGTCATGGGCGGCGCGGTGGCTGAGCTCGGATTCGTTAAGCACCATGCCGGCAAAGAAGGCGCCGAGGGCAAAAGAGACATCAAACAGCTCCACGGCGCCGAAGGCGATGCCCAGCGCCAGGGCCAGCACCGACAGAGTGAACAGCTCGCGTGAGCCGGTGGCGGCGCTGCGCGACATGATCCACGGCACCAGCCGGCGGCCGACCAGCATCATAATGGCGATAAAGGCCACCACTTTGCCAATGGTGATCCCGAGGTCGAGGGCCAGGGACGCGAAGCCGACGTTGCCTTTCTCCGCCATACCGGCAATCGCCGGCAGCAGGACCAGCGTCAGGACCATCACCAGGTCTTCCACAATCAGCCAGCCGATGGCGATTTGCCCGCGCTGGCTGTCAATCAGTTGTCGTTCCTCCAGCGCGCGCAGCAGCACTACGGTACTGGCGGTGGAGAGGCACAGGCCAAAGACGATGCCGGTCATCAGCGACCAGCCGAGGGCGGCGGAGAGCGCCATACCCAGCAGCGTCGCCACGGCTATCTGGGCGATAGCCCCGGGGATGGCGATCGATTTTACCGCCATCAGGTCTTTAAGTGAGAAATGCAGCCCGACGCCGAACATCAGCAGAATGACGCCAAGTTCCGCAAGTTCCGGAGCCAGTTTGGTGTCAGCAACAAAGCCAGGGGTGAAAGGTCCGGCCAGCACGCCCGCTAAGAGATATCCCACCAGAGGAGAAATACGTAGCTTATTGGCAATCATGCCGAGAATAAAGGCGAGCACGAGGCCGCCGACAATGGTGGTGATAAGCGGTGTTGCGTGGTGCATTCCGTCTCCTTTCCAGTGGTGTATCGGTCCATTTTGCTACCCTGTCCGGGTAATAGTTTATGACAAAAACGTTCACTTTGTTTATGAATAATTCTTGAGTTGTGCAAAAAAATGCAATTAGCCGATGAAAAGGCACAGAAGGGAAAATGGCGGGGGGAAATCGTGGAACAGGCTGATGACACAAGGGTTAACGGCGGCCAGGGTTGCACTTTGGCCGCCGAATAATCAGGCTTTTTGCCGGTTATCAGGAAGGAATATCGTCAGGAATCCCAGCAGCGGCAGGAAGGCGCAGATTTTATAAACCAGATCGATGCTGGTATGGTCCGCCAGCAGGCCTAACACCGCGGCGCCAAGGCCGCCCATGCCAAAGGCGAAGCCGAAAAACAGGCCAGAAACCATGCCGATGCGTCCCGGCAGCAGTTCCTGCGCATAGACCAGAATAGCGGAAAAGGCCGAGGCGAGGATAAAACCAATGATCACCGTCAAAATACCCGTCCATTCAAGGCTGGCGTAGGGTAAAACGAGGGTGAAAGGCGCTACGCCGAGGATAGAGCCCCAAATCACATACTTACGCCCAATTTTGTCGCCAACAGGCCCGCCAATCACCGTCCCGGCAGCCACTGCGAACAGGAAGGCAAACAGATGAAGCTGGGCGTTTTGCACCGTTAAGCCGAATTTATGCATCAGATAAAAGGTGTAATAGCTGCTGATGCTCGCCATATAGAAATATTTCGAGAAAATCAGCATCAGCAGAATGCCTACCGCCAGAATGACCTTCTTGCGCGGCAGCGGATTAACGATGGCCGGTTTCGGTTTGCCCTTATTCATTCGATGCTGCGCGGCATACCAGCGGGGATGGAGTCAGCGGAAGAAGCGCCGGTTGCGGTGGAGCCGCAGCCAGCCAGCAGAGCGGCCAGCACAAACCAGGCGACGTTGCCTTTGCCGTACGGGGCGATGATCACCGCCGCCAGCAATGGGCCAAGCGAGCTGCCGAAATTGCCGCCCACCTGGAACAGCGACTGGGCCAGGCCGTGACGGCCGCCGGAGGCCATCCGCGCCACGCGGGATGATTCCGGATGGAAAACCGAGGAGCCGGTACCTACCAGCGCGGCGGCCAGCAGCACCATGCCGAAGCTACCGGCCAGCGCGAGGAGAATCAAACCGCAGAGGGTGAAGCACATGCCCACCGGCAGCGACCACGGCATCGAGCGTTTATCGGTGATGTAGCCAATCACCGGCTGGAATAGCGATGAGGTGAGCTGGAAGGTCAGGGTGATCATGCCGATCTGCACGAAGGTAAGGGAGAACTCCGCCTGCAGCAGCGGGTAGATAGCGAGAATAAGCGACTGGATCATATCGTTAAGCAAATGGGACAGGCTGATCGCGCCTAAGATGCCAAACGAGGTGCGTGCTTTTTGCGGCGGCGCAGCGGGGCCGGACAGGGGTGGAGCGGTCTGATTGATTGCCATAGGTTCACGTCACTTTTTTATATAGCTTTCGTCTTTTGTCCGCCATGGCGACTGCCCTGATTTTCCCGGCTACTGCATGGGAAATATGACGAACGGGCTGACGCAATGCCATACAACGCGAAGGCGTATAGAGGATGCAGGTAGAATTATTATCCGACTAACATACCTGTTGATAAGGTTTGAAGGAAGTCGCAATTCTGAAAACATATTTGTCAACGCGACTAACTCGCTATACTTTCGGCACTTGGGATTAAGTCAGGGAGTGAAGCATGCATTATTTCAAACACAGCGTAGCGCTGGCGCTATTCGCCGCTTTATCGCTGGGCAGCTTGTCGGCACAGGCCTATGAGCAGGATAAAACCTATAAAATTACCATCCTGCACACCAACGATCACCACGGCCATTTCTGGCGCAATGACTACGGCGAATATGGCCTGGCGGCGCAGAAAACGCTGGTCGATGGCATCCGGAAAGAGGTGGCGGCGGAAGGGGGAAGCGTCCTGCTGTTATCCGGCGGCGATATTAATACCGGCGTACCGGAGTCTGATTTACAGGATGCAGAGCCCGATTTTCGCGGCATGAACCTGATCGGCTACGACGCGATGGCGGTGGGAAACCATGAATTCGATAATCCGCTGAGCGTACTGCGCCAGCAGGAAAAGTGGGCTAAGTTCCCGTTCCTGTCGGCCAATATTTATCAGAAAAGCACCGGCGAACGGCTGTTCAAACCCTGGGCGTTGTTTAAGCGCGGTGGGCTGAAAATCGCGGTGATTGGCTTAACCACCGACGATACGGCCAAGATTGGCAATCCGGAATATTTCACCGATATTGAATTCCGCAAACCGGCGGAAGAGGCGAAGCTGGTTATCCAGGAGCTGCAGCAGAATGAAAAGCCGGACGTGATCCTGGCCACCACCCATATGGGCCATTACGACAATGGCAACCACGGCTCTAATGCGCCGGGCGATGTTGAAATGGCGCGGAGTTTACCTGCGGGATCGCTGGCGATGATCGTCGGCGGTCACTCGCAGGATCCGGTATGCATGGCGGCGGAAAATAAAAAGCAGGTCGATTATGTGCCAGGCACCCCGTGCGCTCCGGATCGTCAGAACGGCATCTGGATCGTCCAGGCGCATGAGTGGGGCAAATACGTCGGCCGCGCCGATTTTGAGTTCCGCAACGGCGAGATGAAGCTGGTGCACTATCAGCTGATCCCGGTCAACCTGAAGAAAAAAGTGACTTACGATAACGGCCAAAGCGAGCGGGTGCTGTATACGCCGCAGATCGCCGAGAACCCGCAGATGATGTCGCTGCTGACGCCGTTCCAGAACAAAGGCAAGGCGCAGCTGCAGGTCAAAATCGGCAGCGTGAATGGTCATCTGGAGGGCGACCGCAGTAAAGTGCGCTTTGTGCAGACCAATATGGGCCACCTGCTGCTGGCGGCGCAAATGGCGCGCAGCAACGCGGATTTCGCGGTGATGAGCGGCGGCGGGATCCGCGACTCCATTGAGGCGGGGGATATCACCTACAAAGATGTGATGAAGGTCCAGCCGTTCGGCAATGTGCTGACCTATGTCGATATGAACGGCAAGGAGGTAGTGGATTACCTGACCGCCGTCGCGCAGATGAAGCCGGATTCCGGCGCTTATCCGCAGTTTGCCAACGTCAGTTTCGTGGCCAAAGACGGTAAGCTGAACGATCTGAAAATCAAAGGCGAACCGGTGGATCCGGCGAAGACCTATCGGATGGCGACGCTGAGCTTTAACGCCACCGGCGGCGATGGCTATCCGAACATCGCCGATAAACCCGGGTATGTGAATACCGGCTTTATCGATGCCGAAGTGCTGAAAGAGTATATCGAGAAGAACTCGCCGCTGGATGCCGCCGCCTATGAGCCGAAAGGCGAGGTGAGCTGGCAGTAAGCCTGGGCTTCAGGTTGGCTATTTCCCCGGTGGCGCTACGCTTACCGGGGCTACAAGTTGGGTATCCCGGATAAGGCGCGTGCGCCGCTATCCGGGATCGTTTTATCAATCGCGGCGGGCGATATCGGCGAACTTCGCATCGAGAAGCTGCGCCAGATCGCTGGCCGCCAGCTCAATATCCAGCCCGCGTTTGCCGCCGGAAATATAGATGGTGGCAAATTCCTGCGCCGGGGCGTCAATCACCGTCGGCAGGCGCTTCTTCTGCCCCAGCGGACTGATGCCGCCCACCAGATAGCCGGTGATACGCTGCGCCACCATCGGGTCGGCCATGTCGACTTTCTTAGCGCCCAGCGCTTTCGCCACTTTCTTCAAATCCAGCTGCCCGGCGACCGGAGTGACGGCCACCGCCAGATGCTTCATATCGCCGTTCACGGCGACCAGCAAGGTCTTGTAAACCTGGTCGGCATTGAGGCCGAGCTTGCGCACCACTTCATCTCCGAAGTTGGTCTCATTGGGATCGTGATCGTAACTGTGGATCTGAAAGGAAATTTTGTTTTTTTCGAGTAATTTAACGGCGGGAGTCATAGCTATCCTTCTTACCAACCGGTTTTGCGTGACGTCAGAATACGCCCGCAGGTTGTCTAAAAAATAGTACCATCTTGCGCAATAGTGTTGGCAGTGATGGTCACTTTGAGCGACAATCAGACGATCCGGGATGCAAATCCCGGGATAATAATAATGATGAAATTCCTCTTTGACGGGCCAATAGCAATATTGGCCATTTTTTTTATGTCAGCATATCCGGCAGATTCCCTTCGCCATACAGGTGCAGCGCGCCGACGGCAACCACGTAGCGCCCCGGCGGCAAGGCCAGCAGCGTCTCGCGCCAGGCGAGGTTGCGCTGGTGCATCAGCACATCATATAAAGACTGGCTAAAGGTCGTCGGCAGCGATACCGCGCCGCGCGACGGCGGTTGCTCCAGCCACCAGCCGATCATGACCTGCAGTAAACGGGCGTTGGTGCGCCAGTGGGTCAGCGTATCCTCCAGCAGCGCCATCCCCCCGTCGGGCAGATCGCGCAGCAGCGCGATTTGGCTGTCGGCGCCTTCCAGCTCCATCACCGCTATGTTGCTCTCGCGGGCGGCCATCAGCAACTGATAATCGATGCCGTAATCCGGTCGCAGCCCCAGCTTCTGCGCCTGGGTGGCCTGCAGGACCATCGCCACCTGCCACAGCGGCTGGCTGTCGAACAGCCCGACCGACAGGCCCAGCTCGCCGGCTCGCGCCTCTAGCTCGCTCAGCTGCGCATCGCTCAGGCGTTCCGCCAGCGGTGGGTAAGTGGGGAGATTGCTAAACGGGGTTTCATTGCCGCTGATATCGGCCTCGACGATTAACGCATCGGCCTGGCGTATTTTTTTCAGAAGCTTCGCCGGCGGCGGCGCCATGTCGCGGGTGCCCATATGGATACTGCCGACGAGGTGCAAATAGCGTTCGCCGGGCAGGACGATATCCATCGCAGGCCAGGAATAAGACGAGCCGGCGGCGGCTCGCCACAGCATTTTTATCCGGTTTAACAGGCCCATACGCGCTCCGAAGTGTGAGGACTTCATGCTAGCGCATATGGTGATACACGTCACCCTTCCGGCGGGCTTTTCTTGTCCCGGCAAAAAAAGGGCGCCGAACAACGTCGGCGCCCGTTTCATCTGACGGCGTTTACTCTTTTGGTTTAAAGCGCAGCAGGCGGTTGGCGTTACTCACCACGGTGATCGACGACAGCGCCATCGCCGCGCCGGCGACCACCGGGTTGAGCAGGGTGCCGGTCAGCGGCCAGAGGATCCCGGCGGCAATCGGGATACCCAGCGAGTTGTAGACAAACGCGCCCAGCAGGTTCTGCTTCATATTGCGTAACGTTGCTTTCGAAATCGCCAGCGCATCGGCCACGCCGTGAAGACTATGGCGCATCAGGGTGATCGCCGCGGTTTCAATAGCGACATCGCTGCCGCCGCCCATGGCGATCCCGACATCCGCCTGGGCCAGCGCCGGGGCGTCGTTAATCCCATCGCCAACCATCGCCACTTTGTGCCCCTGGCTCTGCAGACGCTTAATGGCATCGGCTTTACCGTCCGGCAGCACGCCGGCGATCACTTCATCAATGCCGGCTTCTTTGGCGATAGCCTTCGCGGTGGTGGGGTTATCCCCGGTAAGCATCACCAGCCGGTAGCCCTGCCGATGCAAACGCGCCAGGGCGTCGACGCTGTCTTCGCGCAGCGGGTCGCGGATGGCGAACAGCGCGGCGGCCTGACCATCCACCGCCAGCAGCACCGGCGTGGCGCCGCGTGAGGCCTGGGCTGTCATCTCGCTTTCCACCTCGGCGGTATTGATATGCTGCTCGTTGAGCAGCGCCTGGTTACCGAGCAGCAGACGATGACCTTCCGCCTCGCCGCTGACGCCAAGGCCGCGCAGGGTGCGGAAGCCGCTGACTTCCGGCAATGGGCCGTCGGCAGCTTTATCAAGGATCGCTCGCGCCAGCGGATGGCTTGAGCCCTGCTCCAGCGCGGCGGCAAGACGCAGCGCGGTATGCTCATCAACGCCAGCGAAAGTTTTCACCGCCACCACCTGCGGCTTGCCTTCGGTCAGGGTGCCGGTTTTATCGAACACCAGGGTGTCGAGTTCACTGGCGCGCTGCAGCGCATCGGCATCGCGCACCAGCACGCCGTACTCCGCCGCCCGGCCAACGCCGGAGATAATCGACATTGGCGTCGCCAGGCCTAAGGCGCACGGACAGGCGATAATCAGTACCGTGGTGGCAATGACCAGGGTATAGACGATCTGCGGCGCCGGGCCGAAGAAGTACCAGATCGCAGCGCTAATCAGCGCAATGACGACCACCGCCGGAACAAATACGGCGGAGATTTTATCCGCCAGCTGGCCGATCTCCGGTTTGCTGCTCTGCGCCTGGCGCACCATGCGGATAATTCTTGCCAGCGTGGTCTGGCTGCCGACGGCGCTGGCGGTAAACAGCACGCTGCCATCCTGCACCACGGTCCCGGCGTGAATGGCGTCGCCATCGCCTTTTTGCTGCGGCACTGGTTCGCCGGTGAGCATCGCTTCATCAAACCAGGCTTCGCCCTGGCTTATCATGCCGTCGACCGGGACGCGGTCGCCGGTAGTCAGGCGCAGCGTCATGCCCGCCTGAACTTCCGCGAGCGGCAGATCTTTCTCGCCCTCGGGCGTGACGACCCGCGCCGAAGGCGGCGTCAGGTCGAGCAGTTTTTCCAGCGCTTTCGAGGAGCGCTGACGCGCGCGGGCCTCCAGCATATGGCCGAGGTTAATCAGGCCGATAATCATCGCGCTGGCTTCGTAATAGAGATGGCGGGCTTCCATCGGGAACCACTGCGGCCACAGGTTGACGCTCATCGAGTACAGCCAGGCGACGCCGGTGCCGAGCGCCACCAGCGTATCCATGGTAGCGGTGCCGTTTTTCAGGCTTTTCCACGCGCTGCGGTAGAAGTGGCCGCCGGCGAAGACCATGACGGCGAGGGTGACAAGGCCGATAACCAGCCACAGCGAACGGTTGTCGTCGCTGACCATCATGTTATCGCCGATCATGCCCCAGACCATCACCGGCACGCCGACCAGCAGGGCGACAATCGCCTGCCAGCGAAAACGTTTCATCGTCGCGAGGGCGGTTTCCTGCTGGCGTTCGCGGCGTTGCAGATCGTCTTCGATCGCCTCCGCGCCATAGCCGGCTTTCTCCACCGCCTGCACTAATTCAGCGGCGGACGCACTGCCCATCACCAGCGCCGTGCGTTCCGCCAGGTTTACCCGCGCCTGTGAGACGCCCGGCACCGCGGCAAGCGCGTTTTGTACCCGGGAGACGCAGCTGGCGCAGCTCATGCCGTTGATCAGCAGCTGTTGACTGTCATCTTCGTCATGGGCTGCCGGAAGCTCAGGAGTGGCCGCTGTCAGTGCTTCCGACGGGATTGATGATTCTGCCAGCGGTTTAGCCTTTGGGTGGCTGAGCTCCGCGCCGTATCCGGCTTGTTTAACGGTATCAATCAGCGCTTGCGCGCTGGCGCTGCCCGTCACATGGGCTTCAGTGAGGGTGACTTCCGCTTGCTCAACGTCAGGACGCTGCTCCAGACTCTCTTTCACGCGTTTGACGCAGTGGCCGCAGGAGAGGCCATCCAGCGTCAGGTCGATAGTGTTAGACATAAATAACTCCTGAATAATTTTCCGGTCAACGATTGACCAGAACCACTCTTTCATCGAGTATTAAGAAGGTTAAACCTTCCAGCAAGGGGAAGGTCAAGGAGAAAAAATGAATATCAGCGATGTGGCGAAAAAAACCGGCTTAACCAGCAAAGCGATTCGTTTTTATGAAGAGAAGGGGCTGGTGACGCCGCCGTTGCGGAGCGAAAACGGCTACCGCACCTATAGTCAGCAGCATCTCGATGAGCTGACGCTGCTGCGCCAGGCGCGGCAGGTGGGGTTTAACCTGGAAGAGTGCCGCGAACTGGTGGCCCTGTTCAACGACCCGTCGCGGCACAGCGCCGATGTGAAAAAACGCACGCTGGAGAAAGTGGCGGATATCGAGAACCATATCCGCGAGCTGCAAAATATGCGCGCGCACCTGCTGGCGCTGGCCGAATCCTGCCCCGGCGACGACAGCGCGGAGTGCCCGATTATCGATAATCTTTCCGGCTGCTGCCATCGCAAGGCGCAGGCTTAACGGACGGCGGGTCTGATTCGTAGCGTAATCCCTTCTACGGCAATCACTTCAACCTTGCTGCCCGCCGCGAAGTCTTCATCGGCAATCACCGGCCAGGAGCTGTCGCCCACGCGGACGTGGCCGCGGCCGTTCACCAGCGGGGCATCCAGCGTCAGGCGGCGGCCCACCAGTTGCTGCCCGCGCTGGTTGAGCTGGGCATCGGCCGGGCGCTGCGTTTTGACGCGCTTGCGCAGCCATTTCGACCACAGCCACGCCGCCAGCAGGGTGAGAACGGCAAACAGCGTGCCTTGCCATTCCCAGCTCAGCGGCAGGAGCCAGGTCAGGGCGCCGGTCACCACGCCGGCGACGCCGCTCCACAGCAGGTATCCGCTGCCGCCCAGCATCTCGGCCGCCAGCAGCAGCCCGCCGAGGCTTAGCCAGAACAGATGGGGGTGTGCGAGGATCATGCCGATCATGATTTTTTCCGATCGCCAGCGCCTTCTTTGATCAGCTCGCTGATCCCGGCGATCGATCCCATCAGGCTGCTGGCATCCAGCGGCATCAATACCACTTTGCTGTTGTTAGCGGCGCCAATCTGCTGCAGCGCATCGGTGTATTTCTGCGCCACGAAGTAGTTGATCGCCTGAATATCGCCCGAGGCGATCGCCGAGGAGACCATTTGGGTGGCGCGGGCTTCCGCTTCGGCGGACCGTTCGCGAGCCTCCGCCTGCAGGAACGCGGACTGCCGTTCGCCCTCGGCCTTGAGGATCTGCGACTGCTTTTCCCCTTCCGCTTTCAGAATTTCCGCCTGTCGCACCCCTTCGGCCTCAAGGATGTACGCGCGTTTGGTACGTTCGGCTTTCATCTGGGCGTTCATCGAGGCGATAAGCTCCGCCGGCGGGCGAACGTCGCGAATTTCGACGCGGGTGATTTTCACCCCCCACGGGTTGGTGGCGTCGTCAACGATATGCAGCAGGCGGGTGTTAATGCTGTCGCGCTGGGAGAGCATTTCGTCCAGCTCCATTGAGCCGAGCACGGTACGGATGTTGGTCATCGTCAGGTTGACGATCGCCTGCTCAAGATTGCTGACCTCGTAGGCGGCCTTTGGCGCGTCGATCACCTGAATAAAACAGACCGCGTCGATGGTGACGTTGGCGTTATCCCGGGAGATAACCTCCTGCGAGGGGATATCGAGCACCTGCTCCATCATGTTCACTTTGCGGCCGATACGGTCCATAAACGGCACGACTAAGCTTAATCCCGGCTGCAGCGTCTGGGTAAAACGCCCGAAGCGCTCCACCGTCCACTGGTAGCCCTGCGGGACAATTTTCACCGCCGCGGCCACAATAACCAGCGCGACGAAAATAAGGATAGGAATAAAAATCAGCATCAAAAACCTCCTGTCTTGTTGCCTGGCGGGGCGCTACAAGGAAATAGCGCATGTTTAAACTGAGTATATCTTTCTCCTCATCCTGGAGAAAGGAAAGTGCGGTAAACTAGCGGTGTTTCAGAAAATAATCAGGAAGACTCATGAAGGAAAATAACGCGCTTTTGCGTCTCGACGGTGTGGGGTTTAAGACCGACGACGCCGTTATTTTACACAATATCAATTTTCAGCTTCGCGCCGGAGAATTCAAGTTGATTACCGGCCCTTCCGGCTGCGGGAAAAGTACCTTGCTGAAGATTATCGCCTCGCTGCTCAGCCCAACCTCCGGGCGCCTGTTCTTCGACGATGCGGATGTCGCGACGCTGTCGCCGGAAAGGTATCGCCAACAGGTCTCTTACTGCGCGCAGACGCCGGCCCTGTTCGGTGATTCGGTTTACGATAATCTGATTTTTCCGTGGCAGATCCGCAATAAACAACCGGATCCGCAGGCGCTGCTGGCCGACCTGCAGCGCTTTGGCCTTGACGAAAATATGCTGGAAAAATCCATTAATGAACTCTCCGGCGGGGAAAAGCAGCGCGTATCGCTGATCCGCAATCTACAATTTCTGCCGCGCGTGCTGCTGCTGGACGAAATTACCAGCGCGCTGGATGAAAGTAATAAACAGAATGTGAATGAAATTATTCATGGCTACGCAACGGAAAAACAGGTCGCTGTTCTGTGGGTCACCCACGATCGCAATGAAATTTCGCATGCCGATGAAGTGATTACGCTGCAACCTGCCGGCGGAAATATGCAGGAGGTACAGCATGAACGGGCATAACATTACGAACGAATCGCTGGCGCTGTCGATGGTGCTGGTGCTGATCGCTATTCTGGTCAGCTATCGGGAAAAGCTGGCGCTGGAAAAAGATATTATCTGGAGTATTTGCCGGGCGATCGTGCAGCTGATAATCGTCGGCTATGTGCTGAAATATATCTTTAACGTCAATCATGCGGTTCTGACGCTGTTGATGGTGCTGTTTATCTGCTTTAACGCGGCGTGGAATGCGAAGAAGCGCAGTAAATATATCGACAAAGCTTTTATCTCGTCGTTTATCGCCATCACTACTGGCGCTGGACTAACGCTGGCGGTACTGGTGTTTTCTGGCTCGATCGCCTTCGTGCCGATGCAGGTGATCCCGATTGCCGGGATGGTGGCCGGGAACGCCATGGTGGCGGTAGGGCTGTGCTACAACAATATGGGCCAGCGCTTCAGCAGCGAGCAGCAGCAGATTCAGGAGAAGCTGAGCCTCGGCGCGACGCCGAAGATGGCCTCAGCGCGGCTGATTCGCGAGAGCATTCGCGCGTCATTGATTCCCACCGTCGATTCGGCGAAAACGGTCGGTCTGGTGAGCTTGCCTGGGATGATGTCGGGGCTGATTTTTGCCGGTATTGACCCGGTGAAGGCGATTAAGTACCAGATCATGGTGACCTTTATGCTGCTGTCGACCGCCAGCCTGTCGACGATTATCGCCGGCTATCTGACCTACCGGAAGTTCTTCAACGCCCGCCATCAGCTGGTGGTGACGCAGCTGAAAAAGCGCCCGTGAACGATCCCGGGTTGCGGCGTTCACGCCTTACCCGGGCTACTTAGGCTACGTTCCGCATAGTTCGCGTAGCCCGGATAAGCGCAGCGCTATCCGGGGAAGGCAACGGATTAGTACAGCAGCGAATAGAGCTGACGACGATATTTGGCGGCCAGCGCATCGCCGGTACCGAGGGCGGCGAGGATCTCCTGCAGCATCTTGCGCGCCTGGCCATCGCCGGCGCCTAAATCTTTCTGCAGATGGCTGAACAGCAGGGCCAGCGCTTCTTCATTACGCCCGACCTGATGCAGCTGCAGTGCCAGCTGGGAGGCCAACTGCGCATCCTCCGGATTCTGTTCCACCTGCTGCTGCAACTGCTGGATTTGCGGGGTGTCGGCGGCCTGTTTGAGCAGCTCAATCTGCGCCACCAGACCCTGATAGTGGGTATCCTGATCCTGCAGAGGAATGGTTTTCAGCACGCTTTCCGCTTCATCGGAACGGTGCAGAGCAATCAGCGTTTCCGCCAGCAGCAGGCCAATCTGGCTTTCCTGATTCGACAGCTGCCAGGCTTCCTTCAGCAGCGGCAGGGCATCGGCGTATTTTTCTTCCTGCATCAGGGCCAGCGCCTGCTGAGCTTTCAGCTCCTCTTCACGGGGCAGGACTTTATCCAGCAGGGCGCGGATCGCTTCTTCCGGCTGCGGGCCTTCAAAACCATCCACCGGCTGGCCGTTCT
>ERZ773136.1691-NODE-1691-length-20562-cov-3.063247_pt1 | contig 20562 bp, 18 predicted proteins | sample MGYA00580855_ERZ773136 | MGnify/ENA primary metagenome ERZ773136 (study PRJEB29015, sample SAMEA2737860) | human gut metagenome | biome: human gut; feature: human-associated habitat; material: faeces | place: China | collected 2012 ... | reverse complement strand
CAACTTTTGTTTTGGATTATGCCAGCTGGTTCAGCTCGTTCTGCATCAGTGCATAGGAAACGATGCTCAGTCCGACGATCGCCAGGATCAGATACAGAATGCCGCTGTTTCCGGCAGGCAGTCCACGGGATGCCTTGATCTGGTCGAGGTTGTCGCCCTGCTTATAGAGCCAGTACCACATATAAATGCCGCAGGTGATGATGCCCAGCAGGATCACGACGCCGCCGGAGGTTGCGTTCGGGTCGCCTTTCAGTGTGTTCACGTCTTCTGTCAGCTTATAGATCCAGTACAGACCGTAGATGCCGCAGGTGATGATGGACAGGATGATGCAGAGCGCAATGTTTCTCTGCTCGATGTGTCCGCCCGGAAACGGGTTGCCGTTAAATACCGGAGGCGGTGTCATGCCGCCGTTGGGCGCACTGCCCTGGAAATTCGGCTGTGCCTGAGGCGGAATCGCACCGTTGTTCGGGGCGCCGTTGGAAACGGGAGAACCGCAGTTCGCACAGAACGCTGTGCCGTCGGGATTGTTGCTGCCGCAGTTAGGACAAATCATAAGTAAACTCCTCAAAATGTATTTCTGACCATACCGCACAATCTTGTGCAGTGCGTCAGTCCGATATCATACATCTAGTATAGCACAGTTCACTGCAATTGTCAACGAAAAAGATGGAAAAAGAACATAAATTTCTATCTGATTTTTCAAAAGGCGGAGTACAGCGCCGAAAGCACACTGCGCCGGACATTTTCACAGAGATTCCGCCGCTCTTCCACGGATTTTCGCCTTGCTTGTCAAAAAATTAACAGCTTTCCACCCGGATTTTGCGCATATTTCCGAAATGTGCGCAAAAGTAGTGACAAATGGGAACGGGTATGCTATACTAAAAGGGAAACGTGGCGGCGTGAGCCGCTGTGGAGGAGATACTGCTGCCCGGCGTGCGAATATCCTGCTGTCGCCGGCGCAGAAAAAAGATTCTGCGGCAGAAAGATGCCGCAATAAAGGATAGGAAGCGTGAACGTTATGGAAAACAATTTTGACGTGATTATTGCCGGCTGCGGTGCTGCCGGACTGTACGGTGCGATCAATCTGCCGTCGGACTGCCGTGTCCTGCTGCTGTGCAAGCAGGAACTGACCCTCTGCAACTCTGCGCTGGCGCAGGGCGGTATTGCCGGGGTGTACAAGTCGCCGGAGGATTCCATCGAACTGCACGAACACGACACCATGGTTGCCGGCGGTTTTACCAACAACCCGGAGACGGTGCATATTCTGACGACCCATGCCGCCCATGAGCAATCCTGGATTTCGGCGTGGACTTCGACCGGACACCGGACGGCGAACTGCACCGGACGCTGGAGGGCGGACACAGCCGTCACCGGATCTTCCATCATAAGGATGCCACCGGCGCAGAGATCCTGGACAAGCTGATTAAAAAGGTAAAGACGCTGCCCAATGTGACCATTCTGGAACACGCTATGATGATGGGAATGCAGAAAACGGAGACCGGTTTCTCGGTGAATGTGATGCAGGGCGGTTCCTGCACCGTTTACAGCAGCCACTTTATGATGCTGGCGACCGGCGGCATCGGACGGGTCTACCAGTTCACCACCAACTCCAAGATCGCAACCGGCGACGGCATTGCGTTTGCCTATGAGAACGGCGCAGAGATCCGGAACCTGCATCTGATCCAGTTCCATCCCACCGCTTTCAACGACCACCACACCAGAGAGTGCTTCTTGATCTCGGAGGCTGTCCGGGGTGAGGGCGCATATCTGCTGAACTGCAACAAGGAACGCTTTATGGACCGCTATGACGAGCGACTGGAGCTTGCGCCCCGTGATGTGGTTTCCCGTTCCATCATTCTGGAGAGCCGGGAGACCCATTCGGACAACTTCTATCTGGACATCTCCTATAAAGACCCGGAATTTGTCAAGAATCGTTTCCCCATGATCTACGAAAAGGTCATGGAACAGGGCTATGATATGACCAAGGAGCCGATTCCGATCTTCCCGTGCCAGCACTATCTGATGGGCGGCATCCAGGTGGACGACAACTCGGAGACCACGGTCCCCAATCTGTACGCTGCCGGCGAATGCTCCCACACGGGCGTACACGGCAACAACCGCCTCGCCAGCAACTCCCTGCTGGAGGCACTGGTGTTCTCCAGACAGGCAGCGCTGGATATTGCGAAGAAGCTGCCGGATGCCCCGAAGGAATACCAGGCGGCAGAATTTCCGGCAAAGCCGGGCGCTGTGAAGATTCCCAAGGGACTGCGCACCGAGATCCGTCAGATCATGCAGGACAACTTTTTTGTTATCCCGAACAAGGAAAAGCTGCCGGAGGGATTCCGGCGCATCACGGAAATTCGGGAGCAGCTGCTGAACGGCAACTATATCCTGGATGCAGACTATGTAGAGGCAAAGTCTCTGGCAACAGTTGCATATATTATTCTGAAAGAAGTACTTTAAGAAGTACCTTAGATGTGTTTTAAGCAAGACGAAAGGAAAAAATACCCATGTTACAGCAAACCTATATTGACCGACTGATTACTACGGCACTGGATGAGGACATCCACTATATTGATGTGACCACCGACAATCTGCTGGACGACAGCCACACCAGCGAGGCGTATTATCTGGCAAAGGACAGCGGCGTGCTGTGCGGCATCGACATCGCCAAGCGTGTGTTTGAACTGGTGGGCGGCAATTTCTCCATGGACATCCGTATCCATGACGGCGAGCAGGTCAAGAAGGGCGATATCATCGCAACCATGACCGGCAGCACCAAGACACTGCTCAAGGGCGAACGGACGGCGCTGAACATTTTGCAGCACATGAGCGGCATTGCCACGGCGACGCACCAGTGCGTGGAGCTGGTTGCCGGAACGAATGCGCAGATCACTGACACCCGAAAGACCCTGCCGGGACTGCGTCCGCTGCAAAAGTATGCCGTGACCGTGGGCGGCGGCAAGAACCACCGCTATAATCTGTCGGACGGCGCTATGCTGAAGGACAACCACATTGACGCATACGGCGGCATTACGCCGGCAGTGGCTGCCCTGCGGAAGAAGATCGGTCACATGGTGAAGATCGAGGTCGAGGTGCGGACGCTGGAAGAACTGGAAGAGGCACTTTCTGCCGGCGCAGATATCATTATGCTGGACAATATGAGCTGTGAGGATATGACCAAGGCGGTACAGCGTGTGAACGGCAAGGTGATGCTGGAGGCATCCGGCAACGTGACGGCGGAGACCATCCGTGGCATTGCGGAGACCGGCGTGGACATCATCTCCCTGGGCGCACTGACCCATTCTGTGAAGTGCTTTGATATTTCCATGCGCATTTCGGAGAAGAAGTAAGAATTGAATTTTTCATAAGAGCATTCCCGGTGCAGCGCTGCTGTGCCGGGAATGCTCTTTTTGGTAGAAACAAGTACTATTTGCAGAATGACGGAAAAGCAAGGCGCAACAAAAGTTCTAAAACAACTTTACTTTTCTTTTGAAACGTGATATAATTAAATAAAAATTGGTTTACCATATGTATTTCCGATATTGTGACATGCTTAAAAAAGAGGAAAGTTATGAAAAAAGAAATTGCAGAAGAACGTATGCAAAATATGAAAAATGCGTATTTGAAGTTGGATAATGTATTGAATCATTTGCCTGATGCCATTCCAGAAAAGATGAAGGGTGTTTTGCGTGACAAAATATTAGGAGACAAACAATTAAAAGAATTGATGGAAGGCATTGATGAGCATAGACCACCTCGCTTTTTCTTGATCGGTCGGACTGGTGTTGGAAAAAGTAGCTTGATTAATGCTTTATGTGGGAGTTACTTGGCAAAGGTTAGTGATATAGAAAGTTGTACTTCTGATGTTGATATTTACCATTGTATGGATGGAGATAGAGTCCTTTTAGATATATTAGATACTCGTGGAATTGCAGAGTGCAATAAAATCAATGACTCTTATGACGCTGAAAAGCAATTGATCGATCAAGTGGTTGACTTTTGTCCAGATGTAGCTATTTTTGTTTTAAATGCCACAACTCGTGATGATAGCATTTTACAAGACATAGAGCTTTTGAAAAAGGTGCTGAAAAAGTATCAGGCAATAAATAAAATAGAACTTCCAGTTGTTGCTGTTGTTAACAAAGTGGATGAAATACCGCCGGCACGTATTAAAAATCCAAAAGAGTATACAGAAAATAAGATAAATAGTATTTCTGAAAATGTAAAAAGATATAAAACTGCAATTGTTTCTAATGGTCTTAAAATTCACAGCATTGTTCCGGTGTCTTCGTTGATGGATTGGCAAACGCCGGATGGAATTGAAGTTAATGCGGATAACATTAATAATTTTCCGAAGAGTGACATTGAAAATCTGCAAATTCAATTTGACGGCAGATTTCAAATTGAAACTTTATTAAATAGTTTGGAGGATGCCATACAAGACTTCTCAGGGAAAATGGGTTTGAGGATGGCATTACGTTTGGAAGAATTGATGAAAAAGATGGCAGGTCATCTTGTTGGCATATTTAGTTCCATTTCTTCTGGAGTAGCGGTAACGCCAATTCCTATTGCTGATATTTATATTTTAATATCTTTGCAGACAATTATGGTAATGCTGATTGCAGCGTTAAGTGGAAGAGAACTGTCATTTAATGCTGCAAAAGAATTTATAGCATCTTTAGGTGGAGTAGTTGGCGCAGGAGTGCTTTTTCGATTTGTTGCTCAGCAGACATCAAAATTAGCAAATGGACTATTTCCCGGGGCTGGCTCTGCTATTAGTGCTACGATTGCGTTTAGTGGTACATATTCTATCGGAAAAGCCGCAACCTCTTATTACATAGAAGAGGTTGATTTGAAATTTGTGAAGAAAAAGTTCAAAGAAAATCATAAACGTGCCGAAAAGGAATCGAAAAGAGCATTAGAACCTGCATAATATTTTGAAAGCCGGCGGTGGCATCCCATCGCCGGCTTTTTGTATGCCTTGCAAGAAAAAATGTGAATCTTTCTGCAAACGTCTTGACAATTTCACGGAAACAGTGTAAAATAAAAGTGTTGTATCAAATTACAAACGATTCCCGGCGGTGATGCCGGGTTGACGCTGCGTTTTATCGTGTGCGTTTTGTTTTATTCATGAATCCCGTTCCGGCCGGGCGGCGTGCCTGCCGGACGAGTTCCGATAGAGTATGAAGGCTCTTAGAGCGTGCGCCCCATAAAAAGAAATGCACGTTTTTTGCGGGGTACACTTGAATAATGAGAATTGCCTTTTTCTAGGAAATGGGCTTGTAGTGGCACAAGACCGGGCAGGAGAACCGGCTGTGCGGCATACATGAAATGAATCTTCCGGCAGAGAACGCCGCAAAAACCGCAGAATCGGAGAATGCTGCGGCTTTTTCTGTGATGCACGTGAAGAGAACAAGTGAATACGAGACGCACATACCCCTTTGGGCGAAAACGCTGCTGTGTTGTATACAGATAGACACTGAGGGATCGTTTTCTCAGGAGGACGCTCCCTGCAAATCAGCATAAGGAGGTAGTGCAGAGAGATGCAAGAGATGAATTGGGCGCTGATGATCGTGCTGTGTCTGGTCGCTCTGCTGATCGGTGCGGCGGTCGCCGGATTTCTGGCGTACCGCAAGGGCGTAGCCAACGGCGCTGAACAGCGGAAACAGCAGGCAGAGGCAGCCATCGGTTCCGCCGAAAAAGAAGCCGGACGCATTCTGGAAGATGCCAAAAAAGAGGCAGAGGCAAAGCGCAAGAATGCCATGGTGGAAGCAAAAGATGAGATCTATAAACTCCGCTCTGAGGCGGAAAAAGAAATCAAGGACAGACGCTCTGAGATCGGACGGCAGGAACGCCGCATCCAGCAGAAGGAAGAGAATCTGGACAAAAAGACCGACAACCTGGATCGGAAGGAAGAGTCCCTCAAGCAGCGGCTGAAGAATGCAGACCGCAAGCTGGCAGAGGCAGAAGAAGTCAAGGAAAGCCAGCTGAAGGAACTGGAGCGTATCTCCGGTCTGACACAGGATCAGGCGAAAGAGTACATTCTCAACTCCCTGGACAGCGAACTGGTACACGAAAAGGCAGTCAAGATCTCCTACTATGAGCAGCAGATCAAGGACGAGTGCGAAGAAAAGGCACGGAGCTATATCTCCCTCGCCATCGCAAAGTGTGCCGCAGACCAGGTGTCCGAGACGGCGGTTTCTGTTGTGGCACTGCCCAACGACGAAATGAAGGGTCGCATCATCGGCAGAGAGGGCAGAAACATCCGGACACTGGAAACACTGACTGGTGTAGACATTATCATCGACGATACGCCGGAGGCAATTGCGCTTTCCTGTTTCGATCACGTCCGCCGGGAAGTGGCACGTATCGCACTGGAAAAGCTGATCGCAGACGGCAGAATCCACCCGACCAAGATCGAGGAAATGGTGGAAAAGGCGCGCCGGGAAGTGGAACACCGCATCCGTCAGGAGGGTGAACGTGCCGTTCTGGAGACCAATGTACACGGTCTGAACAACGAACTGGTAAAGCTGCTGGGACGGCTGTATTACCGCACCAGCTATCGGCAGAATGTGCTGATGCACTCCATCGAAGTGTCCAAGCTCTGCGGCGTTCTGGCATCGGAGCTGGGCGTAGACGCAAACCTGGCACGGCGTGCCGGCTTGCTCCACGACATCGGTAAGGCGCTGACCGCCGAGATCGAAGGCTCTCACGTGCAGATCGGCGTAGATGTCTGCCGGAAGTACAACGAGAACAACGAAGTCATCCACGCCATCGAGGCGCATCACAACGATGTGGAGCCGAAAACGGCGATCGCCGTACAGGCAGCGGATGCCATCTCCGCAGCCCGTCCGGCAGCGAGAAGTGAAAACTATGAAAACTACATCAAGCGTCTGCAAAAGCTGGAAAGCATCTGCGCATCCTATGAGGGCGTGGAGAAGTGCTATGCACTCCAGGCAGGCCGTGAGATCCGTGTAATGGTAGTGCCGGAAGTCATCAACGATGAAAAGATGGTGCTGGTGGCACGGCAGATCGCAAAGCAGATCGAGACGGAAATGGATTATCCGGGACAGATCAAGGTAAATCTGATCCGGGAAAGCCGTGTCGTGGACTATGCGAAGTAACAGAAAACAAAAATGACGAGCCGGGTGTTTCTGCGGAGACACCCGGCTTTTGCTTGAAAATTGATTTTGCTCTTGACAAATTTTCCAAAATATCGTATGATAAAAATATATTGTCTTATCAAATGCGGGACAATGCAGAAAGGGGAACGAGACATATGGAACACGATCATTCTCAGCATCCGGCGGCGATCCCGGCGCAGATGCCGCCGGAGTCACAGCTGGCAGACGTGGCAGAGCTGTTCAAGATCTTTGGCGATCTGACACGGGTACGGATCATTTTCGTCCTCTTTCAGCACGAAGAATGCGTCCGGGATATTGCGCAGAAACTGGAAATGACCCAGTCCGCCATCTCCCACCAGCTTCGTGTTTTGAAACAGTCCCGGCTCGTGGTCAGCCGCCGTGAGGGAAAAACCATTTTTTACTCTCTGGCGGATGCGCACATTTCCTCCATCTTCGGACAAGCGCTGGAACATATCCAGGAATAGCCGGAAAAATGTTTGGAAAACCTCTTGCTTTTTTGCATGGCATCTGCTATAATAAAGAGTAGCAGGGTGTGTCCCTGCGGAAACATACACGGAGGTGAATTTCCATGGCATATAAAATTACTGACGCCTGTCTCAGCTGCGGCACTTGTAAGGATGCCTGTCCTGTAGACGCTATCTCTGAGGGTGCTGACAAGTACGAGATCGCTGAAGATGCTTGCATCTCCTGCGGTTCCTGTGCTTCGGAATGTCCGGCAGACGCAATCGAGGCTGACTAAGCCTTGTTGGAACAAACAGACAAAAAAAGCTGTCCCACTCCGGCTTCACACTGGATATGGGGTGGCTTTTTCTTTTTGAGGCGAGCTTTGCACAGACAGAGCCGCCTCTGGATAGAAAGGAATCGGAATATGAAAACAACATTACAGCGTGCAGTCTGCCTGCTGCTGAGCAGTGCTTTGCTGCTCTCTCTGGGTGCCTGCGGCAAAAAGAAGGAAAAGGAAAACTCGGTGCGTGACGTGGCAGAAGAAACCTCTGCGGAGACCACGCAGGAAATGCGGAAGGTGGAGAGTCACGAGGGCAAGATCGGAGAACAGGTCACAGACCAGGAAGTCGTGGCAACGCTGAAAAAGGCGTATGTTTCGGACTATACCTTTACGGAAAATGACCAGGAGATCGGGCTGACCTTCTTCGAATTCGAGATCCAGAACAACAGCGACGAGGAACTGGTCGCAGATATGCTCTCCCGGACGTTCGGTTTGTCGGCAGACGGCGAGGCATATGCCGGCATCAGCATCCGTGGACCACGGTTTATCTACCGGCAGTTCGGCGAAGAGGGCGGTACATTCGATGACCCGATCCAGCCCGGCGAAACCCGTGACGGTTGGATCTGCATGGAAGTGCCGGCGGATTTCCAGACCCTGCGCATCACTTATTTCCCCAGAGCCGGTTTCCTGGACTGGGATGAGGCGTATCTGTATGACATCGACCGCTCTGACATGGAGGCTGCACCGCAGCCGGTAGAGGCATTTCAGTAATCCGGAATCATTGGAAACGGCAGGCGGTACCTTGTGGCTGACCTGCTTTTTTTCGTAAGCAGAGAAAAAAATGTTCTGTTTTTCAGAATTTACACTTGACTTTTGCAAAACATCCTGGTAGAATCCCGGTTGACAGAGAAAATCTGCCGGAAAGGAGCTACAGAAAGATGGATATGCAAAAGATGTGGAACGCTTATGCGCAGGAATGCCGTGTACTGCGGGAGCGCATTGCGGCGCTGCGGCAGGCGCTGGAGGATGAAAAGCTGATGCCGATGGAACGGCACGAGCTGGATCGGAGAAAACGTCTGCTCAGCGAAGAGGCACGGGATCTGGAATGGAGTATGCGGAGCATTGCCGTCTATGCGGCGCAGGAAAAGGCAGGGGATGCCGTATGCGCATGACCGCCAGAACCGCATGGGAAGAGATGTTGTTTCCGGAGGATCTCCGGGTGGAACGCTGGGAAAAACAGCGTGTCGCCTGTCTGATCGCAAAAAATATTATGGAAAACGAGATCTCGGCGAGACAAAAACAGATCCTCGTGTTATACTATAAAGAGAAGAAAACCATGCCGGAGATCGCACGGCAGCTGGGTGTCTGTATCTCTACTGTTTCCCGGACGCACCGCCGTGCCTGTGAAACGGTGCGCAGCCGGCTGCGGTCGTATGGACTTTTGGGATGAGGTTTTCTTCGAAAATTGGAGAATCACACGATCATGAATACACCAGTCTATGACTTTTTGATAAATTACGCACAACAAGATCCGGTTCGGCTGCATATGCCGGGGCATAAGGGCAGATTCGGCGCACCGGCGCTGCAAAAGGCGACGGCGCTGGACATCACGGAGATCACCGGCGCAGACAGCCTGTTTGAGGCATCGGGCATTCTGGCGGAGAGTGAAAAAAATGCGTCGTCGCTCTATGGGACGGCGTATACGTTCTACTCCTGCGGCGGCTCGACCCTCTGCATCCAGACCATGCTGCTGCTGATGAAACAGCAGGGGCGCAGGGTGCTGGCGGCGAGAAATGTACACCGGGCGTTTCTGAACGCCTGTGTGCTGCTGGATATTCCCGTGCAGTGGATCTATCCCAGGAAGAGCGACGGCATTTTGTCGGGAACATACGATCTGGCAGATTTTGAGGCGGCTTTGCAGGCACAGACCAGACCGGCGTGCGTCTATGTGACATCGCCGGATTATCTGGGACGGATGGCGGACATTGCCGGACTGGCGGAGCTGTGTCACCGGTATCACGCCAAGCTTTTGGTGGACAATGCCCACGGCGCTCATCTGGCGTTTTTGCCGTGGCAGTGTCACCCCATTCAGCTGGGTGCGGATTATTGCTGTGACTCGGCGCATAAGATGCTGTCGGGTCTGACGGGGACAGCGTATCTCCATGTGCGCAGCGACATTGACACCGAGCCGGAACGTGTCCGGGATGCGATGGCGATGTTCGGCTCGACCAGTCCGTCCTATCTCATGCTGGCATCGCTGGACTGGTGCAACCGGGAACTGGCGTCGCCCCTGTTCCGGAAACAGCTGGAAGAAGTCCTGAACCGCATTCAGCAGCTGAAATGCCGGTTTTCTCCCCGGTACTGCTTTACAGACGGAGACCCCATGCACCTGACCATAGATGCTTGTGCAAGCGATTTGGACGGGCAGGAGCTGGCGGCGCATCTGGAGCAGCACCAGGTCTTTGTGGAGTATGCTGACCGGTATCATGTGGTGCTGCTCTTTTCGGCGGCAAGTACGGACTTCGATTTCGAGACGCTGGAGAAACTGCTGGAGAATTTTGTGCCGACCAGAGTCGCCGCAGAGGAAAAGTTTTCGCTGCCCCGTCCGGAGACGGTGTGCGGCATCCGGGAGGCGGCGCTCGCACCCCAGGAGATCGTCCCCGTGGAGGAGAGCGTCGGGCGCATCTGTGCGGCGGTGAAAGTACCCTGTCCGCCGGCTGTCCCCATCGTCCTCAGCGGAGAACGCATCGACCGGGACTGCATTGCAGTGTGCCGTGGATACGGCATTGCGGAGATCAGCGTGGTGCAGTAGGAGGCGCATATGGAACGATTTTATGGAAATGCACAGGTGCAGGAGACGCTGCACCAGATGCTGAAAAGAGACCGTGCGGCACACGGCTTTCTCTTTTACGGAGAAGCCGGGCTGGGAAAAAAGACGCTGGCAAAGCGGTTCCTGGCAGAACTGCTCTGCACCGGGGCGGAAAAGCCCTGCGGTGTCTGCAAATCCTGCCGGATGCTGGCGGACGGCGTGCATCCGGATGTGCGCTTTGTGGAACACAGCGGAAAGCGTGGCGGATTCTCGGTGGATACGGTGCGTGAGGTCTGCATGGATCTGGCATCGCCGCCCAACGAGGGAGACGCCAAGTGCTATGTATTCGGGGACTGTGACCACATGGACACCCGGACGCAGAACCTGCTGTTGAAGGCGGTGGAAGAGCCGCCGACTTACGGCTACTTCATTTTTACGGCAACGTCGCCCACGGCGCTTTTGCCTACGGTGCGCTCCCGTATCGTGTCGCTGGCGGTGTCGCCGGTCACGGAGCAGGAGTGCCGGACGGCGCTGGAGGAACACGGCGTTTCGCCGGAGGATGCGGCAGAGGCAGTAGGGGTGTTCCACGGGAACATCGGGCAGTGCTTAAATTTTTTGGAAAATATGCCAATTCGTGAAGTCGCCGGATTGACAAAATCCGCAATCAATAGTATAATAAATAAGAATGAATACGCATTTTTACAGGCAGTTTCTCAGCTGGGCAAGGAACGGGAACGGACGGCGCTGTTTCTCAGCCTGTTTGACCGCACCATCCGGGATGCGATGGTGTGGAAGTATGATCCCCGGGCAGAGGGCATCGGCTGTGATGCGCCGGGCGCAAGAAAGCTGGCAGAACGGCTCTCCAGCAGCGCCGGACAAGCCATGCACCAGGCAGTGGACAGAACATATGCTGCCATGGAGGCGAACGTGAATCTGCCTCTGGCGCTGGCGGCGTTTTGCGCAGACTGTATGGACGGCTGAGCGCTTGATACGGTATTGCCTTAAAATAGAAAGGAATCGTGTATGATTGAAATTATCGGCGTTCGGTTCAAGAACGGCGGCAAGGTGTATTATTTTTCTCCGGGGAGCTGGAAGGTGAAAAGCGGAGACCTGGTCATCACAGAAACTGCCCGTGGTACGGAATGCGGTGAAGTGGCGATCGCCAACAAGCAGATCCCCAAAGAGCAGGTGACGGCGCCGCTGAAGCAGATCCTCCGGGTGGCGACCCGGGAGGACCGGCGCACACTGGAACAGAACCGGAAAAAGGAAGAGCGGGCATTCCAGGTATGCCAGCAGAAGATCGCCTATCGGAATCTGAAAATGAATCTGGTGGACGTGGAATGTACGTTTGACAACAGCAAGCTGCTGTTCTATTTCACCGCAGACAACCGGGTGGACTTCCGGGAACTGGTAAAAGATCTGGCGGCAGTGTTCCGCACCCGCATCGAGCTGCGGCAGATCGGCGTCCGGGACAAGGCGAAGATCCTGGGCGGCATCGGCATCTGCGGCAGAGAGTTCTGCTGCAAGGGACATTTGCAGGACTTCCAGCCGGTCTCCATCCGCATGGCAAAGGAACAGGGTCTGTCCCTTAACCCCACCAAGATCTCCGGCTGCTGCGGCAGACTGATGTGCTGTCTCAAGTATGAGCAGAACGTCTATGAGGAACTGCTCCGCATTACGCCGAAGGTGGGCGCTGTCGTCACCATGCAGGACGGCACCAAGGCGAAGGTCTGCGAGACCAATCCGCTGACAGGCGACTTAAAGGTCATTCCGGAAAAATCGGATGTACCGGTCAAGGTGAAACGGGATGATGTGACGCTGCTGCGTGACGGAAAGATCAAGGTCAATCCGGCGGAACGCAAGGCACTGAAATCTCTGGAAGATAAATAGCATTTATAGGAGGTAATTCTTATGGCATCCAAAAGCAACCATCGTCGTGTCCGGTATGACCGCATTCTTGCGGTACTGCTGGTTCTCATTCTGCTGATCGTTCTGCTGGTGAAGTGCTGCTCCAGCTGTTCCAGCAACAAGAACAAGAAGAACAACGGCACGGTGACCACCACACCCACCCAGGAGACCACTACGGCTCCGACCGAAAGCGACTACAGCAAGACCGTTTATCTCAGCCCGTCCAACCAGGAGGACAACGCCTTTTATGTGGGCGATACCAACGAGGCTGCTGTCTGCCGCATTCTGGCGCAGAAAACCGCAGCGATTTTGGAACAGTCCGGCGTGACCGTCATCGTGGCTGGAGACAACGACAGCATCCAGACCAAGACGGCAATGGGCGACAAGAACCTGGCGGCATATGTGGCGATCCACACCAATGCCGGCACCGGCGTGGGAACAGACTGCTACTACAACGCATCTTCGGAGGCAAGCAAGAATCTGGCACAGGCAGTGTATGATCCGGTAGCAGCGCTTACGCCTACCGCAGACCAGGGTCTGATCGACGGCTCGCAGAGCGGTTCGGACAACTATCAGTATGAGATCGGCGCAAACAAAAGCCCCAGCTGCCTCATTGAAGTGGAGTATCACGACGGCCCGAACGTGGCACAGTGGATTCTGGACAACGAGGACAACATTGCGGCGGCACTGGCACAGGGCATCTGCAATTATTTGCAGGTGACACCGTCCAACAGCGCATCCGCAGCAGCCACCACAGCACTGGGCGGTGACAACAGTGCTGCATCCACCGATACGACAGCAGCAGAAACCACGGCATCCGGTGCAGCCGGCGCCGCTGATGCAGGCACACAGAATGCAATCCAGAATCAATTATCAGTTGGAAACTGACCGGATTCTGGCGCAGCTGCCGGAGGATCATGTGCCGGCGCTGTTCCTGCACAGCTGCTGTGCGCCGTGCAGCAGCTATGTGCTGGAATATCTGAGTCAATATTTCAACATCACCCTGTTTTTCTATAACCCGAACATTTCGCCGGAGTCGGAGTATCTCCACCGGAAGGCGGAGCTGAAACGTCTGGTGCAGGAGCTGCCCCTGGGGCATCCGGTGCGCATCGTGGACGGGGACTATGTGCCGGAACGGTTTTATGCTCTGGCAAAAGGTCTGGAAGACCTGCCGGAGCGTGGGCTGCGGTGTCAGAAGTGCATCGGGCATCGTCTGGAAGAGACGTTCCGCATTGCCTTGCAGCAGCCGGAGCGTCCGGACTATGTCTGCACGACGCTGACCATCAGTCCCCACAAGGACGCCGTTTTCATCAATACAAAGGGAACGGAATTGGCGCAGCAGTACGGCATTGCATGGCTGCCCACGGATTTTAAGAAAAAAGGTGGCTATCAGCGCTCGATCGTACTGTCCAGAGAATATGACCTCTATCGGCAGAACTTCTGCGGCTGTGTGTACAGCCGTCTGGAGGCGGAACGGCGGGAAAAGGAGATGGCTTCTTCATGAGCGGCTGTTCTTTTTGGGGGAACGGTGAGAGACAGGGAATCCGTTTTGCGTGAAGATGGGGGTTGGTGATTTTGAAATATTCAGAAAAGACGGAAAAGAAAATCAAAACGATACTGGGAATAACCACAGCATCAATCTTGGCACTTCTTTTTCTGGCTTATATGTTTCTTCGCATCCTGTTTTGGGCAGAAACGGGCAGCTTTTTTCCTACTGTTCAGAAGAGCCGTTCGGTGGAAATTGCAATTTCGTGTGACCCTTTTGATGTATTGGCAGTAAGAGAGGAACTGGAACCTTATACAAAGGATTATACAACCGCAGGCGTTGAGATGATATATGCAGAATATCATTTCAGTGAAGATGGCGTTACGGCGATGTATGGATTCACTGGGGTGAAATATCGACTCGGAAGAGGAGAAACCATCAGTTTTTACCTAGATGCTGAGAAAGGCACTGTGGAAGAGATATCTTATTATGCAGCAGGGGCTAAAGTGTTTTCCAGTTATCCCAGCCATTACTTCGATGCGGATGTAAACATGATGGAGGAATACGAAAAAATTAAAAATAATACCTCTGATTTTGATACAATCAAAGAGGTCGAGTTCACCCTGTCCAATAACAATTGTGAGCCAAAGCTCTATTATAATTGATGCAAAACCACATTTTGTGATTTGGGTGAATGAATCCCTTTGGGCAGATTCGGGGAATCAAAATTTCCGGGTGCGTTTTGTGCAAAAAAACAGTTGACAAGCTTCGGCGATTGTGCTATACTAGTACCTAGAGCGTTGAAGGGAACGGCACATTTCGCCGGAGCTTTTTTGCAGAGAACCGTTGTCACCGGCTGAGAGCAGCGGCAAAAAGCCAAGAAATGCGCATACCACTCCCGGAGTCTGCCCAATCCGCAGCGGCTTGTCCCCGTTATCGGACACCACGAGGTGTATGTGCCTTTGACACGTACATGAAACAAGGGTGGAACCACGATAGATTTTTCATCGTCCCTTGCACAGTCCTTTACTGTGTAAGGGACTTTTTGCATTTACTCATTCTGGAAAGGAAGATGGAAGTATGATTCAACTGACATTGAAAGACGGCAGCATCCGGGAACTGGAAGCACCTACCGCTGCGGCAGAAGTTATTAAAGGCATCGGCATGGGACTGTACAAGGCAGCCTGCTGTGTCAAGCTGGACGGCGAGGTCTGTGACCTGCGCACCGTCATCGACCATGACTGCACATTTGAGGTCATGACCTTCGACAGCGAAGAGGGCAAAAAGACATTCTGGCACACCGCATCTCACGTGCTGGCGCAGGCAGTCAAGCATCTGTATCCGGAGGCAAAGCTGGCAATCGGTCCGGCGATCGACACCGGTTTCTATTATGATTTTGACGTAGAGCATCCGTTCAGCCAGGAGGAACTGACCAAGATCGAGGCTGAGATGAAGAAGATCGTCAAGGCAAACGAAAAGCTGGAACAGTTCTATCTGTCGCCGGAAGAGGCTGTGGCAAAGCTGAAAGAGATGGATGAGCCGTACAAGGTGGAACTGTGCGAGGAACACGCCGGAAACGGTGAGCCGATCTCCTTCTATCAGCAGGGCGATTTCACCGATCTGTGCGCCGGTCCGCACCTGATGGCTACCGGTACGATCAAGGCGTTCAAGCTGCTGTCCTGCACCGGTGCATACTGGAGAGGTTCGGAGAAGAACAAGATGCTGTCCCGTGTGTATGCTGTGGCATTCCCCAAGGCGTCGATGCTGGAAGAGCATCTGGCAAAGCTGGAAGAAGCCAAGAAGCGTGACCACAACAAGCTGGGTCGGGAACTGGAATACTTCACCACCATTGACGTTATCGGTCAGGGTCTGCCGGTGCTGCTGCCCAAGGGCGCAAGAGTGGTTCAGCTGCTCCAGCGCTGGGTAGAAGACGTGGAACAGGCACACGGCTGCCTGCTGACCAAGACACCGCTGCTGGCAAAACGGGAACTGTACAAGATCTCCGGTCACTGGGATCACTATCTGGACGGTATGTTCGTGCTGGGCGATCCCCACGATGAGACGAAGGACTGCTTTGCCCTGCGTCCTATGACCTGCCCGTTCCAGTATCAGGTATATCTGAACCGTCAGCGTTCTTACCGTGATCTGCCGATGCGTCTGACAGAGACTTCTACCCTGTTCCGCAACGAGGATTCCGGCGAAATGCACGGTCTGATCCGTGTCCGCCAGTTCACCATTTCTGAGGGTCACTACATCCTGCGTCCGGATCAGCTGGAAGAGGAGTTCAAGAACTGCTTGCAGCTGGCAAAGTATTTCCTGGATACCGTAGGACTGCTGGACGACTGCACCTTCCGGTTCTCCCAGTGGGATCCGGCAAATCCGGGCAACAAGTACGAGGGTACATCGGAGCAGTGGGAAGAGGCACAGCGTGTGATGGGCAATATCCTGGATCACCTGGGCGTGAAGTACGAGGTTGGCATCGACGAGGCGGCGTTCTATGGCCCGAAGCTGGACATCCAGTACAAGAATGTATTCGGCAAGGAAGATACCCTGGTTACCATCCAGATCGATATGCTGCTGGCAGAGCGGTTTGGTATGTACTACAAGGACAAGGACGGTCAGAAAAAGCTGCCGTACATCATCCACAGAACATCCCTGGGCTGCTATGAGCGTACGCTGGCATACATGATCGAACACTTCGGCGGCGCAATGCCGCTGTGGATCGCACCGGAACAGGTTCGTCTGGTACCCATCGCAGACCGTCATCTGGACTTTGCGTATGAGGTCAAGAAGGAACTGGAGGCTGCCGGTCTCCGTGTTGAGGTGGACAGCCGTGCCGAAAAGGTGGGCTGGAAGATCCGCCAGGCAACCATGGAAAAGGTGCCGTATATGCTGACCATCGGCGACAAGGAATGCGAGGAAAAGACCGTCGCAGTCCGCAAGCGCAACGGCGAGGATCTGGGCAGCATGAGCGTGGCAGAGCTGACGGCAAAGCTCACCGAAGAGGTTCGCACCAAGCAGAAGTAATTGCAGAAGAAACCGGACGGCGTGTCCGGTATCGCCTGAAACAGAGAAAAGCGGGTACTGCGGTATCCGCTTTTTTGTGCAGTTTTGTGAAAAATCAACATTTTCCAGTTGACAAGGTCGGTGGGATACGATATAATAAGAATAGTCGTATTTTTTGGGTGAAAGAGAGAATGTAGAGAATGGGTAATACAAAAGCCAATCTGACAGAAGAACAGGTAACGGAGATCACCCTGTCCTCCCTGAAGGAAAATCCGGAGGGCGTGACAGAATATCCCATCCTGGAATTTGATGATCGTGCGCTGCGGCTGCTTTCTTCCGGCGTGGCGGAGACGCTGCGCTACAGCGAAGTCAAGCCCCGTGGCGGTTTGGGTTATCGCTTTGTGAAACGGCTGTTTGACATTGTGGTTTCGTCGCTGGGACTGATCCTGCTGGCAATTCCGATGGGCGTTGTGGCGCTGGTGATCTATCTGGACGACAAGGGTTCGCCGATCTTTTCGCAGGCACGCCTTACGGAAAACGGAAAGGTCTTTCGGATGCACAAGTTCCGCTCTATGTGCGTGGATGCGGAGAAGAAGTTCGCAGAGGTGCAGAAGGAGAACGAGACCGACGGGCTGGCGTTCAAGAGCGAGAACGATCCACGCATCACCAAGATCGGGCGGTTCATCCGCAAGGCGTCCATCGACGAGCTGCCGCAGCTGTGGGATGTTTTCTGCGGTCATATGTCGATCATCGGTCCCCGGCCGCCGCTTCCGAGAGAGGTTGTCCTCTATACGCCGCACCAGATGCAGCGGCTGATGGTAAAAGGCGGTCTGTCCTGCATTTGCCAGGTAGAGGGCAGAAGTGACATGGAATTCGACAAGTGGGTGGAATCCGACATCGAATACATAAAGACACGCAGCGCCGGACTGGATCTGAAACTGCTGTTCAAGACCATCGGCGTGGTGATTATGAAAAAAGGCGCAAGATAAGAGAATAAGGTTCTGGAGAGCCGCCGGGCAGGGATGCCTGGCGGTTTTTTGTCGTTTTCCCGGGTGATTTCTGCTTTTCAGTCTTGTAAACCCATCCCCATTTATGCTATAATAGAAACAACACTTTAGGCAATGTCACGCAAAGTCCGCCGGACGGCTTTGCGTGGTGCTGCCGCATCACAAACAAGCGAGGTGAAAAGCCGTGTCCCTGCGCCACGGTGAACAATGAAACGATTGGTTGTGGGCATAACTGCCCATGTTGACTCCGGAAAGACCACCCTTTCCGAGGCACTGTTATACCGCACCGGAGAGATCCGCAAGCTGGGACGGGTCGATCACCAGACTGCATTCCTGGACACCCACCCTATGGAACGGGACCGGGGCATTACTATTTTTGCGCACCAGGCGAGCATTGACTACGGCGGCGCATCGTATACTCTGCTGGATACGCCGGGACACGTGGACTTTTCCGCAGAGACCGAGCGCACCATGCAGGTGCTGGACTACGCCATCCTGGTCATCAGCGGCACGGACGGGGTGCAGTCTCACACGGAGACGCTGTGGAAACTGCTGGAACGCTACCACGTGCCGGTGTTCCTTTTCGTCAACAAGATGGATCTCGCCGGGGCAGACCGGGCGGCAGTTCTGGAACAGCTCCAGACCCGGCTCAGCAGCCGCTGCGTGGACTTTTCCCGGGACGGCAGTGACGGCTTTTATGAGCAGGCGGCGCTTTTGGAAGAGTCCTGGATGGACACCTATCTGGAACAGGGCAGCATTGCGCCGGAACAGCTGGCACGGGGCGTGGCTGCCCGGAAGATTATCCCCTGTTATTTCGGGGCTGCGCTGAAACTGGAGGGCGTGGATGAATTCCTGGAAGGGCTGCACCGCTATACCCTGGAACAGGCGTATCCGGCGCAGTTCGGGGCAAGGGTGTTCAAGATCGCATCGGACGAAAAGGGAAACCGGCTGAGTTATCTCAAAATCACCGGCGGCAGGCTCCGTGTCCGGGACGGCATTTCCTATGCGGCATCCAACGGCAAGGAGATGCAGGAAAAGATCAGCCAGATCCGGATCTATGCCGGGGCAAAGTTTGAGACCAGAGACGCTGCGCCTGCCGGGACAGTCTGCGCCGTGACAGGTTTGAGCCGGACGTTTATCGGGCAGGGACTGGGGAGCGCCGCCGACGGCATTGCGCCGGTGCTGGAACCGGTGCTGCGCTATGGGGTGCAGCTGCCGGAGGGCGTTCATCCCACAGATGCGCTGAAACAGCTTGCCCAGCTGGAAGAGGAAGATCCGGCGCTCCATGTGGTGTGGAACGATCACGCCGGACAGATACAGATGCAGCTGATGGGCGAGGTGCAGCTGGAGGTTTTGCAGCGGCTGATTGCCCAGCGGTTCGGCATGGAGGTACAGTTCGACGCCGGACAGATCACCTATAAAGAGACCATCGCTGCGCCGGTGGAGGGCGTGGGACACTATGAGCCGCTGTGCCACTATGCGGAGGTGCATCTGCTGCTGGAGCCGCTGCCCCAGGGCAGTGGGTTACAGTTCCGGACAAGATGCCGGGAGGACGATCTGGATCGGAACTGGCAGCGGCTGGTGCTGACCCATCTGGAAGAGAAAACCCACCTGGGCGTACTGACCGGTTCGCCTATCACCGATATGCGTATCACGCTCTGCGCCGGAAAGGCACACGTGAAGCACACCGAAGGCGGCGATTTCCGCCAGGCGACCTATCGTGCGGTGCGCAACGGACTGCGGAAAGCGGAGAGCGTTCTGTTAGAGCCGTGGTATGACTTCTTACTGGAACTGCCCACCGGGAATGTGGGACGTGCCATGACCGACTTACAGCAGATGGGCGCAAAGTTCCAGCCGCCGGAGACGGAGGGCGACCGCTCGGTCTTACAGGGCAGCGCACCGGTGGCAAAGCTCCGGGGCTATGCCGCTGAGGTGACCGGTTATACTCACGGCATGGGTCGGCTGGTCTGTTCCCCGAAGGGCTATGCGCCCTGTCAGAATCCGGAGGAAGTGATCGCCGCTGTGGGCTATGACTGTGACGGCGATCTGGAAAACACGGCGGATTCCATCTTCTGTGCGCACGGCGCCGGGTATGCGGTGAAGTGGGACGAGGTGGAACAGCATATGCACCTGCCCAGCTGTCTGACGGCACAGCCGGAGGAAGTGGATGTGCCGGAAACGCCGGTGCGTTCTGCGGGCGCAGCCTATCACGGCAGCCTGGCAGAGGACAAGGAACTGATGGCGATTTTCGAGCGCACCTACGGGAAGATCGAGCGCAGTCCCCGGCAGGCGCTGTATACGCCGAAGGAAGAGCCGGCGCAGTATCACGGAAAGCCTGACCCGGCGTATGACGGCGAGGAGTATCTGCTGGTGGACGGGTACAACATCATCTTCGCCTGGGACGAGCTGAAAACCATTGCCCGGGACAACCTGGACGGGGCGAGAGGACAGCTGATGCACATTCTCAGCAACTA
>ERZ773136.1649-NODE-1649-length-20900-cov-3.257520_pt1 | contig 20900 bp, 20 predicted proteins | sample MGYA00580855_ERZ773136 | MGnify/ENA primary metagenome ERZ773136 (study PRJEB29015, sample SAMEA2737860) | human gut metagenome | biome: human gut; feature: human-associated habitat; material: faeces | place: China | collected 2012 ... | reverse complement strand
TATTTATTATATTTATTCCCATTTTTATTATATTGCTACGTTGTACTTTAGTGAAATCAAAGCCATAATTTTTTAGCTAAATCGAAATTCTTCTGGGCTTCATTTACGGCTTTCTTGGCATAAGTGAGAGTATAAGCGTGTTCACGTGGATATTTGCCAGACTTAACACCCTCATGGTATTCTTTAGCTACTTCTAACTTATGTTCGTAGAAGTCCACACTTTCAGGCATAGATAAATTAATTGTGTTTGCACGTTTATCCCAATACTCAGCTTTGCTTTCGTGTTCTGTAGCTTTGTCGCTGAATGCAACTGCTTTGCCTGTATTGTTCCAAGCGTCCTCTATTGCTTTCCTATGCCGTTTTTCGCTGTGGTGTCCCACCTTAATAGGTTCAGCAAGTGAAAGAAAATCTCTATCCTTATTAGATTTGTCAAAGTATTCTTTGCTTTTACGTTCTGCCGATTCAGCCCATGCCCTTCTACGCTCAGCTCTTTGTTTTGCCCATTCTTGAGCATTAAAGCCATCTGCACGAACAATAGAGTAATAATAGAATCCATCACGCTCAAACATCAAGTTAAACACTATGCTTTCATTCTCTTTACCGTATTTAGTCGTTACGTTAATTACCTCCCCTTTTTCATGTTTCGCATCACATTTAGCGAGAAACACATTCGGACAAAATTTGTAATATGTATTCATAATCATATTTGGATTGTGCAAGGCTTTTTCCTCACTGGTTATTATTGATAACTGTTATAAACTCACATTTAGACCAAAGCGAAATGTCGTTACTGTTTATGTATTCTTTGTTTCTTGCTTCAATAGCTTTTGCTTCTTGTTCGCTAATTTCTTTTCCGTTTATGAAGTATCGTTTCATAGTTTATTTTTTTAGAATTTCATCAAGTAATTTTTTATCAGCGTCCCAAAGGTTGTACCCTTTGGCGATCTTTCTTCTTAGATACTCTTTTTCCCCGATCATGGCGATTGCCTTTTCTCTCAAATCTGATGCGCTCCACTTTTCAGCTTGATCTATCAGAAGGTTTGTAAGGCACTTTCTTTCTTCGTAAAGTTCACGTACTAATACCGTCTTTCGCTCTATCTCTTTTAGAGCTGTTGGGTTCTCCATCCACAACTTACAAAAAGCGTCTTTATCAAGTTCTGTATTCATGTAGCACTCTTCTACTTCCGTATAACCATCTGCCGATAGCTTTAAACCCGTTCTTTCTTCAAATTCTTTCTGTGTCATATCTGAATGTATTTAGTTTTATATTCTTTTCGTGTAACTGTTTTTATTACGTTGCAAATATATGTAACATTGGTAATATTACCAAATGAAATAGGTAATATTTTCAAGTGATATTACCGGAATTTACCAAGTAAAACATAGAAATATTATCATTATCAGATATATAGCTTTTCAAAAACACTGCAAAATAATTTCAGAAAAAGCATTTTTTAACATTGCGAAAATCTATGCTCTTTAATTTATTCTACTTATTAAAATAGATATTTTAAGATTACAGCTCTGATTTTGAAGAAAACAAGCATAAAAAACATTGGTGTATATATACACCGTTATTGAAAATATTACCTACATTTGCAGTATAACTAAAGTAATATTGATATGAATAAGACACTCTTTAAGAAAGTCAAAGACTTATGTAAGGACACTGGTTTATCAGAGAAGTACCTTACTGCGATAACCGAAAAAATGGGTGGCAGCATTGAGGATGATTCTACTGATGAAGCGGAAATCGAAAAAGTAGCAAACCAAATAGCGGATGTGGCAAAAGAAAGTCAAGGAGAAGCTACCAGGTGGGCTAACAAAGCGAAGGAACCGAAGGAACCGAAGGAGCCAAAGGAACCCAAAGAACCGAAGGAGCCTGATAACGATCCAAACAAACGGATCTCCGAACTTCAAGCGGAAATGGATAAAATGAAACAAGAACAAGCTAAGAAAGATCGTGAAACAGCCGTTCAAGCAGCTCTTAACAAGCATGGTATTCCCGAATGGAGAAGAAAAGGTTTGGTTATTCCTGATGAAGAGGATCCAGATGCTTATTGCGCTGGTCTGAAACAAGACTTAATAACTCAAAACCTTATTTCGGAAGATCCAGAGAGTGTAAAAACAGCAAACGCAAAGAATGTTGAAGAGGCTTCTGATGCGTTGCTGGAATCAATTATTGTTAAATAAATCATTTTACAATGAAACGAACAAAAATCTCATTTGTCGGTGAAAAACCGATTTTCACAGGCAGTCCGCAAATTGTACCAGGCGGTTTTAATCTGGATCGGGAGAAACAGCGTTTTTCTGTAGGTGATATTATCCCTGCTGGAACACTCGCTATTTTCGATGAAGTTACAAGAAAGGTACAGATTGTAAAAACAGCGAAGGTTAAAGCTATCGGCACAAAGGATAAGAAAGTTATCACTTTGTATTCAAATGGCTATTGTTCACCCTGCTTTTCTGTTGGAGATAAGCTGTTACAAGCTAAATCCGTTAGTGGAACTTTTGAAGATGCCCCTTCTATTGTGTCTATTGAAAAGCCTGGTGTGTCAAACGCTCCGTATGTAATTACACTTTCTGCTGAGATCTCAGGTTTGGCAGTAGATGATGTGCTTGTAGAGGTTGTTGAAAGCTCTACTAATGCTGCTGTTATTGGTGAACCTAACTCTTTAACAATCGAAGAAGTTACTGTAAAAGAGTTTGAAACAGCCATAGATGTTACAGAGGACACTATGCAATATGCTGTAATGGAAAGACGTGTTTTGCCTATTCCCGACAGCATGAAGGATAGCACGAAACGCTATTTAAAAGCGAACTCTCACATTCGATTGTCGCAAACTTATTAAAAGGAGGTGCTAAATGAAATCTATTTATTCAACTTTTACTGGTTTGTTTAAAGATGGCAAACCTATTGATTTTCTCGCAACGTGGAAAAAGACACTGGATAAGGCTTCAGAACGTGAAGTAGCATTGTTCCAGAAAACTTATTCGGATGAGTGGTTTGATTGGGAGGCTCCGCAACTCTCTTTGAGAGCTGAGGGTATTATGGGCAAATATCATTTGCGTGTGATGGCAACCCTGATCGGTGATGAATCCCCCACTCCGTTAAGGCGTTCTGACGGTTTTGATATTTGGAATGAAGAAATTCCACGTGTCGGACATAAGTTCTTTATGAAGGCTTCCACTTACCGCAAGTTGCTGGAAGTTTATAAATCTCCGTTCTTGAAAGACGGTCAAAAGGTTAAGCAGATTGAAAAGACTTTGCGTAACGATGTGGAAAACGCTTATCTGGGCTGCAAAGATACTGCTGATTTTATGATTCTGAAAGCTATATCAAACTTCGGTGTTTGTCGTTTCATTCCTTCTATCAACAACCCTGGTGGACGTGAGTTTGAAATTGATTACCTGATGGATGAAGCTAACAAACTCGTTTCAGCCTTATTGTGGAATGACGCTAACTCAAAAGCTGGCAAGTTGGATATTATTCTAACTCTTACCATGATCGTTACCTTGTTCAAAAACAAAGGTGTCGTATTTGAAGAGTTACTGATGGCTCCTGAACTGCTTGCATTTATCCGAAGAGATATTACAATTCGAGAAGCAGCCTACGGTAAGGACAAATCCGGCAAGGTTGTTACTATCCCAGACTTGAACACCTTGTTTGCTGATAACGGTCTGCCTAAAGTTCGTGAGATCACCCGTCTTGTGGGTATTGAAAAGGACGGAGAACGTGAGCCGTTAGATCCCTGGAATCACAATATGATTGTATTTAAACCTGCTGGAAAGATTGGCTTTATCCAGCCTTCTATTGAAGATAACGAGCTGTTTGAAGAGGACAATGTAGATTACATGAACGCTGGTAACGGTATTCGTATAGCCAAATGGCGTACTGGTGAATCTACAGGGCAAAAGGCTGGTGAATATACACAAGGATCTGCCCGTTTGATCCCGGTTATCACTGAAATTAACGGTATTGTCTGCTTGCAAGTTAGAGGCTTTGAAGAGCCGGAAGAAGCAGTAGAGGGAGTAACTTTTTATACGAAAGAACAATTCGATCAGAAGGCAGCAGCAGCTTCTTTGGTCGGCTAAAAACGATGCAATATGGTAACATTAAAAGTATTAAAGAAGTTCCAAGATAAGGACAACAAGGAGAAAATTTACCAAGTCGGTGAAACTCTATCAACAAGCGATTTGGATCGTGTAAATAATCTTGTTTCACGAGGAATTTGCAGTATTTCTGCTATCAAGGAGGCTAACAAAGAAGAAAAGAAACCCGAAAAAATTAGCCTTTTTGATAAAGAGTTTGAAATCGGTGCTGTAAAAGGTGCTTTGGCTGAGATTGGCGTTTCAATCAATAAAAATGCTGGCGTTCAAGCAATCACCAACAAACTCGGTGAACTTACAGAAGAGCAAAACAAGGCTCTTTCTGAAATCTTATGTAAAGAGTAACCTATGACGAATTTAGACGCTATCCGTGTTTTATGCACTAAAATATGTTCCGGCTTCTACCCGGATCAGAATGTACTTGAATTTACCCTTTTGGATAATGGTATAGATCCTTCTAAAAACTTCATCCCCAAAGATGTTGAACTGGTGAAGGCTGCTATCAGTGTCGTTAAGGGAATGACTGAAAACAGCCATTCGGAAAGTGGAATTTCTGACGGGTGGGATGCGGATCGTATTAATAAAAGTATCTCCGCTATTTGTCGGGAGTACAATATAGATAGCTCTGATTTTGTCGAAGAATCTTCTGTATCAGACGGTTCTAACCAATGGTAAGTTATGCAATACAACGGAACAATACAGTATAAGGTTTTATCTGGTGGCGGTTTGGATGGTAACGGTGAGCCGATTATCTCTACCGTATCATGGAGTGAGCCTATACGTTGTCTGTACAAAACGGTAAAGCATAGCAACACAATCTATCAACAAGGTAAGTTTACTGATAAAAGCTATGAGATCCTAATTGAAAGTAGGGATTTTCAAGCTGATACGGTAAAACTTACCAATGATAGAACACAGTTTTTGGGTGAGTTTGAAGTACAGGATATTGAGTTTGTTAATCGCTCAGGAAGAGTAAAGATTACGGTTTGATGGGATTCACGAAGAAAACGCCGGATAGTGCTTTTAGCAACTTTCTTGATGATACCAAGAAAGCCGTTATAGGTAGAGCTATTAAGGCTTTTATCTATGTCGGTGAAGCGTGTCTGAAAGAAGCCCGTTTAAACGGTAACTATACAGACAGGACGGGAAACCTTAGAAACTCTATCGGTTATGCCGTACTTTTTAATGGTGAAGTTATGGAAGAAAGTGCTTTTGCCAACACAAAAGGTGGGCAAAGCGGAAAGAAGCATTTGGATAGCTTGAAAAAGAACTATCAAAACGGTATTGTCTTGATTGTATCTACTGGAATGAGTTACGCAGCTTATGTAGAAGCCCGTAATTATAATGTCCTTACTTCTTCCGAACTGTTGGCTAACAAACTTGTACCTCAGATTATGAAACAATTAGGCTTTGAAATGAAATGAATAAGACAGGTGATGAAATAGAGCTGGACGTTTTCAACATTATCACAAACAGCCAACTTGCAAAGGAAATAAAAGGTAACGTTTATCGTGAAGGAACACGAGATCTAAACCCTATGGAAGAGGATATAATTGTATCGTTTCTTACTGGTTTGGATGGGCAGTTTCAAACTGGCTCCGTAACGGTAAATATTTATGTTCCCGACAAAGACAATGGCAGTAAGGTATTGGTTAAAGATGTTGGCAGATGTCGTTATCTGGCACGCAAAGCCGATGAGGTTGTTAGATCCTTGAAACCTACTGATTACAGATTTTCTTTAGGTGCAACAATTAAAAGTTACAAAGCAGAAAAGGTAGCTATGCACTTTGTAAACGTAAAGATCAATTTTGAACTAAAAACATTTTAAGTTATGGGAAACAGTGGTATTACATGGGGTAAACCCCTGGTCGAATTTGGGCTAACTGGTGCTGAAGATGCAGCTCCTTCCAATTTCAAAACAATGCCCACAGCCGAAGAAAATACAGTTCTTCTTACAACCGTAAAAGGGAGTGCGCAAGAATTGTACGGAGAAGGGCACGAGCTGGTCGCTCGAAAAATGCAAAAATCTTATAAGCAGCTTGCTATGAGTGTGTTTATTCCTTCTGGCACAGAGGATCCTATTCCGGAAGAGGACGGAGTTGTAAAAGATGAATATGCAGTACGCCTTACTCCTGAAGATGATACGCTGGATGGATTCATCATGCGTAAATGCTCTGTTGAGGTTGAAGAAGAATGGTCGTCCGCAAAGGGTAAAATGCTAAAATACATCTTTAGCTCATTGAAGCCCAAGACGGGTAAAATGATTGAGAAGTATAAAAAAGCAGAATCATTAGATGTAGGTTAATTGAACTATGAACAAGGAAAAAGACAACATAGAAGGGCTTGTGTCTGATACGATCTTACAAAAGCCGTATTCTATACAGATAGGACAAGAAACATACGAGGTTGCACCTCCTTCTATTGCTACTCTTATCCTTGCCTCTGAACTTATTTCTCAGCTTCCTAAAGTAGAGTTAGATAAAAGCCTGGTTACATTTGAATCGCTCCGTATTGCGAAAGATTGTAAGGTTTTAGGCGATATTGTAGCTACTCTCATTTTAGGAGCTGAGAATATAACTACAGAAGCAACCGTAGTTCAAAAGTCTTTATTCGGTTTGGTACGCACACGCAAAAAGGTTACGATTGATAACAGGGCTGTTTTATCCGATAAGATCTTGAAACAAATTTCACCAAGTAAAGTGAACGCTCTTACCCTTAAAATCATAAACAGGATGGAGATAGGAGATTTTTTCGGGCTTACCGCTTCCCTGATAGAGATAAACCTTCTCAAACCGACAAAAGCAAGGGAAGCGGATCCGAAGGAAACGATAGCATCTGGGCGGTAGTAGCAGGAATGGCAAAGGCTTATAATCTGACTTTTGATTATATCCTATACAAAATGAGTTTTGCGAATGTTCGTCTGTATAATGCGGTTCTGCCTTCTTTCTCAGCAAAGAAGGATGGTAAAAAAGATACTGGCATTATTCTAAATGGTGATGATCCCAATAATCAGGATGTAGTAAATAACGCAATATTTGACGTAAACGAAGATGAATAACAACGAAGGTACAACATGGTGGGCTTTAGGATTGGATAACGCCAAATTTGAAAGCGATGTGGCGAAATCTAATTCTCTTTTCCGAAGCATAGGCAACACAGCCGAAAAGGAAGGTAGCAGGATAGACAATATTTTCCGTAAAATAACGGTTGCTGCAACTGGATTTTTCACGGCTCAACAAGCGTTGGGATATGCTCAGAAGATAGCTCAGGTAAGAGGCGAATACCAACAGTTAGAAGTTGCCTTCAATACAATGTTGGGCAGTAAGGCTAAAGCTGATGCTTTAATGACACAGCTTGTTAATACTGCTGCTAAAACTCCGTTTGATCTCGTTGGTGTATCAAGTAGCGCAAAACAATTACTTGCTTATGGTATAGCTGCTGACAAAGTGAATGACACTTTGGTACGGTTAGGAAATATCGCTGCTGGCTTATCTATTCCATTACAAGATATAGCCTGGTTATACGGTACAACCATGACACAAGGCAGGCTATATGCTGAGGATCTTAACCAATTTACGGGTAGAGGTATTCCGATGATTCGTGAATTGGCTAAAGAGTTGGGTGTAGCTGAAAATGAAGTTAAGGCTTTGGTTGCCGAAGGAAAAGTAGGATTCCCAGAAGTTCAGAAGGTTATAGAAAACCTTACAAATTCTGGCGGTATGTTCTACAATCTGATGGAAGAGCAAAGTAAGACTATTACAGGTAAAATTTCCAATATGGAGGATGCTATTTCTGTAATGCTTAATGAAATCGGTCAAGCTAATGAAGGCACTATAAATTCTATATTGGAAACTGGTGTTTCTGCTATAGAGAATTACGAGGCTATCGGTGCAACCATACAGGAATTGATTGTTACTTATGGCTTATACAAAGCTGCTGTAATTTCGGTTGCTGCTACAAAAAATGCCGTTACTACTATTAAAGCCACTGGAGAAGCTGAGGAACTAAGCAAATTGCTTACTGTAGAGCAGCAAGCAGCCATTTCAAAACAGAATTTAACCAAAGGCACGTTAGAGTATGCAACTGCCGTAAAAGCTGAAATGGCAGCAAATATAGAGGCTCAAACCGCAGCTTTAGCCAAAGCTCGTACAGAGGTTTCAGCAGCCAGCCAAGCCGTAGCAGCCAAGAAAGCCGAATACCTTGCTGCTAAAGAGTTGGAGAAGCAAAGATTAGCAGAACTTATGTCTATCGGTGCTACTGGCTCTGCAAAACAAGTAGAAGCAGCAGAAAGAAAATTAGTCGCAGCCGAAACAGCCAGAGAAACAGCAGCCTTACAATACCAAGCAGCCACACGTGATTTTAGCACCAAGAAAGTAGCGGTAGAAACGGCTGCTAAAACATTGAATACCACTCAGACAGCAGCCAACACAGCAGCACAAGCAGCCAATGTAACTACAACAAACTTGTTGGCAACTGCAAAGCTCAGGCTTACGGCTGTAGCTACCAGGTTGAAAGCCGTTATGCTGGCAAATCCTTATACTTTGGCAGCAGCAGCCATAGCAGCTCTCGGTTATGGTATTTATAAACTTATCACTTATCAGACTGACGCAGAAAAGGCGCAAGAAAAACTAAATAACGCCATATCTGAGAGTGAAAAGGTTATTGGAGCTGAAAGATTGCAAATTGATGCGATGTTTGCACGTTTGAAAGCAGCCAAAGAAGGTACGGATGAATACCGTTCTGCAAAGGAAGCCATAATGAGCAAATACGGTGAGTATTTGAAGGGGCTGGGGGATGAAAAGAACGCTTTGGATGATCTGGCTAAGGCTTATCGTATCATTACGCAAGAAGCCGAAAAATCAGCTCGTGCAAGAGCTATGGATAAAGCGGTTAATGAGGCTTCTAATGACTACATGGATAAGGAGGTAGAAGCCAAAGAAACTGTAGAAGAGCTACTAAAAGATAAGTTCAAGGGAAAGAAGGATAAAGACGGTATCGACCTTGCGGAAACTTATTACTGGAAGATTAAGCCAGTGTTGGAAGGCAAGGGGGAAATTACCAAAGAAATCCAGGATATTATAAAGCAGTTTGACGAAACCAAATACTTGCCTGGCGATCCCATGACTGGTATAGGTGCGCAAACCTACATAGCTAATGACTTGCAAGATGAAATAACCAAAGTATTCAAAGCTCGTGGCATTTATAATAATATCATAAAAGAGGCTCAAAAACGCTTTGGGGAGAATCCTAACCAAAATCAGAAAACAGGTAATCAGGAAGAGGTATTTTATACCAAAGGCAAATCCATTTCTGAGATAGAAGCAGCCATTACTAAAGGTCAAGAAAAGCTGGAGGCTTTCAAAAAGGCTCTCAAAGAGAACAACGGCTTAATGTCTGATGGCAAAGTAGTAACCGATGCTGTTGTAAAAGGGCAGGAAAGCTATATAGCTAAATTAAAGGCTACCGTTCTTGAACGTGAAAACGAGCTACAAATTATTAGCCAAGTAGAGAACCGTATTTCTAAACTGAAACAGGAGCAAAAAGAAACCGTTAAGGGGAGTGCTGAATACAACGACTATCAAAGACGTATAGATTCACTGAGTAAAAAGTTACCAGATAGAAAAACGTCCTCTTCTCAAAAGGATTATTCCGATGAGATAAAACGTAATGCACAAGAGCAGATCCGTATTAAAAAGGATATGGAATTTGCTGTAAGGCAAGCTGAGATCAACACCTATAAGGAAGGACTTTCTAAAACATTGAAACAAAACCAGCTCAACTATGAGCAGGAAATGGAGCAGATCAAACGTCAAAAGGAGGATAAGCTCACAAAAATTCAAGAGTGGGAAAAAACTATATGGGAATCTCAGGGCAAAAAAGGTACATTTAAGCCAACTACCACCCAATTATCAGAGCAGGATGAGCAACAATTTAAAGCTCTTGAAAATGCTGCTGGAAAGAAATTGTCTACTGGCAATCAGACTGCAATAGAAGAAATGCTAAAGCAGTATCAGACCTATGCGGAAAAGCGCAAGGAGATAGAGGAAAATTTTCAGCAAGATATTGACGAAATGCGAGCTGTTAATGAGAAAGATAAGAAAGCCGGAAGGCAAGTTACTTTCTCCGAAGAAAATATCGCTCAGGCTGAAAGTGATAAACAAGATGCTTTGGACGCTTTAGATCAAGAGATAGCTACTCGTGAAGCGACTTTTAATGTATGGGTAGAACAAATATCCTCTATGGGGTTAAGACAGCTAAAGGAGGCTTTACAAACAGCCCAAGACACACTGAAAAAAGAAGGTGGCAAGTTGGATGATAAAGAAAAAGCTACTCTTCGTGCGCAAATTAAAACCCTGGAGAAAAAAGTAGAGGTTGCTGAGGCAAAAGACGCAAGCATTTCATCTGCTGAAAAAAACAAAAAGAAGTGGAGCGATACCCTAAAGGTGATGAATGAGGTAGATGATACTGTTAATAATATCATTTCAGACTTTGACGGGATGGATGATGCAACCAAAGCTGCTTTGTCTGCTGCTACCAATATCGCAGGAGGTATAATTTCCATGATAACAGGTATTCAAGCGTTGGCGGTTACTGGTGCAGAAGCTATCAAAGGAGTAGAAAGAGCTTCGGTTATCCTTTCCATAGTCGGTACAGCCGTTTCCCTTATCACTTCATTGTTTGGGTTGTCCTCTAAGGCTGAAAAGGAACATCAAGAGGCACTTAAAGAAGTAGCCGAAAACAAACTGGAAATGCAACGCCAGTACAATTTATTGCTCATGGAGCAAAATCTTCTTATGAAAGAAGCAACTTCAATTTTCGGTGAGGATCAGATTGCTAAAGCTGCCAGATCTGTAGAGGTATATCGCCAAGCTATAGAGGATTATAAAGAAACTTTAAAGGGTGATGCTCCAACGCTAAAACTAAACCCTTTTAATTTGAGAGGGAGCCTGAATGACTATAAAAAGCAAAAAGAGGCTTATGATAAAGGTGTAGGCGCATTAAATAATGTTACGGTGAAAACGGGTAGCTATACTACCGGAGCCTGGTTTTGGAAAAAGCAGCATGATATTTATACTTCGGTACTCCAGGTTTACCCGGATTTAATAGATGGTGAAAAAAATCTGAACAAAGAAAGAGCGCAAGCCATTCTTGACACTCAAACAATGAGCGATGAGAATCGGAATTTGTTGCAAAACCTTATAGACCTTCAAGAACAAGCGGAAGAAGCCCAACAAGCACTAAGAGATTACTTAGAGGGTACTTTTGGCTCTTTAGGTGATAGTATAATGGATAGTATCACTGAGGCTATTGAAAATGACGGTGTAGATGCGTGGGAAAAGTTTGGAGAAAAAGGATCTTCTGTATTGGAAGATTTGGGTAAACAGATTGCCTACTCTTTATTCTTCTCTGATAAGTTCAAAAGACTACAAGCGGATCTGGAGAAAATCTATGGATCCGGCAAAACAGAAGAAGAAATAGCTAAGGAAGCAAGGAATTTGGTTTCCTCTTTCTATCAAGGTATCGGTACGGATATGAATAACGCTCAACAATGGATGGAGCATTGGAAAGAAGAAGCAAACAAACAAGGCTTTCACCTTTGGGAAACAGAGAATCGTGAGGTTTCCAGCAATAACGGCATAGCAGCAAGCCAGGACAGCGTAAACGAGCTGAACGGAAGGACAACTGCAATTCAAGGGCATACCTATTCTATAAATGAAGGTATTAAATCATTGGTTAGCCATTGTGCCAAATTTCTTGAGATATTAACTGGTATCAGAGAGAATACAAGCTATTGCAAGAATCTGGAATCTATCAATTCCAATATAAAGGAAATGAAAGAAAGCATAGGTAACATGAATGATAAAGGTGTAATAATGAGGAAATGAAAAATAACTTATACATAGACGGTACGGACGCTTTTACTCGGTTCGGGGTTTTTATTGCTGAGGGTGGGCATAACGAAGTTGTTGCTTTCCCGGCATTAAAAGCACCAGAAGTTTCTAATGATTGGGCTGAGTATGACGGTATCGAAGTGGATTTGTCGGATCCTAAACTTGATACTAAAGAACTTGAAATAAAGTTCAACGCAGTAGGTATGTATCAGACTGGAGATTTCATTTCTCTGTTGTCCGATGGAGCTTACCATACCTTTGAGTTTAAAAGAATCGGATATAATTGTAAACTCCGATTGGTTTCAGAGGTAAATGTAGCTCTGTATATCGGTGCTAAAAGTTTCTCGTTAAAATTCGCAGATGATTTCCCTTTGAGAGATTATAAATATACGGCTCCTTTATCGACAACCAATATACCTACGCAGGGGTATGAAATAGACGGGATAGATTTCTCCGTTTACGGTATTCGTGTATTGGAAGGAAGCGAGGCACAAATACTTAAAGCTCCAGCAGTAAAGAAAAATATGTTGCGTAACCTTTCTACTCAAAATGGGGCTATTTATGATGGCAAACAAGTAGTGTACCAACATAAAGAAGTTGCCTTGAATTGTTGCTTAATCGCTAAGAATCTAACGGAGTTCTGGAGAAATTACAATGCTTTCCTTTACGATCTGATAAAGGTTGTGGAAATAGACGAAGGCGAAGGCGTGAAGGTACAAACGGCTGAAAGATCCTTGTTCGTTGAAAGCACTTACGAGGAATACCCATGTTACTACAAAAGCTCAAAAGTAAGTCTGTTTTCCCCTGACGATCAAGTTTGGTGCGCTTTTACCTTAACGTTGGTATTTACTGCCTTTAGAGTTGGAGGGGATGAATATTTACTTGCTTCTGAGGCTGGAGAATTGATAGTTACGGAAGATGGTGAGTTTTATATAGATCTAAAAAATTATGGCAATTAGGAAAAAGAAAATCAGTGAATTAACGCTTTCTGATAGCCTAACAGGGCTGTACACTATTGGCGTAAAGTTGATAAACGGAGTACAAACGAGCGTGAAAGTTAGCCTGGGTGTAATACAGACAGCCTATGAAAATATGCTGAAAGTAACTCAGGAAGCTATCACTGCAACAAGGAACGCTATTACTGCTACCAATAATGCAAATACAGCTACCCGTAATGCTGTTACTGCTACTGAAAATGCCAACACAGCTACGGCAAACGCAAATGAGGCTACTCGTGTTTCTGGAGTAGCACCCCAGAAAGCCAATGAAGCGACCAATAAAGCTAATACGGCTGCTGGTAAAGCTGATGAAGCACGTATAGGATTGGATAGGATCAAGCAGGAAACGATCACAGCTACCAGTAATGCCAATACTGCAACCAGTAACGCAAATAAAGCTACTGAGGCAGCGAAAACAGCTACCAATAATGCTAATGAGGCTACCCAACAGGCTAAAACTGCTACTTCTAACGCAAACTTGGCTACTCAAAAAGCGAATACAGCAGCTACCAATGCAGATAATGCACGAAAAGGATTAGAAGAAATAAAAAGTGCAACTGAAAGTGCTACAGCCAATGCCAACAAAGCAGCTACTAATGCGAATGAGAAAGCGCAAAAGGCAGAAACAGCAGCTAACAGTGCAAATACTCAGGCAAATAGGGCAAAAGAACAAGCGGATAATCCACCGAAAATGGGTGAAAATGGCAACTGGTGGAAATGGGATGAAACGCAAAAGAAGTATGTAGATACCGGGATTTTGGCAAAAGGCGGTATTCTCTATCCTACTTTTACGATTGATCCCGATACAATGGAACTGATCATGTATTACCAGGATGATATAGCTGCTGATATGTTTGATATTGACAATGAAGGATTTTTAATTTTTAACCCCAAGTGATATGGCAGAAGGAAACATAAGATTAGGAAAGGTTGCTTTCGTGGATAAGGGAACTTATTCAGCAGCTACCACATATAATACATTTGATTTCATTACTACGGATGATAGTTGCTATCTCTGTATCAAGGACGGGAACAAAGGACACGCTTTAACCGAAACTACCTGGTGGAAATGTATTGCTCGTGGAACAACCGCCACGGCAGCAGCTAAAAAGGCTGAGGACGCTGCTAAACTGGCTAATGAAAAAGCTACAGCAGCCGATAGCGCAGCAGGTAAGGCAGTAGAGGCTACCAACAATGCCAACGCAAAAGCTAATGAAGCTCACGAAAAGGCGGAAGAAGCCAATACTGCTAAAGATAATGCAAATGAAGCTACTGGCGATGCAAGGGTAGTTATCGCAAGGCTGGAGGAACTGGAAGAATCGCTAATCTCAAAATACAAGCTGATCCCTACTTCCATGAAGCTAAACTACCCGAAAAAAGTTACTTACAGGAATACCCAGCCTTTCAAAGTTGAGGTAGAATTACTTCCCGTAGATACTGGTAGGAATGTATTGTTTCTCGGTGATGATCGGGCGGTGTCTATCACTCCTGATGGCGTATTTATGATTAACGGTGTAGGAATGAGTAAAATTCACGTTATCCCAACGGAAAATACGGGTATTTATCAAACTATACAGATTGAAGTACAGGAGCCAGGAATAAGGTTTACTTCTGGTAGGGGTATGCGTTTATCCGGCTCTGGTGGTATCATATTAACTTAGTAAATTTTATTGTTTAACTTCTTAACACTATAAAAAATATGGCACTTACAACAGAAGAGGAAGCTAAAGTAAAAAAGATTATTACAGCTTACGACAATGGCAAAAGATTAAATGAATTACCAGTAGCAGACAGCAGTAACCCTTTCGACCTCACAACTGAGGTATTGGATAAAAGCGGAGAAAGCAAACAAGCTGGTCTGGCTGCTATGCTACCTTATGCAGAGGATCAATGTAGTTATGGCGTAGAATTAGATGTAACAGTATCTTCTTCGGTTCTTACCCGTACAGGCAACATGACACTGCATAAAACATTACCTATCCAGAGTAAAATGAGAGGCTGTTTGTTATCGGATGCTGGCGCTGTTATAGAATACCTCAATCCTACCAACTGGAGAGCGCATAAAAGGGATGGTTCCAATGGTATGGTTATGGTGGAAATCCCTGCTCACTGGAGAAGATTTTATACCAATGGAAACAAAAGAGGTGTACGAATCAGTGAATACCCAATACCTGGTTATCATTTCGTAAAGAAATGCTATATATCGGCTTATGAGGCAACAATCCAACGTAGCACTGGTAAACTGGCTTCTGTAGTAAATACTTCGGCTGATTACAGGGGAGGGAATAACCAAGCGGATTGGGATGCTTTGCCTAAATCCCAATTAGGCAAGCCAGCTACATCTACGAGTAGAACAAACTTTCGTGCTGCTGCTCGTAAAAGGGGAGCTGGTACGCAATGGAACTGCATGGACTATAACGCTTATATCACTTTGGCATGGCTCTATTACATAGAGTATGGAAACCTTAACTGCCAGTTGGCTTTCAATGCCCAGAAAGATAGCAACGGTTATGCTCAGGGTGGTTTGGGTAATGGTGTAACCACATGGGATGGTACAAAGTGGAACAACTTTAATGGTTATAATCCTATCATTCCTTGTGGTACGAGTGATGAATTGGGAAATGCTTCAGGTGAAGTAGCTTACACTTTAGAGAAAGCAGAAGGAGAAAGCAGCAAAGTATTTACCGTACCTCGCTATCGTGGTATTGAAAATCCCTTCGGGCACGTCTGGAAGTGGACGGATGGAGTAAATATAGAAGTGAAAACCAATTCAGACGGAGGAACTTCTAAAGTGTATGTTTGCGATGATCCTTCTAAATACAACGATAGTAACTACACAGGCTATACGCTTAGAGGATTGGCAGCACGTGCAGAAGGTTATGCAAAAGAAATGATTTTCGGTGAATTTGGCGATTTGATTGCTTCTGTAGTCGGAGGTGGATCTACTACCTATTGGTGTGATTACTTCTATACCAATATAGGATCTAACGCTCTTAGGGGTGTCCTTTTCGGCGGTGGTGCGAATAATGGCGATCGTGCGGGCTTCGGTTATGCGGATACGACTAACGCCCCCTCGAATACGAGTGCGCGTGTCGGCTCTCGGCTTTGTTTTATTCCTGAATCGTGAAACGAGCCTGGTTTAGACTGCAAAACCTAAATGGTTAATAAACAAATAAATATAGGTTGGTTGCTGGTGGGTGTCCTTTTCAGCGGTAATACGAATAATGGCGATCATGCAGGCTTCGGTTATGCGAATACGAATAACACCCCCTCGAATACGAATGCGAATGTCAGCTCTCAGCTATGATTTTTCAAAATAAACTCAACATACGAAGCAACGACCTTACCTATTGGTAGAAGATAACATAACTCATAAAGGTGCTGGTAGGGAAACCGAAGGCTCTGAGTACGAAAAACAAAGAATATGAAGAGATTAAGTAATTTATACGAGCAAATTATTTCACTTGACAACTTGCACCTGGCTGATGAAAAAGCCAGGAAAGGCAAGTTACGTTCTTATGGTGTCAAACGGCACGATAAGAATAGGGAAGCAAACATACTGGCTCTTCATGAATCTTTGAAAAAAAAGACTTTTGTAAATTCTAAATATGAGGTATTTATAATCAGAGATCCCAAAGAACGGCTTATTTACCGTTTGCCTTATTATCCTGATAGGATCTTGCACCATGCCATTATGAATATTCTGGAGCCTATATGGGTGTCCTTATTTACAGAAGATACCTATTCTTGCATTAAGGATCGTGGTATTCATAAAGCAGCAGATAAAGTAAAGAAGGCTTTGAAAGAAGATCCAGAACACACTACTTACTGTTTGAAAATGGATATAGTGAAGTTCTATCCAAGTATAGACCATGATATTTTGAAAACAATATTACGGAAGAAAATCAAAGATAAAGATCTGCTTTGGTTGCTTGACGTGATTATAGACAGTGCCGATGGCGTACCCATAGGGAACTATCTAAGTCAGTATTTTGCTAATATTTATCTGGCTTACTTCGATCACTGGATAAAAGAGGTTAAGAAGGTAAGATATTACTTTAGATATGCAGATGATATTGTGATTTTAGGCGATGATTCTAAACAGCTTCACAAACTCCGTATAGAGATTGAAGAATATCTGCATGACAATTTAAAGCTATCACTTCGTAAAGTGGATCCTAAAACTGGAAAAAAGAAATGGAAGTTTCAAGTATTCAAAATTGATAGCCATAGAGGTATTGATTTTGTCGGGTATGTCTTTTACCATACCCATACCCTTATTCGGAAGGGAATCAAAAAGAACCTATGTAGGAAGGCAGCCAAGCTGAATAAGAAAAAGCACATTTCCGATATGGAATACAAGCAAGTTATTTGCAGTTGGTTTGGCTGGGCTAAATACAGTAATTCTAAGCATCTATTAAAAACAATAATTAAAAAGCAAGTATATGATACACTACGATTTTAAGCCTTCTAAGTTAGAGGCTAACGGGAATGGTTCTTACACATACCGTTGGGATATTCAGGAAGTTCAAGTAGAAAACCATTTTGGAGAAGCTGGAGATAATGGGCAAACTACAAAATGGACTTGTAACGAAGTTGTTGTTTGGGGAATGGTTACAAATGATAAGCTGAAAAAGGCAGTTATTACCCATTTGTGGGATTCGGATAAAGAAGCCAAGATTATCAATGATTATAACGCTGCCCAGCTCGGTATTCTTACTGAAAAATCAGCTACCGATGATTACAAGGAATATTTGCAAAAGAGAAAAGCTATCAAAGAAATGATAGATAGCGATTGTAAGGAACTTAATATTATATTGTGATGAAAAAGTTTAGTGAGTTAGGTGTAACCGTACAGGATGAACGTAAAATGTTCAACTGTAGTCAGGTTTCTATTTCGGACGTGCTGAACTGTGAGATCATTGTAGAAGATTTCATTCCAGATGTAAAGACTTCGCACGGTGAAGGAAGATACCTTGTGAAATTTAAACATAGCAATGGTGCGGATGGTAAGTTTTTCACAAACGCAGCTTCTTTAAAGAAAACTTTGGATCAGATCCCCAAAGACGCTTTCCCTTTCAGCACTACGATTAAAGGGATGAAATGCGGAAATGGTAAGATCTATCAATTCACTTAGTAAACATGAAAATACATTTCAACAACAATGAGATTGATATTCTGGTAGATACAAGCAGCTACCGATATACGGCTTTACAGAATGTAGGCACTCTTTATCTGTACTTTGCCAGTGAAGAGTTCATAAACATTCCCGTAGGAGCTTATTGTATCTACAAGAATATCACTTACTACCTTATGGATCCTGACGACTTCAAGAAGAAAAGTAGTCGGAATTTTGAATACACTCTTGTAATGTATGACATAGGCGCAATATTGGGTAAATACAAATGCCGGGATATTGTTTCTAAGCGTTTAAAGTTCGATTACACTGCAAAACCTCACGAGCATCTACAGTTAATTGTAGATAATCTCAACATGAGAGATAGCGGTTGGAAGGTTGGCGAATGTATCGAAGCAGAAGAAAAGACTATTAACTACAACCATATCTTTTGTAGTGAGGCTTTGCCTACTATTGCCGATACGTTTAAGACGGAGTATGAAATAGATCCAGCTATCAAAACGATACACTTGCGTAAAGTTGAATATAACAAGGGTGAGCCTTTGCCTCTTGAATATGGGAAAGATAAAGGTTTTGTTCCAGGTTTAGGACGCTCCAACAAGGACGGAAATAGACCAGTTACCATATTGTACGTTCAAGGTGGGGAGCAGAATATAGACTTTAGCAAATATGGATCTAAGGAATTGCTTTTGCCCAAAAATCAAAGATTGGAGTATGAAGGGCGTGCTTACGTTTCGGATGCGGAAGGCTTGTATATAAAACGGGCTGATACAACCCTTACGGATGTTCAAGAGGATAGTTTGGATTGTTCTCATATTTCACCTAAAAGAGTAGGCAGTGTTTCTAATGTTGTTGTTTCTGATAAAGAAAAGAATTTCTATGATTTTATAGATAGTTCTATTCCTGATGATCTGAATTTTGAGGATTACGTGATAGAAGGCAATAACATGACTGTTATATTTCAGTCTGGTATGCTTGCTGGCAGTAATAAAGAGTTTGAAGTTAAATATGTTCATAAAGAACGTAAATTCTTGATAACACCACAAGAAATAGACGGTCAGATTATGCCCAATGACATATATAAGCCTAACCTGGTGGATAAATACGCTGTGTTCGGAATACAGTTGCCGGATGCGTACATTTGCAATAACTCAACGAAAGAAGGTGCAAGCTGGGATATGTTCAGGGAAGCAGCCAAATATCTTTATGAGAATGAAGATCCAAAATTCACATTCAAAGGAGAATTGGATAGCATTTATTCCAAAAAGCGTTGGCTCTCTATTGGTGGCAAAATAAAATTGGGCGGTTATATACTCTTTAAAGATCCGCAATTCATACCAGAAGGTATAAAGATAAGGATTACCAGTATTAAGGAGTATATACACAGACCTTACAGCCCGATTATTGAATTATCCAATACTACTACTGGCGTAACGGTTTCAAGCGAATTAAACAAGATAGAGAGTAACGAGGTTAAAACCGATAACCAATATAAAAACTCTATTCAATTTACAAAAAGACGTTTCAGGGATGCAAAAGAAACTATTTCAATGTTGAATGACGCTCTTTTGCATTTCTCAGGCTCTATCAGTCCGATTTCGGTACAAACAATGAGTTTGCTTGTTGGCGATGAAAGTTTGCAGTTTCGTTTCGTGAACAACAAAACCAATCCGACACAAGTAGAATATTTCGTTACCTATGACAGCAAAAAGAAAGTGCTTTCAGCTCCAGGTGGAATATTACAACACATGACTATCGGGATTGATACACTTTCTTCTGGGCATAAAGCCAGTGAGTATAAGTTTTGGGATATTGAAAAATACACTTCTCCAACTTTGACGGAAACCGTAGGGTATTATCTCTATGTGAAGGCTAATAAAAATGGCACTACTGGATCATACGTTTTAAGTAAAAACGCTATCAAGCTGGAAGGTGTAGATGGTTATTATCATTTTCTTGTAGGCATTCTAAACAGCGAATTTGAAGAGGAGCGATCATTTGTTGAATTATTCGGATTCACAGAAATACTTCCTGGAAGAATAACAACAGATAGGATAGTTTCAAGCGATGGATTAAATTTCATGGACTTTGTGAATAATGCCTTTCGTGTGGGAAATTCAGATAGCTATTTAGATTGGAATACCAAAGGTGATAGAAAATTACGTTTGAAAGGATCCATTGTACAAAGTGAAAGCGGTGATGAAAGCCCTATTGGTTGTTTCAGAGGAGTATATAATAACCAATATACCTATTATTGGGGGGATGAGGTAACTTATACCACTGCAAATGGAACATCTACATACCGATATGTAAATACAGTTCCCAGTAAAGGTAATGCTCCTACCAATTCTTCTTATTGGATTATTGTAGCGGAAGGAGTGAAGGGAAACAATGGAAATTGGAACAAGCTTATTTATAGATACAGTGTAGATAAACCTAATGTGCCTATAGGCAACGATCCTATAGGATGGAGCGATACGCCAGATAAAGAAGTAATATCATTTGTACATGGTTCCACATTTTTGAAAAAAGATGGGTATTATGTTTCTCCTGTTATCAATGATAGCCAGATAGTCAAAAACAGAATATCTTTTTCTACTCGTAAACCTAATCAGGTGGTAGCGGTTGAATTAGTGGTTTCTTCCGAACCTAATTATGATTTTGCACTATTAGGACTACTTGACAATGAGAATTTAACGATAAATTCTAATTATACAGCAAAGATAAGTGGTGTAGTATCTCAATTATATTATCTGGAAGTAC
>ERZ773136.1642-NODE-1642-length-20924-cov-13.837654_pt1 | contig 20924 bp, 13 predicted proteins | sample MGYA00580855_ERZ773136 | MGnify/ENA primary metagenome ERZ773136 (study PRJEB29015, sample SAMEA2737860) | human gut metagenome | biome: human gut; feature: human-associated habitat; material: faeces | place: China | collected 2012 ... | reverse complement strand
GCTTTGCGCCTGCCGGAATGTGAGGATCGACCATCAGCAAATGCAACTTTTCTTCGCCGTTTTCGTGATGCACGGCGGAGATGAGCATACCGCAGGAGTCGATGCCCATCATGGGGCGGGGCGGGAGATTGGTGATGGCGATGCAGGTCTTGCCCACCAGTTCCTCCGGCTCATAATACTGATGAATGCCGCTCAGGATGACGCGATCCTCGCCGGTACCGTCGTCGAGCGTGAACTTGAGCAGCTTCTTCGACTTCTTCACGGCTTCGCAGGCCTTGACCTTCACAGCACGGAAATCGGACTTGCTGAACGTGTCAAAGTTCACAAAATCGGCAAACAGCGGCTCGATCTCCACATTGGAAAAATCAATTTTTTCAGGAACTTCAGGAGCCGCCTGAGCAGCCAGCGCAGGAGCTGAAACTTCCTTGGAAACCTTCTTGTCAGAGTCCAACGGCTTCATTGTGGGGAACAGGATCACGTCGCGGATGGAGCTGGCACCGCACAGCAGCATGGCGCAGCGGTCGATGCCGAAGCCCAAGCCGCCGGTGGGCGGCATGCCGTATTCGAGCGCCATGACGAAGTCCTCGTCCATCATATTGGCCTCTTCGTCGCCGTGCGCACGCTTTTCGGCCTGCGCCTTGAAACGCTGGTACTGGTCGATGGGGTCGTTGAGCTCGGAGAAGGCGTTGCCCATCTCGCAGCCGCAGATGAACATCTCATAGCGCTCGGTGAGCGCGGGCTGCTCGGGGCTGCGCTTGGCCAGCGGGCTGACCTCGACCGGGTACATCGTGATGAATGTCGGCTGGATGAGCGTGGACTCGACCTTCTGGTCGAACGTCTCATAGAGCGCATTGCCCCACGTGTGGGCGACGTTTTCCATGTCCACGCCCACGCTCTTGGCAAGCGCTACCGCCGCGTCCGCATCGCCGAGGATGGCCATAAAGTCGGCCCCCGTGACGTCCTTGACGGCGTCGGCCATGGTCACGCGGCGCCAGCTCGGCGTGAGGTCGACATCATGGCCCAGCCACTGGAGCTGATACGTGCCGAGAATCTCCTTGGCCGCGCCGGAGAGGATGCCCTCGAGAATGTCCATCATGCCGTCGAGGTTGGTGTAGGCCTGATAGAGCTCACAGGTCGTGAACTCCGGGTTGTGCTTGGTGTCCATGCCCTCGTTGCGGAAGATGCGGCCGACCTCATACACGCGCTCAATGCCGCCAACAATCAGGCGCTTGAGGTGCAGCTCGGTCGCGATGCGCATGTACATATCAATATCGAGTGTGTTGTGGTGCGTGATGAACGGGCGCGCCGTCGCGCCGCCGGCGATGGGGCTGAGCACAGGGGTCTCGACCTCCATGAAGCCCAGGCCGTCCAGATAGCGGCGCAGGTAGGCCACGAACTGGCTGCGGATCTGGAAATTGCGCTTACTCTCCGGATTCATGATGAGATCCACGTAGCGCTGGCGGTAGCGCAGCTCCATGTTCGTCATGCCGTGGAACTTCTCCGGCAGCGGGCGCAAAGATTTACTGAGCAGCGTGACCTGCTGCACATGGATGGAGATCTCCCCCGTTTTGGTCTTGAACGCATAGCCGCTCACGCCGATAATGTCGCCGATGTCATACTTGCGGAAATCGGCAAACTCCTGCTCGGTCACAGCGTCCTTGCGGACGTAGAGCTGGATCTGGCCGCGGTCATCCTGAATGTCACAGAAAATGGCCTTGCCCATGCCGCGCTTGGACATGATGCGGCCGGCGGCCTGCAGCGTTTTGCCGTCATAGGCCTCGAAATCGTTCTTGATGTCAGCCGAATAGGCACTGCGCTCGAAGCGCGTCTGCACAAAGGGGTCGCGTCCGGCATCCTGCAGCGCCTTGAGCTTGTCGCGGCGGATCTGAAGGATCTCGGACAGGGACGGCTCTGCCGCCGCCTGCTGGTTCTTTCTCTCTTCGTTCATGATGGGCTCCTCAGTCTTCGTTTTCGACGGCAATGATCTTGAACTGCAGCTCGCCGACCGGGGCTGCGACCGTGACGGTCTCACCGACTTTGTGACCCTTGAGTGCAAAGCCGAACGGGCTGTCGTCTGAAATGCAGCCTTCCATGGGGTTGGCCTCCTGCGAGCCGACGATGGTGTACTCCTCTTCCACGTCCTCATCGACATCGAGCACGCGCACGCGGCTGCCGATGGTCACGACGTCCGCCGCGACCTCGACCTTCTCCACGACCTCGGCGTTCTCGATCAGGTCCGTGATCTCAGCAATGCGGGAATAGAGCTTGCCCTGCTCCGTCTTGGCCTCGTCGTACTCGCTGTTCTCCGACAGGTCGCCGAATGAGCGCGCCTCCTTGATAAGCTCCGCGACTTCCTTTTCGCGGGTCGTCTCGAGGTAGTGCAGTTCTTCCTTGAGCGTGTCCAGACGCTCCTGACTCATCTTATATCTGCTGTCGATCGCCATAATCCGTCTCCTTATATCATTGAAATTTTCGTGTATACGATTTGATTCAGCGCAGCGCGGCGATGGCCGCTTCGAGCTGCGCATCGACATCGCTGTCCGTGGCCGGGGCCACGACAACGTCCGGCACAAGGCCGCCCTGCTCGGACAGGTCCACGCGGTTGGGCGTGAGATATTTCCGGCTCGAGATGTGCACGGCGCTGCCGTCCGGAAGCGCGATGGTCGTCTGACTGCGGCCCTTGCCGGTCGTGTTCTGGCCGACGATGGTCGCCCAGTCATACTCCTGCAGCGCAGCTGCAAAAAACTCCGCCGCACTGTAGGTGTTGCCGTTGACGATGACCGTCATCGGCACCTTGACACAGACGCTGTCGCTCTGCGTGACGGTCTCTTTCCCGTTACCGTCGACGCTCACGAACAGATCCCCCTGCGGCAGCAGATGATCCAGGATCGTGATGAGCTCCGAGAGCAGGCCGCCGGGGTTATCGCGCAGGTCGAACACGAGCGACTTGGCGCCGAGGTCGAGCAGCTTATCGACCGCCTGTACGGCACGGCTGCCGCCGCCGGTCTCAAAGTTGCGGATCTGGATATAGCCGACACCGTTGTCCATGAGCTTATACGTCACAGGGTCGGTGTAGATGACCGTGCAGTCGAGCGTGACGGTCTGGCTCTTGCCGGCGGAATCCTGGATGGTGAGCTTGAGCGTCTTGTTGAGCTTGGCGCGGATGGTGCTCTGCACGTCCGAGAGCGTCTTGCCCGTGACATTCTCCCCGTCGATCGCCGTGATGATGTCGCCCTGCTTGAGGCCGGCTTTCGCCGCGGGGGAATCGCTCGTCACCGCCGTGATGCGAAAGCCCTTCGTCTTATCGTCGAGCTGGATGGTCACACCGATGCCGGCGTACTCGTTGTTGGAGTACATCTGGTAGGCCTTGTATTCCTCGGCCGTCATGTAATAGCTCCACTTGTCGCCGATGGCGCTGATGATCGCGCTCGACGAAGCGTCGCTGATCGCCGTATCGTCCGCATCTCCGATGTAGTCTTTGTCCACAACCTGCTTGACCTGTGCAAACTTCAGCGCGAGCTTATAGTTGCTGCTGCCGCCGAATTTGCCGACAAAGATCATCGACGTGACCAGTGCAGTCACCAGAATGCAGGTCACACAGGCAAGGATACTCGCCTTCCAGCCGCGCATTCTGCCGCTTTTTCTGCGGGCCGGCACTTTTTCCGGTGCCTGTTCCTGTGGCTTGTGTTCGTCCATGCTATCCCTCCGGATCCAATTGCTGCCCGCACCGGGCAGCCCCCAATGCAGCAGATGAGCCGGGCAGCCATTTTCCGGCCGCCCGGCAGTTTCATTCAATCAAAATATGTCCAATCAGCTCGCATAGTTGAGCGGGTTCTGGCGCACGCCGTTGACCGTAACTTCCCAGTGCAGATGCGGGCCGGTGGAGTTGCCGGTCGAGCCGACATAACCGATCGTCTGGCCCTTGGAGACCTTCTGGCCGACGGACACCGCGATGGAGCTCATATGGCCGTAGAGCGTGGTGATGCCGTTGCCATGGTTGATGACGACGCAGTTGCCGTAGCCGGACACAGAACCGGCCGTAATGATCGTGCCGCCGTCGGCTGCGACGATGGTCGCGCCATAGCTCGCGCCGATGTCCACACCGGAGTGGTATTTCTGCGTCTGATAGATCGGGTGGTAGCGCCAGCCGAACGGTGAGGTGATGTAGTGGCAGGACGGGCACGGCCACATCATGGTGCCGGTGGAGCCGTTGGCTTTGCCCGGGTCATAGCCGGGGTTGTTGTTCTTGTTTGCTTCCTCCTGGCGGCGCAGCTCCTCGACCTGCTTGTCGATCTGTGACTGCACGTTCTTCTGCTGCTGCTCGTACTGATCGTAGACGCTCTTATAGGCGTTGATATCCGATTCCAGGCCGACGAGCAGCGCATTGGCCTCCGAGACCTTCTGCTGCAGCGCGACCTGCTTGGTCTCGAGCTCGGACTGCTTATCCTGGAGTTCAGTGCGGGCATCCTCGAGCTCTGCCTTGACGGTCTCGACCTTTTCGCGGGCAGCCGTCATGTCGGCCTGTACCTGTTTATTATATGCAATGACCTCACCGACCATGTCCATGCGGGCAAGAAGGTCGGACAGGCTGGTCGCCTCGAGCAGGATGGCAATGTAGGACATCTGACCATACTCCTCAAGGTGGCGCACACAGCTGCGGAAGCGGACCGTCTGGGCCTCCTCTTCCTGCTTGGCAGCCTCGAGCTCGACGCCCTTGTCCTCGATCTGCTGGTCGTAGGCCGTGATCTGCTCCTTGACGAGCTCGATCTCCTGCTGGGCCAGATCGTTTTCCTTATCGAGCGCAGCCTTCTGATCCACCACGCTGGCTTTCTTCGAACGCAGGCTGTTGATGGTCTTCTGCTGTTCTTTCTGCTTGGCCTGCAGCTCCTTGCGCTGCTGCGTAAGCTGGTTGATCTCCGACTGAGATGCCGCGCTGGCATTGGTCGGGATCAGTGCTGTCATGAGCGAGATGACGAAAATCAGCGCCAGCAGCACGCAAATAACGGATCGAACGACTTTGCGGTTCATCTTCATTCGATTTCCTCCTTAGACTTTCAGATAGTTGCGAATGGCTGTGAGGCCGCCGAACACACCGACGAGCACACCCACGCCGAGGAACACCAGCAGCAGCGGCAGCGACACGGATGCAAACGGGAGCACCGTGATGATACCGGCCGCCATGGTGGACATGATCTTGCTGACAATCAGGCTGTAGAGTCCCCACTGGAGCAGGAACGCGATCAGCCCACCGACCAGACCGAGCACAAGGCCCTCGACCACAAACGGCAGGCGGATGAAACCATTCGTCGCACCGACCATCTTCATGATGGCAATCTCTTCACGCCGGCCGAACGTGGCCAGCTTGATGGTATTGGTCATAATAAACAGGGACACCGCAATGAGGATCACGATCAAAACGACGGAGACCACGCTCACAATGTTCCGGAACGTGATGAAGTTTTCCGCGTAGTCCAAATGCGCCGTGACATCGGCGATGCCGTCCACGTTCTTGAGCGCGGTCTGCGTGTCCTTCATGAGTGACAGGTCGTCGAGCGTCACGACATAGCGGTGACGGAAGACCGACGCGTCAATGTTGTCAAAGAGGTCGGAGTCATACTCGGCCTCAAACGTCTGCATGGCCTGCTCGCGCGTGACGAACTCGACCGAGGCAACATTCGGCACCGCGGCGACCTTGGGCTCAATGGCCCGGGCCTCATCCTCCGTGAGCGTCTCATCGACGTAGGCAATGACCTCATTCTGGTTTTGCAGGCGGTCGATGTTCGCGTCAATGTTGAGCGTCAGCAGCGAGAAGCTGCCCATGATGAGCAGGCACGCGATGATGATCGTGATCGACGCGAAGGACATGAAACCGTGCGTGAAGATGTTTTTCACGCCCTGCGCCATCAGGTAGTTGAATCTATTCAGCTTCATATCCGTAGTACCCGTCCAATCCGTCACTGATGACTCTTCCGGCGTCGATGGAGATGACGCGCTTGGAAAAAGCGTCGACCAGTTCCTTTTCGTGCGTCACCACGAGGACCGTGGTGCCGAGCTCGTTGATCTTCTCCAGCAGCAGCATCAGTTCCAGGCTGCGCACCGGGTCGAGGTTGCCGGTCGGCTCGTCCGCGATGATCATGCGCGGATTGTTCACGAGCGCGCGGGCGATGGCCACGCGCTGCTGCTCGCCGCCGGAAAGCTCCGCCGGGAAGCGCTTTTCCCGGTCGGCCAGGCCGACCAGCTCGAGCACCTGCGGCACGCGGCGGCGGATCTCCTTATTGGACGCCCCCACCACACGCATGGCAAACGCAACGTTTTCATACACCGTCATCTTGTCGATCAGGCGAAAATCCTGAAAAATGACGCCCAGTGTCCGGCGCAGCTTCGGCAGCTTGCGGCGCTTAATGCCCTGCATGTCAAAGCCGTTGACCGTGATCTGTCCGGATGTGGGGCTCAGCTCGCCGGTGATCAGTTTGATGATCGTCGTCTTGCCGGAGCCGGACGGCCCGACCAAAAACACGAACTCGCCCTCATTGATCGTAAAACTGATCCCATTGAGGGCCGCAGCCTCCGTGTTTCCGTAGACCATCTTCACATCGTTCATTTGAACCATAAGATGTCCTCCAATATGTTGGGCTTACGCCCGCCCGGGTGCACGGTCAGAACTTGGCAGTGTTCTGAGAGTCGAGGTATTTCTTTACCATGACCGCGACCTTGAAGAGGATCGCATCCTCAAACTCGCGCAGATCCAGGCCCGTAATCTTCTTGACTTTCTCCAACCGGTATACCAAAGTGTTTCGATGGACGTAGAGCTTACGCGCCGTCTCCGAAACATTGAGGTTGTTCTCAAAGAAGCGATTGATCGTGTCGAGCGTGTCCTCATCGAGCGCCTCGATGGGGTTTTTCTTGAACGCTTCGGACAGGAACATCTCGCACAGCGTTGTCGGCAGCTGATAAATGATGCGGCCGATGCCGAGGTTATCGTAGTGAATGACCGGCTTTTCGTTTTCAAACACTTTGCCGACCTCGATGGCGACCTGCGCCTCCTTATAACGGTCGGCCAGCTCGCGCAGGTGATTGGCCGTAGTGCCGATGCCAATGACCGTCTGCACGCGCAGCTCCGTGTGTACGGCGTGCTCAATGCTCTCGGCCAGCGCGCAGATATCCTCCGAGGTCTCGTCCGGCGTCATTTCCTTAATGACGACAATGTCCGACTCGCTCACGCTGAGCACAAAATCATGCTGCCGGTCCGGGAACATATTCTGGATCAGCTCGAGCACAGCGATATCTGTCACGTTCACCTGACGCACCAGCAGCACGGCGCGCGGCACGTCGGTGGTAAAATGCAGCTCCTTGGCACGCACATACACGTCGCCGGGGAGAATGTTGTCCGAAATGATGTTTTTGACGAAAGCGGCTTTGTTGTGCTTTTCCTCAAAGTTTGTGCTGGCCTCCGTCATGCCGACGGCCGCGAGAATGCAGATGCTGCGCGCCGTCTGATCATTGCCCTCGACAAACACGGCATACTCGAAGCGCGCCGTGCTGGCCGACAGGATCTTATACGTGCGCGTGTCCGTTGCAAACAGCTGCTCCTGCACTTCGCCCACTGCGGCCTGAAAGTCATCCAGACGCGAGCCGATCATCGAAAGCTCACTGCAGGCAATGACAAACCCCTGCTCGTCCACAACACCGATGCAGCGCGTGGTGGCATCTTTCATCTGAACGATCACGCCCTGAAAAATTCTGCTCGACATATCTTTTCCTCCTACGAACGGCCGCCGCAGTCTCCCACAGCACCTACCAATTTCCTACTTTACATAATAGCCGATTTATGTGCATTTTTCAATAGAAAAATGGTCGTTTTTTGTGAATAATTTTCGAAATTTCGTGAGATAGTCGGATAATTTCCCGAACTTTTGTAAATTTTCACGAAGTTGGCAGCGAAAAAACAAGCATCGCCTCTTCCGGGCTCAGTTCCCGGTAAGCGCCCGGGGACAGCGCGGGATCGAGCGTCAGCGCCCCGATCGACAGCCGGTGCAGCTGCAAAACAGGCGTCCCGCAGCCGGCCAACATCCGCTTGACCATGTGGTATTTCCCCTCATAAACCGTGACGCGGCAGCCCTCCTGCTCCGGCAAAAGCTCGAGCCGGGCGGGCAGGCACTGCGTCCCGTCGCCAAGGACGACACCCTGCGCAAAACGATCCACATCCGCGCTTGTGGGCTGCCCGTCCGTGCGCGCGAAATAGACCTTCGGAACGTGCTTTTTCGGCGTGATGACGCGGTGGACATAGTCGCCATCGTCCGTGATGAGCAGCAGGCCGGTCGTGTCCTTATCGAGCCGCCCGGCGGGCACGAGCCCGAAGCGCCGCAGCTCCGGCGGGAACAAATCCAGCACCGTCGGCTGGCTGCGGTCGGCCGTTGCGGTGAGAATGCCGGCGGGCTTATGAAGCATATAGTAATGATACGCCTGATAACGCAAGGGCTGTCCGCGCAGACAGACGACTGCCGTTTCCGCGACCTTCTGCTCAGGCGCGCGTGCGGGCACTCCATCGACCGTTACCTCGCCGCGACGGATATACGCCTTGGCTTCGCGCCGGGAAGCGGCGCCGGTATCAGCCAGGTATTTGTCCAGACGGATCACGCGCTCCCCCTCCTTTGCGGGCATTTGGGTTCATTATAACATATCCGGCGGCAAATTTGAATAGGCTTGTTCCGAGGTGTGGTTATGAAGATCAAATCCCTTCACTGGACAAGACGGACCGTCGTGTTTGCGCTCATCGGTCTGGCCGTGTTGCTGGCGCTGGCCGTCATCTGGCGCAGCAATGACGGCGTACTCTCGGCGCATTATAACGTCACAACGACCGACGGGCGCATCGCCTATCTGCAGGCGCTTGGCTGGGCGGCGGACCCTGCGACCGAAACCATGCAGGAGATCGTGATCCCGCGCGTGTTCAGCGGCGTATTCAGCGATTACAACACCCTGCAAAAGCAGCAGGGCTTTGACCTGTCCACCTACGCCGGCGAGACGTGCACGACCTATACTTATCGCGTGATGAACTACGAGGGCTCGACGGACACCGTGCTCGCGCAGCTGTTTATCTACCGCAACCGCGTCATCGGCGGCGACATTCACGCGACGGCCATGGACGGTTTCATGCACGGTCTGCGGTAAACGGGCAAAAAAATCCCGGCACATAGCGTGCCGGGATTTTTTGCATTGTTTGCCTCAGGCGAGCGCCGTCCAGCGCTCGATGCCGGCCAGCTCCGTATAGGTGTGGCCGACCGAAGCCTCGATGACGTCGGCATAGTACCAGGCGTCCGGCATGACATCCGCAAAATGCGATGCCGCCTGCGCATGGGCCTGCACAAACGTCAGGTCGCAGCTGCGGCCGAGCACACGGTTGAGGATGGACACTGCCTCGGCGCGCGTGATGGTCTGGTTCGGATGGAACGTGCCATCCGTGAAGCCGCTGACCCAGCCGTTGGCATAGGCCGTGGCGACCGCATCATAGTACCAGCTGCGGCCGACATCGGAAAACGGCATGCCGCCCGACGCATTCACACCATAGATCCCGGCGAGAATGGTCACGAACTGCGCGCGGCTGATGGCCTGATTCGGATGGAACGTGCCGTCGCCGCAGCCATTGATGGCGCCAGCATTGGCCAGCGTGCTGACCGCGACCGTGTACCACTGGCCGGCCGGAACATCACTGAAGCCGTTGCCGCTGCAGTCATACTGCTTGTGCGCCTGCTCGGTCATGAGCTCGTAGAACATCTGAGCCGCCTCGGCGCGCGTGAGTGTGCCGGTCGGTGCAAAGGTGGTCGCCGTGCAGCCGGAAACATACGCGTTGTGGCTGGCGGTATCCAGCAGACCCGTGGACTGCGTCGGTTCGGGCTCCGTGCCGGAACCGCCCTGGCTACTGGAACCGCCCTGGTTACCGGAGCCGCCCTGATTGTTCGCCATCTGGGAGATGTACTTTTCCAGCAGTGTCATAGCCTGCTGGAGCGTGATGGTGCGGCTGTTATAGAGTGCGCAGATAATGGTCACAACGTTCTTCAGACTCATGTTCGTCGAAGAGATGAGCTGGGACAAAAGCTGCGCGATCTGATCATTGGTCAGAATGCTGCCCGCAATCCCCGTCAGGATGGCGTTGATGCCGGTCTGCGTCATGCCGAAAGCCTTCAGGATCTCGGCAAACGCCTGCTGGGCTGCCTCGCTGTTCGAGCCGCCGGCGGCAATGTCCCCGATGACCTGGCCGAAGTTGATGTTCACCGTGTTGCCGGTGATAGTAATGATGCCGTGCATGTAGTTGTTGTTGCTGGCGATATCCTTGAACAGATCGCCCACATCCACGTTCACGATACCGTGGATAAAGTTGCTGTCACTGGCAATGTGGTCGACAAGGTCGCCCACGTCCACGCCAACAATACCGTGAATGAAGTTATCCCCGTTGACGATACGGAGCTGGTCAAGAATGTGGGAGAGGACCGTGTCATTGTCCGTAAGAGCGGTCGTCACCGTGTCGGCCGCATCCTTGTCGACGGCCAGCGTGGCGGCAGCGGATTTCATGAGTTCCACCGCAGTACCGTCACGGATGGTCTGGTCGCTGTCAAGCGCACAGATCACGGATGCCATACCGGTCAGATCCAGCGCGCCGGTCTTGGCAAGCTGCGTAGTAAAGGCCTGCGCATCGTCCGCGGACAGGCTCTGCTGCGCGATACCGGAGACGATCACGTTCGTCTGGTCATCCGGGATACCGGCGGCCTTGCAGATGTTCGTCAGGATCGTGCGCGCATTCTCACCATCCAGGTTATCCGCCTTGGCGTCCGTAATGGCTGCGCCGAAGTTGATGTTGATGACGTTGCCGCTGACCGTCACGATGCCATGCGTATAGTTGCAGCCGCTGGCGATGTTATCAAACAGGTCGCCGGTCTTGACGCCGACGATGCCGTGGATAAAGTTGCTGTTGCTGACGATGTGATCAACGAGGTCGTTGATATTCACGCTCACGATACCGTGGATGAAGTTATCCCCGTCCACAATGTGAATGCTGTCCAAAATGTGCGAGAGTGCGGACACGTTGCCCTTTCCCTGCAGCGGCTGGATGCCAAGCGCCGCCGCAACGGTCACTGCCGCGTCGCGAAACAGCTGCGCCGCCGTGCTGACGTCGAGCAGGCCGCTGTCCGTCAGGCTGCCAAGCAGAGCCGTGATGTCCGTCAGGCTGATTTTCCCGGTCGCAGCAAGCTGATCGACCATGGCGGATGCCTGATCGTCGCTGAGCGTGCCGGCTGCGATGGCGTTGACGATGCCGCTGCTCTGGATCTGGGTCATGCCGGCATCCGTGAGCAAATCGGTCAGGAACGTGCGGGCAGTCTCGCCGCTCGTGTCCTGCTGCTGCGCATTTTGGAAAGTAAGACCGAAGTTGATATTGATGCGGTTATCGACCACAGTCACGATGCCGTGCGTGTAATTACTGTTGCTGGCGATGTTCTTGAACAGATCGCCGACCGTCACGCGCACGATGCCGTGGGTGAAATTGCTGTCGCTGCCGATATGGTCGACCAGATCTTTGATGTTCACGCCGACGATGCCGTGGATAAAGTTATCGTCGTTGGCGATGTCGATCTGGCTCAGAATCTCACTGAGCAGACCGTTGTGCAGCTGGCCATAGGCCGTGTCGGATGTGCTGCTCTCCGCTTCCGTGTCTGCCGCGAAAGCCGGGACTGCAGCGAGGCTGAATGCCAGCACGAGGGCCAGTATCAGACTCAACGTCTTGCGCATTTTTTTCATAGGATTTTGCCTCCTTTAAGTTCCAAGCTAACATACATGGAAAGGTGCCGGCAAAATGTCGGACACAGGCGCCCGCATCCCATCGGTGCGGAGCCCGGAGCCTTTTTCTACCACGAAATATAGGCCGCAATTATTAAAAACGCATTAGGAAAGTAATTAAAGTTTCGATTATGAAACAATTTTATCGAAAAACAAAAAAATTCCTCCCCGGCCGAAGCCGGAGAGGAATTCAGAAAACCGGAATTACTCGTTGATGGCGATGACAACACCGGAACCAACGGTACGGCCGCCTTCACGGATAGCGAAGCGCAGGCCAACCTCGATCGCGATCGGAGTGATCAGCTCGACGTCCATGTCGACGTTATCGCCGGGCATGCACATCTCAACACCCTCGGGGAGGTTGATGACGCCGGTCACGTCGGTGGTACGGAAGTAGAACTGGGGACGGTAGTTGTTGAAGAACGGGGTGTGACGGCCGCCCTCTTCCTTGGACAGGACGTAAACCTGGCCCTTGAACTTGGTGTGGGGGTGGATGGACTTCGGAGCAGCGAGAACCTGGCCACGCTCGACGCCCTTCTTGTCGATGCCGCGAAGCAGGCAGCCGACGTTGTCGCCAGCCTCGGCGAACTCGAGGGTCTTGTGGAACATCTCGGTGCCGGTGACGGTGGTCTCCTGGGTGTCCTTGATGCCGACGATCTCAACCTTATCGCCAACCTTGACGGTGCCACGCTCGACACGGCCGGTAACGACGGTGCCACGGCCGGAGATGGTGAACACGTCCTCGATGGGCATCAGGAACGGCTTGTCAGCGGCACGGTCCGGAGTCTTGATCCAAGTGTCAACAGCGTCCATGAGCTCCCAGATGCAGGCATACTCGGGGGCCTTCGGATCGGTGGAGTCGGAGATCAGAGCGTTCAGAGCGGAGCCCTTGATGATCGGGGTGTCGTCGCCCGGGAAGTCGTACTTGTCGAGCAGCTCACGAACTTCCATCTCGACGAGCTCGAGCAGCTCGGGATCGTCAACCTGGTCGACCTTGTTCAGGAACACCAGCACGTACGGAACGTTAACCTGGCGGGCGAGCAGCAGGTGCTCACGGGTCTGAGCCATCGGGCCGTCGGAAGCAGCGATAACGAGGATCGCGCCGTCCATCTGAGCAGCGCCGGTGATCATGTTCTTGATATAGTCGGCGTGGCCCGGGCAGTCGACGTGCGCATAGTGGCGGCCCTTGATCTCGGTGCCGTCGGCGCCGATGCGGTCGTCGGTCTGGTACTCAACGTGAGCGGTGTTGATCGTGATGCCACGAGCCTTTTCTTCCGGAGCCTTATCGATCTGGTCGTAGGCGGCGAACTCGGCGCTGTTCGGGTCAGCCAGGGACAGAACCTTGGTGATCGCAGCGGTCAGGGTGGTCTTGCCGTGGTCGATATGGCCGATGGTGCCGATATTGACATGGGGCTTGGTTCTATTGTACATCTGCTTTGCCATTAGAATATCCTCCTAATTCTAAAATAATGTCGTGACTTACTCTCTTATAAGGCACATTGTGCCGGTTGCGCAGGTCAGTTGCTGCCGTGGATGATCTTCTCCTGAAGCGACTTCGGCAGCTCTACGAAGTGGCTGGGCTCCATGCTGTAGGTCGCGCGGCCCTGCGTTTTGCTGCGCAGATCGGTCGCATAGCCGAACATGGATGCCAGCGGCACGTTTGCAGTGACGATCGCCGCACCGTTGCGGATGTCCGTGCCGGCGATCTGACCGCGGCGGGCATTGATATCGCCCATGACGTCGCCCATATAGCTTTCCGGCGCCGTAACGACGACCTTCATGATGGGTTCGAGGAGCGTCGGGCCCGCCTTCTGGCAGGCTTCCTTGAATGCCATGCTGCCGCAGATCTTAAACGCCATCTCAGACGAGTCGACCTCGTGATACGAGCCGTCGAGCAGCGTGACTTTCACGTCCACGACCTCGTAGCCCGCAAGCACGCCGGCCTGCATCGCGCCCTGGATGCCCTGATCCACACAGGGGATAAACTCTTTCGGGATCGCACCGCCGGTGATCTGGTTGATGAACTCGTAGCCCTTGCCGGGTTCGTTGGGTTCCACCATGAGCTTGACGTGTGCAAACTGGCCTTTGCCGCCGGTCTGGCGCGCGTAGCGCGTGTCCACCGTAGCGGCCTTGGTGACGGTCTCCTTGTAGGAAACCTGAGGTCTGCCGACATTCGCCTCGACGCGGAACTCGCGCAGAAGGCGATCGACGATGATCTCCAGATGGAGCTCGCCCATGCCGGCGATGATGGTCTGGCCCGTTTCCTCGTCCGTGTAGGCCTTGAAGGTGGGGTCTTCCTCGGCAAGCTTGCCGAGGGCGATGTCCATCTTCTCCTGCCCGGCCTTGGTCTTGGGCTCGATTGCTACGCGGATAACCGGTTCCGGGAACTCCATCGACTCGAGTACGATCGGGTACTTTTCGTCGCAGAGCGTGTCGCCGGTCGTCGTATTCTTGAGGCCGACCGCCGCCGCGATGTCACCGGAATACACCTGCGTGATATCCTCACGGTGGTTGGCATGCATCAAAAGGATGCGGCCCAGACGCTCGCGCTGGCCCTTGGTGGAGTTCAGGACGGACTTGCCGGCTTCGATCGTGCCGGAATAGACACGGAAGAACGCCAGACGGCCGACGTACGGGTCGGTCATGATCTTGAAGGCCAGAGCGGAGAACGGCGCGGAATCGTCCGCAGCGCGGTGCTCGACCTCATCCGTCTTGGGCACCGTGCCGGTGATCGGCGGGATGTCCAGCGGGGACGGCATATAATCGACGATGGCGTCCAGCAGCTTCTGCACGCCCTTGTTCTTGTAGGACGTGCCGCACACGATCGGGACGAACTTGACCTGCGTCGTGGCCTTGCGGATGGCCGCCTTGATCTTTTCGGTGGGGACTTCCTCACCTTCCAGATACATCTCCATGATCTCGTCGTCGAAATCAGCGACGGCCTCAAGGAGCTGCGTGCGGTACTCTTCGGCCTCAGCGCGCATATCCTCGGGGATCTCCTCGACGCGCATATCCTTGCCAAGATCGTCGTAGTAGACGTCCGCCTTCATCTCGAGCAGGTCGATGATGCCGCGGAAGTCCGCCTCGGAGCCGATCGGCAGCTGGATCGGAACAGCGTTGCAGCGCAGGCGCTCGTGCACCATGTCGACAACGTTGTAGAAGTTCGCGCCCATGATGTCCATCTTATTGATGTAGATCATGCGGGGAACATTGTAGTGGTCAGCCTGTCTCCAGACCGTCTCGGACTGCGGCTCCACGCCGCCCTTGGCACAAAGGACCGTCACGCAGCCGTCGAGCACGCGCAGGCTGCGCTCGACCTCAACGGTGAAGTCGACGTGGCCCGGGGTGTCGATGATGTTGATGCGGTTACCCTTCCAGAAGCAAGTGGTCGCAGCGCTCGTGATCGTGATGCCGCGCTCCTGCTCCTGCGCCATCCAGTCCATGGTGGCGGTGCCTTCATGGGTCTCACCGAGCTTGTGGTTGACGCCCGTGTAGAACAGAATGCGTTCCGTCGTGGTCGTCTTACCGGCGTCGATGTGCGCCATGATGCCAATGTTTCTTGTGTTTTCAAGGGAATATTGTCTGGGCATAATTGATAGCTCCTAGTCGGAAGATTACCAGCGGAAGTGTGCGAACGCCTTGTTGGACTCGGCCATCTTGTGCGTGTCTTCGCGCTTCTTCACAGCAGCGCCGGTGTTGTTGCAGGCATCCATGATCTCGCCTGCGAGGCGCTCCTTCATGGTCTTTTCGCTGCGCTTGCGGGCATAGCCGGTCAGCCAGCGCAGGCCGAGCGTCTGGCGTCTCTCAGGACGCACTTCCATAGGAACCTGGTAGGTCGCGCCACCGACGCGGCGGGCCTTGACTTCGAGGCTCGGCATGATGTTGTTCATGGCTTCGGTAAACGCATCGAGCGGTTCCTTGCCGGTCTTTTCCTTGATGATGTCAAAAGCATCGTACACGACCTTCTGAGCAACACCCTTTTTGCCGTCGAGCATCACGCTGTTGATGAGCTTGGTCACCAGAACGCTGTTGTACATCGGATCCGGCAAAATTTCTCTTTTGGGAACGTTACCTCTTCTGGGCACTATACTTCCCTCCTTCATTAAAAAATGACTTCACAGGTACTCGAAGATGCGGTGCATCTCCGTCTGCGCCCCGGGGTTAACGAATACATATATATCAGTTAACAACAGGGCAAAATTTGCTGTTGGAACTTACTTCTTTCCTGCCTTCGGCCGCTTGGCACCGTACTTGGAACGGGCCTGCATACGTCCGGAAACGCCCTGCGTATCGAGCGTGCCGCGGATGATGTGGTAACGAACGCCAGGAAGGTCCTTGACACGGCCGCCGCGGATCATAACGACGCTATGCTCCTGCAGGTTGTGACCGATGCCCGGGATGTAGGCGGTTACCTCGTAGCCGTTGGTCAGACGCACACGGGCGATCTTACGAAGCGCGGAGTTCGGCTTCTTGGGGGTAGAGGTACGCACGGCAGTGCAGACGCCTCTCTTCTGAGGAGCGCTCAGATTGGTCTCGCGGTTCTTCAGGGTGTTGAGGCCCTTCTGCATGGCGGGAGACGTGGACTTGTAGGTGACTTTCTCTCTGCCCTTTCTCACCAACTGGTTAAAAGTAGGCATGGTTTTCCTCCTTTCCTCGAAAATGGATCTATTTATACGATGCCAAAAAACAGCATCGGATAAACCGTGATTCTGCCGGAAAAATTTCAGGAAATCCCGGCCATTTTTGTGCTTTTTACACAGGCATGACAAATCCGTGGGCGCACGCCCACGCAAAATAGGATTTTAGCATATTGCACAAGATTCGTCAAGCATTTTTATTCAAGTCGGAAGCGATAATTTCACCGGGATATGCAGGCATATCCCGGTGAAATGCTTGGTTTTTGGTCGTTTAAAGCGCGTTGGAGATGTTGGCGAGATCGGACAGATCCACGCCGTCGTCCTCGGGCTCCGCGGGAGCCGCCGGCTCCTCATTCGTCTCAAAGTTGCGGTAGCAGGCAAGGCCGCTGCCGGCGGGGATGAGCTTGCCGATGATGACGTTCTCTTTCAGGCCGACGAGATGGTCGATCTTGCCCTTGATGGCGGCATCGGTGAGCACCTTCGTGGTCTCCTGGAAGGACGCGGCCGACAGGAAGCTCTCCGTAGCGAGCGACGCCTTCGTGATGCCCATGAGGACATGCTCGGCCGTGGCGGGCACAAGGTCGGTCTCCCCTGCCGCGATGCGCTCGGCGATGGCGCGGTTGGCCGCACGGAACTCGTGCAGGTCCACGACAGCGCCAGACAGCAGATCCGTGCTGCCGGAATCGTCGATGCGGACCTTGCGCATCATCTGGCGGACGATGATCTCGATGTGCTTATCGTTGATGTCAACGCCCTGCTGACGGTAGACCTTCTGGACCTCCTGAATGATATACTGCTGGCAGGCGTCCACGCCGCAGATGCGCAGCACGTCATGCGGGCTGTACGCGCCGCTCGAGAGCGGCTGGCCCTTCGTGACCGTGTCGCCGTTGGCAACGAGGATGCCGGCAGAGTACGGCAGGTTGTAGGTGACGGTCTCACCATCGACCGGGTTGGTGATCGTGACGGCGTAGATGGAGGTCTTCTTCGTCTCCTCGACGCTGACGATGCCGGGGATCTCGGCGAGGGTGGCCATCTTCTTCGGCTTGCGCGCCTCGAACAATTCCTCAACACGCGGGAGGCCCTGCGTGATATCGTCGCCGGCAACGCCGCCGGTGTGGAACGTACGCATGGTCAGCTGCGTGCCCGGCTCGCCGATGGACTGGGCGGCGATGACGCCGACCGCCTCGCCGGCGTTGACCGGCTGGCCGATGGCCAGGTTGATGCCGTAGCACTTGGCGCAAACGCCGCTGCGCGCCTCGCAGGTCATGACGCTGCGGATCTTGACTTCCTCAATGCCGTGCTCCTCGAGCACCTTGGCATCGTCGGGCATGAGCATATGGTCGGTATCGAACAGCACCTCGCCGGTCTTGGGCGACACGACGGGCTCGGCCGGGTAGCGGCCGTGGATGCTCTCGCCGAGGCTCTGGACCTCCTGTCCCTTGTCGAACACGGCGCGGGCCATGATGCCGTCGGTCGTGCCGCAGTCCTCCTCGCGGATGATGACATCCTGCGAGACGTCGACCAGACGACGGGTCAGGTAACCGGAGTCGGCGGTACGCAGTGCGGTATCGGCCAGGCCCTTACGGGCGCCTCGGGACGAGATGAAGTACTCGAGGACGGACAGGCCTTCGCGGTAGTTGGCCTTGATCGGGATCTCGATGGTCTTACCGGCGGTGTTCGCAATCAGGCCGCGCATACCGGCGAGCTGACGAATCTGCGCCATGGAACCACGGGCGCCGGAGTCCGCCATCATATAGATCGGGTTGAACTCATCGAGGCAATTCTGCAGGGCCGAGGTGACGTCCTTCGTGGTCTTTTCCCACTCGGACACGGCCAGACGGTAGCGCTCGTCCTCGGTGATGAAGCCGCGCTTATACTTCTTCTCGATGGCGATGACCTTCTTCTCCGTGGCGGAGATGAGGGTCTTCTTCTCCTCCGGGACGGTCATGTCCGCGATGGAGATCGTGATGGCGCCGATGGTGGAGTACTTATAGCCAAGGGCCTTGACGTTATCGAGCACCTCGGTCGCAACGGTGAAGCCGTGCTTCTCGATGCAGCGGTCGATGATCTTGCCGAGCTGCTTCTTGCCGACCTTGAAGCTGACCTCAAGGTCGAACATGTGCTCGGGATCGGTACGATCCACGTAGCCGAGATCCTGCGGGATGGGCTCGTTGTAGATGATACGGCCGACGGTCGTCTCGATCGTGCGGTGCAGTGTCTCGCCGTTGACCTCGCGCGCAACGCGCACCAGGATCGGCGCGTGCAGACCGACATCGCCGTAGTTGTAGGCCATGATGGCCTCGTTCGGGTCGCGGTAGACCTTGAGCGGCTTATAGCGCGGGAGCTTGCCGTCCTCGGCCTCGGCCTTCTTCTGCGCGGCGACAAAATCATCTGCGTCGACGATCTCATTGACTGGCAGTTCGGTATCGCCGGCGTCGGTCACGAACACCTGCTCGGCGCCCTTCTCGGCCTTGCCGAGGCGGACGTAGGTCAGGTAGTACGCGCCGAGGATCATATCCTGCGTCGGCACGGTGACGGGATGACCGTCCTGCGGGCGGAGGAGGTTGTTGGCAGAGAGCATGAGAATACGCGCCTCAGCCTGCGCCTCCGCGGACAGCGGGACGTGGATGGCCATCTGGTCGCCGTCGAAGTCGGCATTGAACGCGGTGCAGCACAGGGGGTGCAGCTTGAGTGCGCGGCCCTCAACGAGCACGGGCTCGAATGCCTGGATGCCCAGGCGATGGAGCGTCGGCGCGCGGTTGAGCATGACCGGGTGGTCCTTGATGACGACCTCGAGCGCGTCCCAGACCTCGGTACGCTGCTTGTCGACCATCTTCTTGGCGGACTTGATGTTGTTGGCAACGCCATCCTCGACGAGCTTTTTCATGACGAACGGGCGGAAGAGCTCGATGGCCATTTCCTTCGGCACGCCGCACTGATAGAGCTTCAGGTCCGGGCCAACGACGATAACGCTTCGGCCGGAGTAGTCAACACGCTTGCCGAGCAGGTTCTGACGGAAGCGGCCCTGCTTGCCCTTGAGCATATCCGACAGGGACTTGAGCGCGCGGGAGTTGGCGCCGGTGACGGCGCGGCCGCGGCGGCCGTTATCGATCAGGGCGTCAACCGCTTCCTGCAGCATACGCTTCTCATTGCGGACGATGATGTCCGGCGCGTTGAGCTGCATGAGGCGCTTGAGACGGTTGTTGCGGTTGATGACGCGGCGGTACAGGTCGTTGAGGTCGGACGTGGCGAAACGGCCGCCGTCGAGCTGGACCATGGGGCGGATCTCGGGCGGGATGACCGGCAGGATATCAATGATCATCCACTCCGGGCGGTTGCCGCTGCGGTGGAAGGCCTCGACGACCTCCAGACGCTTGACGATCTTCGCCTTCTTCTGGCCGCTGGCCTCCTCGAGCTCAGCGCGCAGCTGCTCGGAGAGCTTGGCGCAGTCGATCTGCTGCAGGAGCTTCTTGATGGCCTCGGCGCCCATGCCGGCCTCGAAATCGTCCTCATACTTCTCGCGCATATCGCGGTACTCTTTTTCGGACAGGATCTGGCAGCGCTGCAGCGGTGTCATGCCGGGATCGGTAACGATATACGCGCCGAAATACAGCACCTTTTCCAGAACGCGCGGGGTCAGATCAAGGATCAGGCCCATGCGCGACGGGATGCCCTTGAAGTACCAGATGTGGCTCACGGGCGCGGCCAGCTCAATGTGGCCCATGCGCTCGCGGCGGACCTTTGCGCGCGTGACTTCCACGCCGCAGCGGTCGCAGATCTTGCCCTTGTAGCGGATCTTCTTATACTTGCCGCAGTGGCACTCCCAGTCCTTCGTGGGTCCGAAAATGCGCTCACAGAACAGGCCGTCACGCTCGGGCTTGAGCGTGCGGTAGTTGATGGTCTCGGGCTTTTTCACTTCGCCGGAGGACCAGGAAAGGATCATTTCAGGGGAGGCAATGCCGATCTGAATTGCATCAAACGGGGTGTAGCTCATGTTTTATTCCTCCTCCTTATCAGAATCGTCCGTGTAGTCAGCGTCGTCGCCGGCATCGCCGAAAGCGCCGAGACTGTCATCTTCATCCACCGGTACGTCTTCGATCGTGAAGCCGCTGCCGGTGATCTCATCATCGTCGGACTTGTAGGACATCTCATCACGCATACCCGGGATGTAATCGTCCTCGTCGTCCTTAAGCTCGATCTCGTCGCCGTTCTCGTCGAGGATGCGGACATCCAGGCACAGGGACTGCAGCTCCTTGATGAGCACCTTGAACGACTCCGGCACGCCCGGCTGCGGGATGTTCTCGCCCTTGACGATGGCTTCATACGTGCGCACGCGGCCGGTCACGTCGTCGGACTTCACCGTCAGGATCTCCTGCAGGGTGTAAGCCGCGCCGTAGGCCTCGAGCGCCCAGACTTCCATTTCGCCGAAGCGCTGGCCGCCGAACTGCGCCTTGCCGCCGA
>ERZ773136.1631-NODE-1631-length-21003-cov-11.644787_pt1 | contig 21003 bp, 29 predicted proteins | sample MGYA00580855_ERZ773136 | MGnify/ENA primary metagenome ERZ773136 (study PRJEB29015, sample SAMEA2737860) | human gut metagenome | biome: human gut; feature: human-associated habitat; material: faeces | place: China | collected 2012 ... | reverse complement strand
GCGCTCTTTCTTGGTCGGCATTACCCGTACAAAAGCCTTGAACATGGCGGCTCTGGCAGCCGTATTTGTGAACATTCCGGGCAACTGGCTGCTCATATTCCATTGGAACATGGGAATAGCTGGTGCAGCTATCGCATCATCTTTTGCCGAAGCATGTTCATTAGCGGTACTGGCAATTCATGTCTTACGGAAAATGGACAGACGGCTTTATGGTTTGTATTGGAACTTTGATAAAGGTTTGTTACATCATGTTTGTCGTGTGTCCGTATGGAGCATGTTCCATTCGTTTATCGGAGTGGCCTCGTGGCTTGCTTTCTTTGTAGCTGTCGAGCATTTGGGAGAAATGGAACTGGCAGCTACCAATGTCATACGCAGTGTCTCGACGGTGTTCTTTGTCATCGTCAATTCGCTGGCGGCTACTACCGGTTCGCTGGTAAGCAATTTGTTGGGAGCCGGACAAAAGAGACAGGTCATCCCGCTATGTAACTGTGTTGTCCGTTTGGGATATGCCATCGGCTTTCCGCTGGTCATCCTTGCCGTGATTTTCTATCGTCCGATTATCGGTATTTATACGGAAATCACAGCTCTGATGCAGATTGCCCATTTGCCGTTTGTAGTCATGTTGCTGAACTACATCTTTGCCTTGCCCGGCTATGTCTATATGAACAGCGTAACAGGTACGGGGGCGACACGCATGACGTTTATCTTTCAACTGATAACTATCGTGGCTTATCAAATTTATTTGTGGAGCATAAGCAGTTTCAGCACGTCATTGTCCGTTTATTGGACAGCAGAATATCTGTATGTGATATTACTCGGCTTGCTTTCTGTCATTTATCTGAAATATAAACACTATTAAAAACAGAACGTCATAATGAAAAAGATATATCCACGCGCAGGCGACACGCAGACCGTGTACCTGAATGCCGTCGTGAAAGACCCGTCTATCGAGGTGGGAGACTATACCATCTATAATGATTTTGTGTCCGACCCGTTGCTTTTCGAGCAAAATAATGTGCTTTACCATTACCCTATCAACCACGAGCGGCTGATAATCGGCAAGTTCTGTTCCATTGCCTGCGGCGCGAAATTCCTGTTCAACTGTGCCAACCATACCTTAAAATCCCTATCCACTTACACCTTCCCGCTCTTTTATGAAGACTGGGATTTGGAGAAATCGGACGTGGTAACGGCTTGGGACAACAAAGGTGACATCGTGATAGGCAACGATGTGTGGATAGGCTACGAAGCGGTGATTATGGCTGGTGTTCACATCGGCAATGGGGCAATCATAGCCGCCCGTGCCGTTGTTACGAAAGACGTGCCGCCCTATACGATAGTCGGCGGTGTTCCTGCCCGACCGATAAGGAAGCGTTTCGATGAAGAAGTGATACAGGAACTTGAAACGCTGCAATGGTGGAATTGGTCTGCCGAGAAGATACGGAGATGCTTGGCTTATATCGGGAATGGTGATGTGAACGGATTGCTTCAAATGCAAGGTGGTAAGTAGGAGCTGAATTACTACAACCTTGTTGAAAAGCCTTCAGACGGGAATGACTTCTATTGTGTGATTATATAATTATATAGTTATATAATTATATATATAATGAATTCAATCACCTTATATTCATTCTTGTACAATTTCACTATATGACATTCTTCATATTTGATATACAAATAGATACGAAATAGATACAACTATATAATTATATAAATATATAAAATCATAAATATATAATTATTAACTGTCTTTCCTTTGCTGTGAGCCGATAATTTTGTATCTTTGTAGGTGAATTATATAGCATAAATTCGCATGGACATGAAAAACAAGATTGTCATATTCAGCAACATCAAAGGAGGCGTTGGCAAGACGACCCTCTGTGCCTTGTTCGCAAATCATCTTATAGAGCATGGCTTCCCCTCATTTGTGATAGATGCGGACCTTCAGGCATCGCTGTTCCGTCACCGCCAACGTGAAAAGGACGCCGCACCGGACGCACAGATCCCGTGGAACGTGGAGATGCTTGACACGTCCGACCATAAGCGGCTCGTGCAGGTAATGGGCAAACTGAAAGAAGTGCCGGGTATCGTACTGATAGACTGTCCGGGAAACCTGAACGACCGCAACCTGGCATACATCTACCAATCAGCGGATACGGCAATAATACCCATATCATTCGACGCGGACACTGTGGACGCCACAGGCATATTCGTCAAGGCTCTGAAGTCGGTGTCATCAGCCGGCCTGATTTTCATCCCCAACCGAATCAACGCGGCCGAGAGGAAGGCGGAAGAGATACGGCAACGGGAACAGACCATCGGGTATCTCGGGCTGGTCGGCACCGTTACACCGATGGTGAGGCAGAGCGTGGCCATAAAGAGATATTCCACGCTGTACCCATTGGAGAAAAACCAGACGGAACTGCTTGAACCGGCTTTCAATAAAATCATCGAGGAACTTGATCTTAAAAAATAAAGGCTATGGCAAAGAACAGCAGACCGGAAATAGACAACCCGCTTGCGAACATGGGACTGGACGACATCGTGCGGGGCATAACGACACCAGGCAAGGATAAAGAACCCGTCGTGGATGCGAACGGCGACCCTGCCGCAGAAAGGGAGACAAAACGCCGCAAGAGAGGCAAGAAAGCCTTTGAGGAAAACCTCGCAAAATATACCGGCATAAGCGAGCAGGGATTTGCCATCTGGCTTCCCAAAGAGGTAAAGAAACGGCTTGAACTAATCCGCCTCAATGCACACCGTAATATTCCTTTGAGGTCGCTTGCAGCCGCAATAATAATGACTTACATTGAGGAGAATGAGGAGAGCCTCAATGAGTTATAGAATTGATATTGTTATAATATATAATTATATAAAATCATAATTATATAAGTGCATAATTATATGGTTATATAAAAAGAGAAGAGTATGGAAATTCTGGTGATTATAGCCGTGTTCTGGGTAGTAGGCAAAATCCTTAAAGGGCTGTGGGGCGGATTCAGGAAGTCTGATTACCGGAGAGACCGATAACCCGTTGGCAAGACAGACATGCAGGACACAGGCAGGACATACATAGCTATTGACCTGAAGTCGTTCTACGCCTCGGTCGAGTGTGTGGAACGTGGGCTTGACCCGCTCACGACCAATCTCGTCGTGGCCGACAGGAGCCGGACGGAAAAGACCATCTGCCTTGCCGTCAGTCCTTCGCTAAAAGCATACGGCATTCCCGGCCGGGCCCGGCTGTTCGAGGTTGAGCAGAAATTAAGGGAAGTCAATGCCGGGCGCAGAAGAAACTCAAGGGGATACAGGCTGACAGGAAAATCTGTGTCGGACATTGATCTGAAAGCTCATCCGGACTGGGAGGTGGACTATATCGCCGCTACGCCCCGCATGGCTTATTACATCGAGCACAGCACGCGCATCTACAAGATATATCTCAACTATATTGCCCCGGAGGACATCCATGTATATTCAATAGACGAAGTGTTCATGGACGTAACGGATTATCTGTCCACCTACGGAGTCACGGCACACGAATTGGCAAGAAGAATGATCGGCGATGTACTGCGGCAGACTGGCATCACGGCAACCGCAGGGATTGGCACCAATCTGTACCTCTGCAAAGTAGCAATGGACATCGAGGCCAAGCATATCCCAGCGGACAAGGACGGTGTGCGCATAGCGGAACTGGATGAGATGACATACCGCAGGAAGCTGTGGACGCACCGACCGCTGACGGATTTCTGGCGTGTGGGAAAAGGCATAGCCAGCAAACTGGAGCAATACGGCATCTACACGATGGGAGACATCGCAAGGCAGTCCGTCAGGAACGAGGAGGTGCTGTATCAGCTGTTTGGCGTCAATGCAGAGCTGCTGATAGACCATGCCTGGGGATGGGAGCCTTGCACGATGGAATTTATAAAAGCCTATAAGCCGGCAACGAACTCGTTCAGCAGCGGGCAGGTGCTCCAGGAGCCATACACGGTACGGAAAGCCCGTGTGGTAGTCCGGGAAATGGCGGAAAGCGCCGCTCTCGACCTGCTTGACAAAAGGATGGTTACAGACCAGCTCGTGCTGACCATCGGCTATGATACAGCCAGTCTGTCCAATGAAGATGCACGGACAACATATAAGGGTGAAGTAACGACCGACTACTATGGCCGGAAAGTCCCGAAGCACGCACATGGCACGGCCAACCTTGAAAGCCCGACATCATCCGCCCGGCTCATATCAGAAGCCGTCATGGAACTTTTCGGCCGGATTGTCAATCCCAAGCTGCTGGTGAGACGCATCAACCTGACCACGAACCATGTCGTCGATGAAGAAACGGCAGCCAAGAATCCGTCTCCGGTGCAGTATGACCTGTTCACAGACTATGAAGCGCTGGAAAGGAAACAGAGGGAAGAAAAGGAAAGGCTTGCCAAGGAGCGCCAAATACAGACGGCCATTCTGAACATCAAGAAACAGTTCGGTAAGAACGCCATTCTGAAAGGACTGAATTATGAAGAGGGCGCCACTGCCAAGGAACGTAATGAACAGATAGGAGGGCACAAAGCATGAATCACCCATACGACGACATCATCAACCTGCCGCACCATGTTTCCGAAAGACATCCGCAGATGTCCATGTATAACCGTGCTGCCCAGTTTGCTCCCTTTGCCGCATTGACCGGACATGATTCGGCCATCACAGAGGCCGCAAGGCTGACGGAGGCGGAAGAGGAACTGTCCGAAAGTGATGCTGAAGTGCTGAACAGGAAGCTGGCTTATCTGCAATCATTGGATGAAAAGCCGACTATTAGTGTTACTTATTTTGTGCCTGATGATAAGAAAGAGGGTGGAAGTTATCATACGGCGACCGGGATTGTCAAGAGTGTAGAGCCGGACAAAGGGGTTCTACAGTTCGAGGATGGCACGGGTATTCCTGTCATCCGTATTAAAGACATTGATGGGGAATGTTTTTTGACCGAATAGAAAATGTATTGTCAAATTATAAACGTGCAATGTTGCAATAAAAAACAGTAAAATGGATTACATAGACAAATATTCGATAAGTGTATGTACGAAAAAGCAGATTACGGCACAGGAGGTGTACGACATGATTTTCTCCGACTATCCTCCTCTTGTAAGGTTGCTTTTCAATATCCGGAATAAAATTGTAAAAAGGTTCGGGCTGAAAGCCAGTAACGGCTTTAACGACCTTATAACGGAAAACTCCACCAATCACATACAAATTGAAAAAGACGACAGGCATCTATTTCTTGAAATCAAGATTGAGTGTGGCGAGCTGGTAAAATCGGAGCAGGCAATCAGTATCTGCACATCCGTTAAATTTCACAATGCTTTGGGACGGATATACTTCTTTTTCATAAAACCTTTTCATAAATTATTATGCCGCATGGCATTGAATAAAATAAAAATGTCAGAAGTGAATGTCGGTGGCCGATAAAAAAGGAGTTGGGATAGACCTCAGCAAATGCCGCAGCCGCCACCATCAGGACGGCTGCAGCTACTTTTCGCATCAGGCGACAGGCTCAAGCATTCTCTTTTGATAGTCGATAATTTCATCCATTGTCAGCCATTGCGGTTTCTCATCCTCCTTGAAACTGTCATGCAACAGTATCATGTACTCGATTTGTCGCTGTTCATCGCCAGCCCACAGGCGTTTTGGATTCCTGTTGCCATAGTTCAGATAATACTCGCAATCTGACTGCATTCGGGACAGGAGCATATAGCGGAACTTCTTGTCATGCTGTAAAACTTCTTCTTTTGTCATATCTTTTCTATTTTAATATCTGTTTAATCCGTTACTTCAAAAAAATAATTCAACTCGTCATCTTTCAGATTTTCGACCGCGTATAGGTCTGCCTGCTTCCATAGGTCATTGTAAAGTGCTGCGACTTCGGGGTGGCTCTTGTGATGCTGCCAAATCTTGTGATTGAGAACCAATACCAATTCGGTCAGAAACTTGTAGTTCTCATTCCACTCCTTGAAAGCACGGTTGTATGTGTCCCGGATAGCCGAAAGCCCAAACCGGTCGGCTATTGTGAAATCTTCCCAAAAGGTTGTCTGTACCGTGTAGCCGTTCTCGCTCATAAATTCTCTGAATGTCATAATGCTTCAATTTTAAGTTTGATTTTTTTCCCTCTGATACAATCCTGTACCGGAAGGCTGTTTATTTTTCTGCCCGAGGATTGGCGACCAGTCCAAGAACAAGGATGCTGCGAAAAATACGCTCGCCAGCGGAGACGGTGAGGAAGATTTTTCGCCAGCAAACAAGGAGGTCCTTGAGCGGACTGACAGGCGGCAATCGAAATTTGCAGAAACAATAGACGGCTTACGGTCCGGATTATAGAGGCGAACAGAAAATAATAGAAAAGGGAAAAGAGGTATATATAAAAGGTTAGTCCGGATGAGTCAGAACAGGTTGCCCGGCCCGCAAAAGGGTCTTTCATGCAGAATGAAAGGAATATGCCGCAACACATCCCATAGACGGCTGCGGCATTCATTGCCATGTTTGTCATTCTCACGCGGACTTTTTACGGTTTCTGGTCTTCCAGCCGTAAACATCGGCGACATACGGATAGAGGGAGCGGGTTCTCCGGCGAAAGCCTTCCTCGTCGATTTCCCCACTGTAGATTTTGGCGGCAATGCGTTCCGCTTCGTCCCTGTCTTTGGCTATACGGTACAAAACATAGTTTGTTCCGTCATGGTGAATCATGCGCCCCCGAATGTTGTAACCATCACCGTACCACTCGGCTTCATCACATTGGGAGTGCAATATGTCGGCGATATTGCTGCCCAGTATTTGGTAGCCTTGCCTCCGGCCATACCACAGCCCTAAATCGGCAAACACCATGATAACGCCGTCAATGTGCTTGTTCAAGTTATGCCGTTCGTCATCCAAATAGCCGTACACCTCGTCCGCCCATTCTTCTTCACTGACAATGTAAGTGTTGTCATCTTGCACCTCACGCTGAAATTCCTGGTATCTTTCTCTTGCATTATCATCCAACCTGTCCTCGCTCGACCAAATAATCTGTTTCATGTCTTTTAATTTTATAAGTTAATATTCTTCCTGTGCGGCTCAATTTTAACGAAGTCCCTATAGACACATTCGTGCTCTTTCCGGCAAAGCAAGCCGTTGGGTAGAATGTCATTGCCGTATACACAAACATGCACCGCTATTCTACTCTCTGTGTCAAGTAGTTGGCAAAACTCTTTCCAGTGTTCAAATTGCGCTTTCGCCATTTCAACCAGAGTCTTTTTCCCTATATTGCCGACCCCATTTTCTTCCAACTGACACAGAACTTCTGCGTTTTCATTGTCGATGATTGCTTTTACCCATCCTTTGAAGCTGTAAATTCTCTCCATTTGATATGATTTTAATTGTTTGTTTTTCTTCCCTCTCTTCAGAGGTTTCGCCTCTTCCGACGGGATTTGATTTTATGTGCAGGATACAAGCCGGAAAGGAGGGAACAAGGCAAGGAGGAAGCGGACAGTCCATGACGATTGCATTTGTGTTCAAGAAGTATTGACGAGCCTGCGAGTTGATGGTTGTTAACCACAAATGTAGCCGCGCCTTGACGGTTCCCGCCCGGCTTAACTTTGCACAGGAAAATCAATGGACGGCGGGACCGGCATGGAGATACAGTATAAAAGGAACAGGCTCGAGGAGAATAACAATGAGCATAAGAAAAGCGACCCGAAGGCCGCTTTTGACCGGGAAGCAGGAGGTTATTTTTTGCCCCGTTTCGGTTTCGCTGCCGGCTCCGCAGGGGCTTCCTCCTTTTCCGCTGCCGGGTAGAACTTGACGGCTACCATCGTGATGCTATTATGCTCGATGCCGTCTTTGTCTGTCCATCTTTCGGGCTTGAAATAGCCCTCCACGGTAAGCAAGGTACCTTTGGCCAGGTAGTCGAAAGACCCTTTGTTCTCGTTTTTGCGCCACGCTTCAAAATTCAGGAAAGCGGACACCCGGCTGGTCTGATCGCCGGACTTCTCCTGACGGCCTACGGCCAGGGAGAAACGTGCTACACTTGCGCTGGTGAAACTGCGGATTTCAGCGTCCTTACCTACGAAACCTGTCACTGCAAATGTGTTCTCAATCTTTTTCATAATTCAATGCTTTTAGAAGTTAAACAAATCAATTTTACGATGCCCCAAAAAGTAGGTGCCGCAAAGGGATGCACCAAGGACTGCCAGCAAATACTCTTTATTTTTGGTCCCCCAAAACCGCAGGCCCGATAAAGGAAGATTTGTACAGCTGTGCATTGGTCAAGGCTTGTCAAGCCGCTCCCGACCGCATACTATCTTTGCGACGGAAAATGATTGTGACTTCGGCCAAAAGCAGTAGTGAAAAAGTAGAACACGAAGCGACGGGCTTCGGAAGGACGTGTCCGCAAGGCGCAAGCAGGCATATTCTCCCCGTAGTGCAGGCATGAAGTCGGCAGGCCAGCCACACCCGCTTGACATTGAAGCGGCAAAAAGGAGCCAATGGCGGGCCAAAAGGCCCTGCGTGGAGGGCCATGACCGGAAGTTCAACAGCCGGCTTTGCGCAAAGCATCCGTCAGGCGTCTGTTCCGGCTGCAATGGGAAGCAGGAGGCAGGCAGGAAAGCGGGCAGGAATGCCCCCTGCGGGCAAAAGCATGAGGGTCGCTCCGCAGCGAATGGAATGTGCAATAAAAGGGTGTGGTGCAGCCAAAAGAAAATAAAAAAGGAATCCCTGCCCCCGGAAAATAGCCATGATAAAAAGTATCGAAGGTACATATTCTCAATACGGCGTATTGAGAATATGACCTTGAATAATCCAGAAAATGCAATCTATACATATACAGCAAGGTCAGAAAAGGGCAATCATGATGCGATGCTCGAAGACCTTGTTTTTATCGCTCGGTTTCCTCTGGCATAGCCACAGATGATGTGCCCCATAACCGAATATGAAATACTCGTCAAGCCTGGTCTCTTTCTTTAGACGTTCCATACTTGTGCGAAGTTCAGCTTCATTACACGAAAAGAGAATCGTATTCATAATTCTTAAAGTCGAGAAGTTTGTGATTTCTCGACTTTTTTCATATATTTGAAGCGTTAATCAACAAGAGAGGTTATTTTATACAGACTTGTGTCGGATTGTATATAAATGCCTTCTAAAATACAGGTTTATCACTTCCTCGCAATAGGGACAGAAGATATGTTCTATCGTTACATTCATGACAATCTATTTTGATTAAGCCTTTTCAGGAGCATTGTTTATAATAACTTTTCCAACAGAGTTATATACCTCGATTGTCGGACTGCCACCGTTTTCATCGGGGGACATACATTCCGATGTATCGGGTAACGCACGCCATTCGTCGTAGCACAAACGGCTGTCAATGATATTCGAAACATCTTCACATTTCCATGAACGGACAATGGCTTCCGCATCTTCGTAGCTTTCAGCTTCCACAGTGAAATAATCACTTTCCCAGGCTGTAACCTTACAGTCTTGATAAAACTGATATTTTCCCATATACCTGTCTTAATTTAATTCTACAATGTCATCTATTCTGCCGTACAATATTGACCTTAATGCAGTCTTGTCAATGGCATAATACTCACAGATGAACCCATGTTGTTTCACAAAATACCGCTTAAGGACATCCGAGAAATCGAAGTGATAGCCATTTAAGGCAATTCCTCGCTTGAAATAAACGCTTTCCTTCACGCTGCGGGTTATCCAGTTTTTATCCTCACGACTCAACTTGCCTCCATTATTGAGGCTCTCACGAAGTCTGTATGCCCGGCTGTTCCGCAATGTCTCTAAAGCGGGGACATCCCATTTTACGAATTTGATTGCTATCGGTGTCATAAGTAAGTATGTTTATTGGTTATTCGTGAATAATGACTTCATCCCGGTATTCGGATATTTCTTTGCCGCTGGTCAGGGAGACAATGATTCTGTCCCCATAGTCGCCGACAACAGTTCCCTCTGTATAACCCTTGTACGGGTTAAGCAAGGTGCAACTCTTACCTATGATGTCGGACTGTTCTTCATTCTCGTACATAAACCTGTCTTTATTTGATGTTCCAAACTCCATTTGAAAACGTCCTGAAGCTCACATACTCATTCGCAAGCTCATAAGAATGTATGCGAATGTAAATTCGCTTAGGTACTTCCAGCAAGGCAATCAATTCATCCATTTCTTTTTGAGGACATTCCCATTTAGAGTAAAATTCACTCTCGACACATTGTCCATGTCTCGCAATGTTGCTATCACAGAAATTCTCTTCTATGAACTGCTCAATCGTAATAAGGTCTTTTTCGTTCTCTGTCTGTGCGAAGAAATTGTTTGTTGCGTAATTTGCCATAATCTCAATATTTTAAGTTTTTTTCTTCCCTCTGGTAGCATCCGCTATTTTCGGGCTTGATAAAATTTTGGCGCAACAAAAGGTGTCATGGAACATTCCGGCAAGGTTTCGCAGCAAAATACAACCTCAGTGAAACCGAGGTGGAGATTTTGGTGAGAATCGGCAGACTTGACCTTGTGAACAATGGGGCATGACATATACCTTCGCGACATAATTCTTATCAGGAAGGTCGAAAGTCGGTGTGCGGAGTATCGGAAGATGCTTCCCGTATAAAAGAGGGGTGCAGCGAAAAAATAAAAAGGGAAAAGAGAGTTTATTTCTTTTGGCTGCAAAAATCGTTTAGTTTAGAACTTGATAAGATATACAAAAACCAAACTAAACTTCTATTTTTTTCAATCAGATTTAAGTTTTGTCCCCAGGGACAAAATTAGTAATGAACGGGGGACAAAATTGCTTTAAGTAATATCAGAGATTTTTAACTTTACAAAAAAAATCAGTTGAATCAAACAGGACTGAAGAGCCAATTTCAATGTCTATACTTGTTCTTTTTTGCATTTTTTACCCTAATTTTTGTCCCCAGTTTGTCCCTTAACAAACACATATACATATATAAATCGTTGATATAAAATAAATTATTAAAATATAGCACTTTCTGCATCGAAATAATTGATAATTACCTAATTTTGCAAAATATAGATGCATATTAGAGATAAATTCATTCGCATCTGTGTTATTAAATATTAAACTCTAATAAAATCACATCTAAATCAGGAAAGTGATGAAAAAATTGAAACTTATAAGAAAATCAGAACCGTTCATATTTCCAAATGGATAGAAACGTAAAATTTAATGGCTCAAATATGATTCAATTAGCTGTATCAAATTGAGCATCAGACTGTTTATATAACTGTGTGGGCAAGTAGGTAGCCATTACCAATGGTCACTAACCATCACCATTGATAGCGTAAAGCACTGCAAATGTAGGCTTTACGCTATTTTCGTATTCTGCCGTTCCGTCCGTTGGTGACGGTTTGTGACGGATAAAACGCTCCATTTTGTACCTTATTTGTACCTCAAACGCATTTTCTCTAACTTTTTTGAGAGGGAGAAACGCCATTCATGGCGCAGGTGAGACACCTTGCGACACCTCACACTTCGTCATCATTGGAACACGTGAGACGCTATGAGAATTGCGCTCGGCGTCATTGATGTCACCGATGAGAATTCATGAGAAATTGCGAGACGCTATGATACGAATTTGAAGACTAAAATGACAGAACATGGACATCAAAAAGAAGTGTGAATGGTGTGGTCAGAGCTTCATCACCCACAGTTTCAATGCCCGATTCTGCTCCAAGCGTTGCACCGGAGCGGCATATAGGGAACAAGTAAGACGCGAGCGGATGGAGGCTTTCGTCCTCACCGAGGAACGCAAGGAATTACGTGCGGAACGTGAGCCGCTTGTGGGCAAGAACGTCCTCTCGCCTACCGAGGCCGCACAGTGGTTGGGTGTGAGCCGTGCCACGATGTACCGCTATCTGGCCACGAACCACATTCGATGCTTGCAGATACGTGGGCGGACGTTCATCCGCAGAGCCGACATCGACCGAATGTTTGACAACGCTCCCGACTACCGCAAGCGGCGCAATGCCCGAGGGCGCAAGCCTGTGTCGCAACACTACACCATGCGCCAAATTATGGAGCGATACAACATCAGCAAGAAGATGGTCATGGCTCGTTGTGAGAAGTACCAAGTGGCCAAATTCTACCAAGGACGCAACGTGTACTACGGCAAGGAGGACGTGGAGAAGTATTTCAAGGATGTGATAGTGGACTTCAACCGAGCCGACTACTACACCATCGAGGAGATAAAGGGGCGTTACGGCATGAGCCACGGAGCGGTGCTCTCGTTCGTGATGCGCCACCGCATACCACGCATCGTGCACGGCAAGGAGCGGTTTTACTCGAAATTGCACATCGACAACCTCAAAGGCGTGAACAATGGCGTGACCGACCCCAACTATTACACTACGGCAGAAATCATAGAGAAGTATCACCTCACGAAAGACCAAGTGAGCTATATGCTCAAGACCTATCGCATCAGTCGGCTCAAGGTAGGCAAGTACAACCGCATCTCTCGCATCGAGTTCGACAAGGCGTTGATTGAAACACGGGGCAACTTTGAGGTGTTGGTAGCCAAGAAACCAGAGAAAAGGAAGTGAACCGTCAGTATAACTCGAGTATAAATGCCCTATGAGTTATCCCAAGGTTACACCGAGCAACTTTGCAACATCAAAACATTTAACGCATACACATTATGAGAAGAACCTGCACACGAGTGACGCTGCACCAGCGTCCCATCACCAACGGACGGATTTCGTTGTATCTCGACTATTACCCTGCCGTCCGCAATCCCAATACGTTCAAGAGTACACGGCGCGAGTTCTTGGGCATCTACATATACGCCCACCCGAAGAACGAGATGGAGCGTGACTTCAACGAGGATATGCTCAACAAAGCGGAGTTCATCCGTTGCCGTCGCACGCAGGCCCTCATCAACGAAGAGCTTGACATCTTCGACCAATACCAGTTGGGCGAGGACTTCTTGGCATTCTATAAAGAGGTGTGCCGAACGAAGAACGACCGCTGGGATATTGTCTTCGGTCACTTTGCCGCCTTCTGCCGTGGGCGTTGCACCTTTGGCGAGATAACCGTGGACTTTTGCAACAAGTTTCGCGACTATTTGCTCAACGAAACTTTAGGGAAAAAGAACAAACGGCTCAATCAGAACTCGGCTGCCATGTACTGGGTGGCGTTCCGCTCTTTGTTGAAGATTGCATACAAGCAGAAGAAATTGAAAACCAACGTCAACGACTACCTTGACAGCATCGAGGAGCAGGAAGTGAAGAAGAACTACTTGACGCAGGAGGAACTGAAACGACTGGCCAACACGCCCTGCCGACATGAGGTGCTGCGCCGTGCCTCGCTCTTCTCCTGTCTCACAGGACTGCGCACAAGCGACATCATCAACTTGAAGTGGGAGAATATAGAGGCATCCCCGGAGGGTGGATTCAGTATGCGCATCACCACGGTCAAGACACGTACTGTGGCTACGCTGCCCATCAGCGATGAGGCTTACGAACTGTGCGGACCACCCAAGGAACGAGGCAAGGTGTTCGAGGGTATGCGGCGCACCTACACGCAAGAGCCCCTGCAAGAGTGGCTTCGGGTGGCAGGCATCACCAAGCGTATCACCTTCCACTGTTTAAGACATATTACTTTCTCTTACTAATTGAAAACAAAGAACTTACAAAGATTGTCAGCTTGACAGGTAACGATTTGGAAACCAGCGGGCTTCTCTATTCTGCAATGTTCTGCATCAATCAAAAGAACGCTTTCCTCATTTGCAAAAGTAGTATTTTTTCTCCCTCATTGCCAAAATTATTCCTCTGAAAAATAGCGAAAATTACACTCCCACAACATAATAAGCCCTATTAGAGAAAAAAATCTGCGTTAAGTATAAAGTACTTCTAAGACAATCTCTGCCAATGCCGAATCATAAATGCGTATGGCGTTATTTTCATCAGTGTTGTAACCAAGATAGTTGACACTGCCATACCATATCAAGGATTTGTCAATGATTGCAACATCAATAGCCAATGCGTCGTTAATCTTGATACTGACTCCTATTTTTCTTAGCCTTTCTTCCTTTTCAAAGTTACTCTTGATTAATGCGATAACCTCCACGCCCCGCGTCGACAAATTCCTTAGTATATCAAGTGTAGGCGAATGTTTGGCAAACCAAAGTTTTGTCGCAGAAATAACCACCGAATGTTTCGCTTGGGACAAATCTCTGAAGAACTCATTTTGGTATGTATGTCCATTAAAAATAATGCTATGACTTTCGTTGAATAAATCCATTGGTGCATTGGACATTATTTGATATCCTACAGAAGCATACCCTCGTAGTCTTCGTTTGTACATGACATCACACATCGATACGCGAATGTCGATGTAATCGTAAATCCGAACTTCTTTCTTGCCCGGATATTCCCGATGCAAACGCCCTGCATATTGTGCGATAATACCTTTCCAAGAAACTGGCAAGGCTAAAAACAGAGTATCCAACCGTGGATAGTCGAAACCTTCGCCCACATATTTTCCTGTCGCCACTATGACAAGCGGTTCCGTAGGAGAAATACCTTGTAGCAATTCCATTTTCTGATGTTTTTCTCTTGCCGATTCAGAACCGATAAGAGTAACAACATACTTGCAATAGGGAGCTAAGGCATTTGCCAATGTTTCGACATGAGCGGTAAGATTTGTCAATACTATGGGAAAACGTCCTTCCGTTAATGCCTTGCGCACATCGTCTATGATAAGGTCGTTTCGATTTTCATCTTCAGCCATTTTTTGAATCATTCTGGCATAAGTAAACTTATCATCTGTCAATTCCCTGTAAGAAGTGAAACGGGGAACAAGCAGACGTGCGAATGTTTGGGATGCCATTTGAGCTTTTGCGTCTGCTGAATAGCGGATAGGCCCACATTGCATGAAAATGATAGGCTGATGTCCGTCCTTGCGGATTGCGGTAGCTGTCAGTCCATAGACATAACTGGCATTGGCATACTTCAATATCCGCTCAAAATTTACCGCTGATACATGATGGCACTCGTCCACAATCAACATCCCATAATTTCGCACAAAAGGTTTCACCCCGTTGTCTCCCAAACAGGATTGCATCAAGGCAATGTCTATTTTCCCATGCAGTGAATTTCCCTTAGAATCCAATGTACCGAACGGTGAAAAGGCTTTTTTACGGCCACGTTTCTTTGGAGTATCTTCTTCCGTAAAGTCTATTTCCAAAAATTCTTCCAAACGGGATTTCCATTGGTCCAATAAAGCTTTAGTGTGTACAAGTATCAGCGTATTTACTTTCCGTTCAGCAAGTAGGCCAATAGCCGTAACCGTTTTTCCAAATGCGGTAGTGGCATTCAATACCCCGCTGTCATGTGCTGTCAAACTGGCTATGGCTGCTTTCTGCTCTTCTCGGAATTCGCCTTTAAACCTTACGGTTACGTTCTCTCCATGATTGGTCTTATCCTCTATCCGGTAGGTGATATGGTTGCTTTCCAAAAGAGCAACAACCGCATCTTCACATCCACGGGGCAGGGTGATGTAATCCTCTTCCATATCGGCACAGGAAATGATACAGGGAATGTTGTAAGTAGACAAGCGCATACCTCGTCTGGCATAAAACTCCGGATTCTTGAATGAGGCAATCCGTTTCAGATGGTTGATTGCTCTTGCGGAAAACCCAGACAAAGGGATGTATAGCATATTGGAGCGTATGAGAATAGGATTAGCAGGAAAATCGTTAGGAGTGATTTTCTGAGGTACCGGGGTCTCCCACGGTGTGGATTCACTGGTAGTAGACAATTCGCCCAATTCGGAATCCGTTCCATGTTTAGCCAATATCACGTCAATCGTTGTTTCGGAAATCCGTTTTATCTGAAGCAGATAGTTCCATTGGTCTTCATAAACCATAAAATTCTCGTCCACAAATACGCTGTTCCCTTCTTTACGTGCTTTCCCTTGTAACGGCAAGGCTACCAGATTCCCGAAACCACCTTCAGGCAACCTGTCTTGATTGGGGAAGAAGCGGTCGTATGATTTGAAAGTCATCCGTCCGTATCTTTCCATCGCTTCTGTCAATATTGTATTTCCAAGTCTTCGCGCTTTGGAAGCAGGCAATGACTGTTCAAAGAATATCCATACATGGGCACCGTTTCCGGAGCGGGAGCGCTCGATGGAACAAGGAATATCCCAATCTTTACAGACCCCGACATATGCCAACACATCTTTCTCGTATCCATGTTCGCAAGACTTGTCATCGAAATCCGCACACAGAAAATTGCAGTTGTTGTCGGCAAGAATGGCATAGGCTCCGATTACATCCCGTCCGTCTGGGTCTTTCCCTTCAAGATGCCGGTATATATCCTCATACACTAACGGTTTGAACAACCTGTTGGGACATTCTGCGCACTTATACTTTTTCTTGTCACACAATTGCCTGTCCCATTCATTCCGGCACACTGGCTGGTAACCTGATTTTCCGCTTGTCCTACTGTACCATCTCCGTGCAAACACATCCTCGCGTCCCTTGAACAGATTACGGAATACACTTACTTTTTCTTCCAAAGACAAATGTTGCTTCATGATGGGCTGTGTCATATGAATATCCTTGCTATTTAGTAATGCCTGTAGCCTATCTACCTCCTTATGAAGAAACTCATTCTCCATAAGAAGCTTGTTGTATGCAGCCAACAGTTCTTGGTATGTAATCTGCTTTCCCATATCATTCAAAGCAATGGTGTCATATATAAAGGCATATACACAATCCCATCTTCTATTTTCATATCCTTATCGTGAAGCACGTAGGGCGTGGATAACTGGGAGCCGTATTTGGCGATACACTTCCTCAACGAGTTCAGTGTGTAGCGCTGTCCGGATTTTACCTCAATAGGTGAAATGTTATGCCTGCTGGTCGTTACAGGTTTGGCTATCAGGAAGTCAATTTCCATACGGTCTTCGGCTGATGTCCGGGAACTATTGCTGAAAAAGTAGAGTTTGTGTCCTGCCGCCCGAAGCATTTGCGCCACGATATTCTCCACCAACATTCCCTCGTTCACTTCCAGCTTGCCGAACATCAGTTTCCGGTAAAGGTCTGCGCTTACTATTCCACGTTCGTCAAAGGCGTGGCTGATGAGCAGCCCGGTATCACCCATATAACATTTCAGCGTTGTACGTTCTTCATTCAGTTTCAAGCCGATACTCGGTTCGGTCGAATTATAACAACAGTTAATTATTTTAGCGTCACTCAGCCAAAAGAAAGCCTGTGAATAATCACGCATACGGGCTTCACTCTGCAATGCGGATAAGACAAACTTCTTTTCGTGTTTCTGCAATTGCCCCGGAATCTCCTCAAAGATAGCGGCAACTTTCGTTTCCTGATTGTCCGCATATTTGTGAATGTCATTGCGGTAAAGAGCCAATATATCGCGCTTCACCTCATCCACCTTTTCAAAATCCCGCGTTTCCACAAATTTCTGTACAGCCTGTGGCATTCCTCCGACAATCAGATATTGCCGGAAATAGTCCATTGCCCGGCGGTGGAAAGCCTCCATCGGAAGACGTTTGTCAAACCGCATCCGGATGTAAGGCATCAGCATTTCATCACCCATTGCCCACAGGAATTCCTCAAAGTCCATCGGAAACATTTCAATGGCATGTTCTTCGGATGGCAACATGATGTCCTTGACATTCTTCTTAATGGAAATAAGCGAGCCAGTCTCAATATAGTCATAACGCCTGTCTGCGACCAAGTGCTTGATGGCTGCACGGGCACGGGGGCAGAACTGTACTTCGTCGAATATGACCAAGGAACGGGCTTCCTCGCCTTTCGTCTGGCGTGGAGTAAGTTTCCGCCTGAAGTAAAGTTCCAGATTCATGAAAAGCATATCAAGGTCATCCAAATAAAGATTGAAAAACTCCATTACCTGAGGATTTACCTTGCTGAAGTCCACCAGAATGTAAGACTCGTATTCTTTGCGTGCAAATTCTTCCACGATATAACTTTTCCCTATACGCCTGGCTCCTTCTATCAAAAGGGCAGTATCACCCTTATGGTTCTTCTTCCATTCCAACAGTTTATCATATATCTTTCTTCTCATAATTCACGTATTTGCCTTTATTATCTAATTAATATTTCACATATTCAAGATTATTACATCTGCAAATATACACATTTTCTTGGATTAGAAAGAACTTCAGGATGTTTTCATTTCAATTATTCCTTTGATATCGCCACATTGAAAGGCGAACTCATTGTACCACCGATTTACTTCATCTGAACTCTACTCCTCTAAATCCGCAACTCCATTGCTGATACTTTTATTTGAAGTTTCGCTGTTGTAAACCAGTACGACAGTAAAACAGTAAACCAGCATATTATTGAAACTATGTTGCTGCAAACCTGTATAGAATGAATTTTCTGAATGTTCGCTTCTGTCCATTATCGTTTTTGCAAACCATTGGTTCGCAGAGTTTGTAAACAAGCGAGGATGTGTTTGCTCAAAATAGCGTTTCCTTATTGGTCTAATGTCAGTTTTAGCTGTGATTGGCACATATTGGCATCGAATTGACATTATTGTCTGTTTCTCAGAAGGATGAAAATCCGGTTTTGTTCCCTGTAATCTCAATAAGTTGCAGGCTTGCACACCGTCCTATTCCCTTTCTTCTTTTGGGCAGCTTGGGCATCGGGAAACGATGCTTTTAGAGCCGAAATAACAGCACAAATTCCAATCCGTTTGCTGACGGATTTCTTGTGCTCCCAAAAGCACAGCAAGGTGTCCTTCGAGTTACCCGAAAGCTTTTCGGTTACTGCCGAAAAGTGGCAGCAGCAAGGTATGTTTTGAGTTACTCAAAACCTTTCGGGTTACTCCCCGAAAGCCCTGCCGCTTGGTTGCTCCTCCGAAGTCGGGCAACCTGTTCCTGACCTACGGTAATCGTATCTTTTTCCTTGTATTTGATGCCGTACAATCTTATCTTGTTGTACAATGTGGTACGCCCTATGCCGAGCAATGTTGCCGCCAACTTGCGGTTGCCATTTGCCTGTTCCAGCGCATGGATGATTTGTTTCTTTTCCATGTCGTTCAGTGCAAGCGAGGTGTCAGCCGCTAATGTCGTTTCGTCAAGCTCCAACGTGTCAGCCGTGACCGTATCGCCTTCGGTATGCAGCACCGCCATGCGCACGACCCGTTTCAGTTCCCTCACGTTACCGTTCCATGTATAGGCAAGCAGCCGTTTCCTTGCCTCCGCGTCAAAGCCTTTCACCTGCTTTTCAAATTCCTCGTTGGCAAGGTTTAGGAAGAACTCCGCAAGCGGCATGATGTCCTCGCGGCACTCACGCAACGGCGGTATGTTCAATGTGTATTCCTTTATCCGATGGAACAAATCCTGACGGAAACGCTTTTCGACGATGGCTGACTGCAAATCCTCGTTGGTGGCGGCGATGATGCGGATGTCAGCCCGCTTGTCTTTGCTGCCGCCAGTGGGTCTGTACATTTTGGACTCCAGCGCACGGAGCAGCATCTGCTGTACTTCTATGGGCAGATTGCCTATCTCGTCAAGGAACAGCGTGCCTCCTGCGGCTTCCTCCCAAAAGCCTTGTTTCTTGTTTTCGGCTCCCGTGAACGCCCCCTTCTCGTGTCCGAACAGGGCGGATGCGGCAAGTTCCTTTGAGAGCAGGCCGCAATCCACGGACACGTATGGCTTGCCTGCCCGTTTGCTCCTTGCGTGTATCTTTTCGGCAATGTGTTCCTTGCCCGTTCCGCTCTCTCCCAATATCAATGCGCTCATGTTGGTTTGGGCGACCAGCCTTATCTTGCGGTCTATCTCACGGAAAGCCGCGCTCTGCCGCTCATGGATGGGCGTATCGTGCCGCTCCATCCTTTTCCACAAGGTTTTCAGGAGCGGGAAAAGGTTGGCTTCAATCAGCGTCTTCGAGATGTAGTCATCCGCGCCCGACTTCATCGACCGGACAGCGGTGGGCAATTCATCATAGTCGGTCATGACGATGTAGGGATTGTTCCTGCCCTGTTTCCGCAGTTCTTCCAGCAGACTGATGCCGTCACCGTCGGGCAGGCGCAAGTCGGCAAGCACGATGTCGTCCTCCTGCATCTTGGAAAACAGCTTCCGTGCGTTGTTGCAGGTGGAGGTGGCCACACAATTGAAGCCTTTGCTTTCCAACAGACGGCACACAAAGTCGGAATAGATGATGTTGTCCTCAATTACGATTACCCGTCCTGTCATCTTTGTGAATTGCCTCATACAGCGTCACCAACGGTTGTTCCGCCTTTATCAGTATCCACGAGCTTCTCAGGTGATGCACCCAATTATCCAACGCTTCCATGTCCTTTGCTTCTGCCGCTTTGCGCACTTCGTCCATATCGGATTGTGTTGTGGCTACCAGTTTTTCCAACGTGCGCCGCTTGTCGCCGAAGGCGAGCAGGGGTGACAGGTCTATGCAGTTTGGTTTGTTCCATTTGATGCAGCTTTCCGTGACCGCCAGCAGTTCATCTATAGAATAGGGCTTGTGCAGCACGGCGGCAAAGCCTTTTCCCGTCAGTTCTTCTTCCTCCACATAGCCTGCGGCGGTTGCCGCCACTACGGGGATGGTCAGCGAATTGCCTATTTCCGATGTGCGCAGCAGTTCCAATATCTCATAGCCGTTTACCTCCGGCATCTTCAGGTCGGTTATCAGCAGGTCATAATCTTTTGTGCGCATCAGGTCTGTCAGTTCGTTCACGCTTTGGCAGGTGTCGCATTCCACACCATGCTGTCTGAACATATCGCGTAACATATTAAGCAGTACCGCATCGTTATCTATCGCCAAAATGTTATAACCGGAAAACAGTCAGAGAATTGCCGTTTGCCGAAATCTCCGATGGTGAAAATGGCTGGAATGTGAAACCCGGAAAGAATGATGCTGACAGTTTCATTCATAGCCGGGAGGATTACACCTCACTGAAAGAAAAACTGTTTATTGTCTGGCTGGCACAGAAACGCTTTCTTGTAGCGGATTCTTTGGTGG
>ERZ773136.1625-NODE-1625-length-21093-cov-7.809107_pt1 | contig 21093 bp, 16 predicted proteins | sample MGYA00580855_ERZ773136 | MGnify/ENA primary metagenome ERZ773136 (study PRJEB29015, sample SAMEA2737860) | human gut metagenome | biome: human gut; feature: human-associated habitat; material: faeces | place: China | collected 2012 ... | reverse complement strand
AAGCTACGTGATGGAATCGGTTCAAGCGCAAGAATCTTAGCGCTCGCCTGCTTTATCTCGCTTACGCCGGCACCCAACATTGCTGCAAGCCCCTTATAATCTCGTCTGCCTAACTGCTCTAGACCATTGCGAGCGATGCCTATTGTCAGGGGGTCTAATGAGCGGCTCTGCACCAGCTGCAGAATCAGACACTCAGAGAGGCTGCGTGCGCCGACGCCCGGCGGATCGAGCATTTGTATGGCATATAGTGCCTGCTCAAGGGAGAAAAACGGAATACAAAATTCCTTCGATAATTCTTCAAGCGGGCAATCAAGATAGCCGCGCCCATCGAGGCAGTCAATGAGAAAACGGCACAGCTGCAGCATCCCATCATCTACGAGGCGCATTTGCCCAATCTGTTCGTTGAGGTAATCTCGGAAAGTCAGTTCCCGTGTCAGCACGGCAGAAATATCCAGTGCATTCCCAGAACCTCTCGGCATATCACGCCATGTTTCCTCACTGCGCAGCTCAATCTGTTCGTATTCAGATCGCATATCTTCGTTTGGCAGCTCTGTCTCATAGTAGGTCGGCATACACACATCCAACAATGGATTAGAAAGCGCCACATCCTGCACATACTCACATAGCTCCGGTGCAGAAAGCTGGAGGCAGTCCAACGACTGGCGCATCGTCTGCGTCAGCGCAAGCTTCTGCGATAAAACATGCGACTGTTTCAGCTCCACTATTATCCCCGCTCTCCATCGTGATGTCACATAGAGTATAGCATTTTTTCACCCGCTTAACAAGTGACAATTCACAGCCTGCATTGCACTATCTGTCAGAAATAATATATTGCGCTATCTTGTGAAGAATGCGGCAAAGGTGGATGAATGGCAACTCAAAGGGTGTGTTTCCATGGGCACAGGTAGCGGCGCAAGTCATGGTAAAGCAAGCCAACTGCGTAATCGTCAGTATGGCCTCGGAAAGAGGCATGGAAGGTAGTGAAGGGCAAAGCGTCTATGCCGCCAGCAAGAACGCAGTCAATTCCCTGAACTGCTCGTGGGCAAAAGAGCTGGGCAAGAAAAGGGGGCGTGTAGTCGATGTGGTGCCAACATTCTAGAGGCAACAGGGCTACTTACACTCAGCTACGAAACGGCGCTTGCCTCCGCTCGTGGAATCAGCATTGATGAACTGCGGGTAGGCTACGCCAAAACTTCGAATACACCGATGGGACGCAGCAGAAAACTGTCGGAGGCAGCAAATACCGCCCGCGCTTCTGCTTAGCGGCAGAGTCTCCTACACCCGCGGAGTGACGATCAATGTCGCTATCGAAAAGGCGAGAGGGAAAAACGGTCGTTGAATATTTCTTTGTGCGTTGAAGCGCCATAAAGACCTTTGGGGTGGGGAAGAAGGGTCATAAGCACAACAATATATATTTTTGAAAAACATATAAGAAGGCCCAATAGAATCGTGGGATATGTCCTGCACAGCGGCTAAAATTTAGCCTTATTTTTAGCCTTACTGCGTTGATATGAGATAAAATTTTCCAACATGAGATGGCAAGAAATTTGCATTACTTTCCCATGTTATGGTACTGATTGGCACAGAAAGAGGCAAGTCAAAACGCCTTTTTGTCGGTTCGAGTCCTGTACCGCGCACCACGAAAAAGCCTTGAAACTTAGCAGTTTCAAGGCTTTTTTGCTGCCCTGAAACGCCTTTTACCCTTTATCGTACCCTTTATAAATTGAGAACATTTGTAATGAAGCCTTCCATATGCATTCCTCCCATCTGTGAATTGCAACCGGAATCCATCTTTTTCTCATTGCCGATTCAATCTATTGGGTGACACGAACTCTATAACTGCCGTGTACGCGGGCGAAAGGTGATGGATATTTACCGCAAACATACCGTTGCGGTAGTGAGCTGATTGTGCTATGATTCATCAAAAAGGCACAGGCCCGGCCTGTTTTCCCGCGTCCTGCGGCACAGGATAATAGGGAAGCGGAAACGGCGGGCGGGACCTTGAAAATTGACAAAACAGAAAGGATTACTTGACGATGAAACCCAAATTTGACGGCTACGCGGCGCAGTACGACGCCTGGTTTATGGAAAACGAAAACGTGTTCCAGAGCGAATTCCGCCTGTTTGAAAAGGCGATCGGCGATATTTCGGGGAAGCGCGTGCTCTCCGTCGGCTGCGGCAGCGGCCTGTTCGAGAGTATGATCGACTGCAAGAACATCGAGGGCGTTGAGCCCTCGCGCGACATGGGCGCGATCGCGCAGAAGCGCGGTATCAACGTCATCGCCTTCGGCGCGATCGAGGAGGTCGAGCTTGAGGAGAACGCCTACGACATCATCTATTTGAACGGCAGCTCCAGCTATATGGAGGACCTGACGCGCGCGTTCAACGTGTGCAAAAAGGCGCTCAAGCCGAACGGCAAGTTCATTTCGCTGGATGTGCCCAAGGAGAGCGCATTCGGCTTCATGTACCTTCTCGCCAAGGCCGTTGGCACGTTCGACCACCCGTCCCTGCGCGGTGTCATGCCCAAACTGCCGTATCCGCTCGAGCTGTGCTGCGCGGGCGTGTGGCACTCGACCGAGGAAAAGGTCGACGCGCTCAAATCGCTCGGCTTCCACGATTTTGACTTCTACCAGACGCTCTTGAAGAACCCTATGTACACCAACGAGAGCGTGGAGGACGTCGTCCCCGGCTATCAGAGCGGCGGCTACGTCGCGCTCATCGCCCACAAATGAGCGGGGAGAACAGAGTGAAGCTCTCCGAGAGGATCTACGAGCGGGCAAAGGCGCTCTGGCCGCGGTATCTGACCCATCCGTTTGTGACGGAGATGGCGGACGGCACGCTGCCGAAGGAAAAGTTCCGCTACTATATGGTGCAGGATTATCTGTACCTGCGGGATTACGTGAAAATTTTTGCGGCGATCCTTCAGAAAACCGACGACTTCGAGCAGATCCGCTTTTTGAGCGGGGAGATGGCGAACACGATCGACGAGACGTTCCGCACGCATCTTCCGTACATGAAGCGCCTCGGCGTCACGGAGGAGGAGATCGCCGATGCGCGCCCGCACATCGACAACAGCGCCTACAGCCATTACATGCTCTGCGAGGCGCAGGCGGGGGATGTGCTGACGGGGCTCGTGACGCTTTTGAACTGCTCGTGGAGCTATGCGTATATTGCCGAGCAGATGGTGGAGCGCTGCCCAAGCGCCCTGCACGATGAGAACTACGGCGCGTGGTTCGCGGGCTACGTTTCCGAGGAGTACCGGCAGACGAATCAGGCCTTGATCGACCGGATCGACGCGCTCGCCGAAGCGATCGACGAAAAGAAGGCGCAGCGGCTCTGCGAGATCTTCGAAAATTGCTGCCTTTTTGACCTGCGCTTCTGGGACATGGTCTACACGATGGGCGAGAACTGAACAGGAATGAAAAGCCGGAGCAGCCTGAGCTGCTCCGGCTTTTTCATTGAAAAGAAAGGAAATTCACGGTTCCACGTTGGCGTGCTCCATCAGGTCGATGAGTACGCGGATGCCCTGCAAATACGAGCGGACGAGAAGACGCTCGTTCGTGCCGTGCACGCCGGAGGCGGCCTCCGCGGGCTCGGTCATAAACGGGCTGCACCGCAGGCACGTGTCGCAGATCTCCTCATAGCGGTGCGCGTCCGTCGCGCCCACGGCCATCGAGGGAATGAACACGGCTTCGGGATAGTAGCGCTGGAAGCTCTCGACCACTGTGCGGTAGCCGTAACCGTCGCGGCGCGCGATGGCGGAGGGATCGTTGGCCTGCAAAAAACGCATCTCAACGCCCTTATCCTGCACGGCCTCGCGGCAGTGGGCCATGACGCTCTCGACCGTGTCTCCGTCCGCCAAGCGGAAGTTGATGACCGCGGTCATATCCTGCGGCATCACGTTGCACGCGGCGCTGCCGCCGTGGATCATCGTGGGCGCGATGGTGGTGGTGACAAACGGGAAGAGGTCGGGCGAGCCCATGCAGCAGGCCGCGATGGCGTCCGCGTTGCCCGCAACATCCTGCACGAGCGTTTTGAGCGGCTCCTGCGTGATATAGGGCGCGAGCGTTTCAAACGCGCCGGTCATGGCGCTGTTGAGGCGCACGGCAAACGGCGCGCGCGTGATGTCGGCGATCGCACCGGAGAGACGCCCAAGTGACGTGCCGCCGTAGGGGCGGCTCGAATGCCCGCCGATGCTGTGGACGGAGAGCTCCAAATCGGCATAGCCCTTTTCCATCAGCTGCACGCTGACAATGGACGTCTCCGGCGCGCCGAAGGCCGTGCCGGGCTCAATTTTGCAGCCGCCCTCGTCAAGAACGAATTCGAGCGTCACGCCCTGCGCCTTCAAATGCTCGGCGATGGCGAGCGCGCCTAAGTTGATGGTCTCCTCGTCGTCGCCGAAGGCGAGATACGCCGTGCGGGCAAAGGACTTGCCGCGGGAGAGCAGATATTCCGCGGCCTCCAGCACGCCGAAGACCTGCTCTTTGATGTCAAGCGTGCCGCGGCCCCAGATATAGCCGTCCGCGATGTCGCCGGAAAAGGCGGGATGCGTCCAGTCCTGCTCTGTGCCCTCAACAACGGGAACGACGTCCTGATGCGACATGTAGAGGCAGGGGCGCAGAGAAGCGTCGCTGCCGGGGATGGTGATGAGCACGGCGTGGTGGCCGATGCGCTCAAACGTGCCCACGCGCATGATGTTGGGGTAGCTTGCCTTGATGTGCGCGTGCAGCTTGTCGAACTCCGTGTAGTCCGTCCGGCTGTGGTCAAAGTAGTTGATGGTCTTGCACCGGATGGCGGCGGACAGGCGCGCGGCCGCGCCCTCGCCGTCCAAGTCGGGATAATTGCCCTCCAGGGCAAAGAAATCGGTCACTTTTTTCTGTATCATGCCATTTTATCCTCCAGATAGCGGCTGAGAAACTCACGCGTGCGCGGCTCCTTGGGGTTACCGAAGACCTCCTTGGGCGAGCCCTGCTCTAAGATAACCCCCTGATCCATGAAGACGACGCGGTCGCTCACTTCCTTGGCAAACGCCATCTCGTGCGTGACGACGACCATCGTCATGCCCTGCTGGGCGAGGTTTTTCATGACGTCCAGCACCTCGCCGACGATCTCGGGGTCGAGCGCGGAGGTCGGTTCATCGAAGAGCATGATCTCCGGTTCCATGCACAGCGCCCGCGCGATGGCGACGCGCTGCTTCTGCCCGCCGGAGAGGCGGCGGGAGTCGGCGTGGATGAAGTCGGCGAGGCCAACGGTCGTTAAGTGCTTGATGGCCGTGGCCTCGGCCTGCGTCTTGGGGATGTGCTTGACGTCCATGGGAGCGAGGGTGCAGTTGTCGAGCACAGACTTGTTGTTGAAGAGGTTAAAGCCCTGGAACACCATGCCGATCTTCTGGCGCAGGGCGTTCAGGTTGACCTTTAAGTCCATTAAATCCTGCCCGTCGAACCAGATGTGGCCCGAGTCGGCCTCTTCCAGTAAGTTGATGCAGCGCAGCAGCGTCGATTTGCCGGAGCCGGATGCGCCGATGATGCACACGACTTCGCCGCGGCTGACCTCGAGGTCAATGCCCTTGAGCACGTGCAGGTCGCCGAAGGACTTTTCGAGCTGTTCGATTTTGATGATGGGATCGTTCGTCATAGCGCCCTCCTGTCAGTTCGAGCTGGGAAGCCCCAGATCGACGGTTTGGTTGCCCTGGTGCCGCTTGGTGTTGTCCGGCGCGGTCATCTTTCCCGTGATGGCCTTGAGCAGGAGCGAAGAAAGATACGTCAGGAACAGGTAAACGATGGCGGCGATGAGGTAGCACTCGGTACCTTTATAATAAATACCGGCGACCGAGCGGGTCATGAACATCAGATCGGACACGCCGACGACGCAGAGAACGGACGAATCCTTGATGTTGATGATGAATTCGTTGCCGATGGCGGGAAGCGAGTTCTTGATGGCCTGCGGGAAGACGACCTTGCGCATGGCCTGCCAGTGCGTCATGCCGAGCGAGCGCGCGGCCTCCATCTGGCCCGCGTCCACGGCGAGAATGCCGCCGCGCAGCACCTCGGCAAGATATGCCGTCGAGTTGAGCGAGATCGTGACAAGGCCTGCTAAAAAGAGCGGCCAGACGCGGTTGATGTCCGAAACACTCATGCCCGTGCGCTTGAAAAGGCCGAACACGGCGTTGTAGAGGATGAGCGACTGCACCATCATTGGCGTGCCGCGGATGACGAAGATATAGAAGCGGGAGAACTTGTTGGCAACGATCTTGAGGAACTTCACAAAGTCGTTGTCGCGTTTGTCGGGCTCCTGAATGCGGAGAAAGACCATGAGAAGCGCCAGCACGAACGCGATCGCCGTGCCGAAGAGCGCGAGGCGCACCGTGTACGAAATGCCGATGGCGAAGAGCGAGCGCTGGTTGTACGCCATGTAGGCCATCATGGAGAGCGTGTCGGCCGGGTTGCTGTCGGCATGGATGGCGGCGTTGATGATGTAGGCGAGCTTTAAAATGAAGCGGTCGAGCACCAGCAGCGCGCAGGCCGCGGCGTCGAGATACGAGAGGTAACGGCTGACGCGCACGATGAGGGGGCGCTTCATAATAGTGGAGCTGTAATTGTTCCAATAGGCCCACTTGACGAGCAGCGCCATGGCGCTCACGCCGAGGAAGAACCAGCAGATCGCCGCGAGCGCCGTGCCGAACACGGACTGCGCGGGGATGAAGCTGTACGGGCTGGGGGCGGAGTAGAACATGCCGAGACCCAGCAGGGCGATGAAACTTCCGCCTAAATAAACATAACGGTGATCCCGGGTGATGAAGTTCTTCCGGGGCGCGGTGGGTGCTGCCATGGTGTTTCCTCCTTTATGGTGCGAAGCGCGTTGTTTCTAGAGTGCTTCGCGTACCCGCCGCCGCGTGAAAAACGCGGCGGCGGTGCGTGGGATATTACTGGGGCTGGCCGTCGACGGCTGCCTGCCACATGGCGGCGCGGGCGTCGTCGTCGATGCCGGAAAGGATGGTGTTGATCTGATTAAGGAGTTCATTGTCGCTCTTGCGCAGACCCACGCAGGAGCCCTTGGCCGGCAGCGTGAAGCCGCTGCCCTCATCGAAGGTGACCAGGCGGAAGTTCGGGTTGGAAGCGAGGTAGCCCTGCGCGTTCTCAACGTTGATGACGATGGCGTCGCAGGTGCCCTGCTGCAGGCGGGAGATCATGTCGGGCACGCTGCCGACGGGGCTTAAGTGGTCGACGCCTTCGATCTGCTCGATGACATCGTCAAGCGCCGTGCCCTGCTGGCCGAGGACGGCCGCGCCGGAGAAGTCCTGAATGGAGGTGGCATTTAAGTACGGGGAATCGGCGAGCACCATCAGGCCGTAGGTGGTCTCACGGTAGGGCTCGGAGAAGTTGATGGATTCGCGGCGCTCGGCGGTGTCCATCATACCGGCGATGATGGCGTCGATCTGGCCCTGATTGAGCGCGTCGATCAGGCCGTCCCAGCTGAGCTTGACGATGACGAGCTCCTTGCCGAGGCCGTCTGCGATGGCCTTGGCGATCTGCACGTCGTAACCCTCGGCATACGTGCCGGCGACGTTTTCAACGGGGACGTTCGAGTCCGTCGCTTCGCTTTCCTGCCAGTTGTTGGGGGCGTAAGCGCACTCCATGCCGACGCGGAATTCATTGCTTTCGTTTGTGGTGGTGTCCTGCTGTTCCTGCTGCTGATCGCTGCTGGAATCGTCGGCAGCCTGGCTGCCGCAGGCGGTGAGTGCGAAGAGCATGATGGCCGCCAGCAGGAGGGCGGTAAAGGTTCTGAGCTTCATGGCGGTGGTTTCCTTTCTTGCGATGAGTTTGATTTTTCAAAAACAGGGGAGTCCTGCTTTTTTCGGGTTTTCGCACTCCCGATGCAGACAAAAAACAAAGCCGTAAATGCTTTGTGAAGCATTTACGGCTGCAACTGTACTGCAATCCGGCAAACCGGTCATCACCTTTTTTGGGGGGGGACAAACAGCTTGCCGACCTCGATAGCGCTCCACATACGTGACAGTCCGGCGGATGTTCTCCGACGAACCAGCGGCAAACGGCACAGGAACCGTTTCCACTTCGGCGGCATCCCCTTTCGCGCGCTCCGGCTTCCTGTGCCGGTGCGAACGCGCTACTTTTGTCAGCCGCGCCTCTATCTTCCCGACCTCGCGATCGGGCGTTTGAAATTGTTGGCGTTACCATACTCCCGTGCTGGGAAAATGTCAATCCCTAATTTTCCACTTCTCCAAATTTTGAGAATCTTTTTACACGGAAGAATGGGTTCTTGTGAAATATTACCACAGCTTTCCTGCATGAATATCGGATATGACACAGCGGAATGTAAAAAAGGGGCCGGAGCATGATGCCCCAACCCGCTGAAAATTCATCTCAAAACTCGGTGACGACATCGTACCCGCTGCCCGTCCAGATGGCGGGACGCGTTTCCAGCGTGTGCAGTGCGGTGACAAAATCGGGCAGCGTTGTGACCGTTTCAGGCAGCCATGTCACGTATTTTCCCACCTGCCCGGGCACATGCGCGTCGCTCGCGCCGATGGCCTTGAGCCCCAACTCGCGGCAGAAGCGCAGTGCCGTCCGGTTCTCCTCAAGCGGCGTGCTGCCGTTGAGGACCTCCACGCCGTCAAGACCGTGCACATCGCGCAGGTGCTCGCGCAGCCCGCGATTGTTGCTGCGAAAGGGGTGGCAGGAGACGCAGAAACCGTCCTTTTCGCGCACCAGGTCAATGAAATCCTGCGCATCAATGCGGTGGTCGGGGATGCCGTCGATGCCCCAGGCGGTGATATCGCCCCAGAGCGAGAAAAATTCCACGCCGACGAAGATGGGATAGCCGATCTCGCGGGAATAGGCCTCCGCGCGCTCGCGCAGGCCCATGCTGTCGTGGTCCGTGATGCAGATCGCGTCCAGCCCCTTTTGCCTGGCGATAGAGACGATCTCCTCCAGGTGGAGAAAGCTGTCGGTCGAGCAGGTGCATTCGTGCAGGTGCATATCAACAAGCATGGTAAGTTTACTCCTTTTCTCCGTGGCGGATGACCTTCAGCACGCTGCCGTCGTCCTTCCACACAATGTCGTTGAGCCCCAGAAATGACGCGATATAGTCGTTTGCAGGATGGCGGAAGACCTCCTCTGCTGAGCCGAGCTGCAAGAGCTCGCCCTCGCTCATCACGGCGATGGAGTCAGCCAGGATGAGCGCCTCCTCCTGATCATGCGTGACGAAGACCATCGTGGTGCCGAGCTCGCGCTGCAAGCGCTTGAGCTCCCCGCGCATCCGCACGCGCAGCGCCGCGTCGAGGTTCGAGAGCGGCTCGTCAAGCAGGCAGAGCTTTGGCTCGACGATGAGCGCGCGGGCGAGTGCCACGCGCTGCTGCTGGCCGCCCGAGAGCTCGCCGATGCGGGCGTTCTCGCGCTCGGCGAGGCCGACGAGGGACAGATACCGGCGGCCCTTTTCCTTTGCCTCCGCGCGGGAATAGCCGCGGAATTTGAGCCCGTAGGTCACGTTTTGCAGCACGCTCATGTGCGGGAACAGGCCGTAGGACTGGAAAACGGTCGAAACCGGCCGCCGCTCGGGCGGGAGCGCGGTGATATCCTGCCGGTCGAGAAGCACTCTGCCGCCGTCGGGCTTGAGAAAGCCGCCGATCATGTTGAGCGTGGTCGTCTTGCCGCAGCCCGACGAGCCGAGGATGCACAAAAGTCCGCCCTCTTCCAGGCCGAGGGAGAGGTCATGCACGGCGTATTTGCCGTCAAACTGCTTGCTCAAGCGGTCAAGTTCGAGATACACGGCGATTTTCTCCTTTCCGGGTGATGAGGAAGGCGAGGCCTTCGACAAGAAGGACAATGACGGTGATGACGCTCGCGATCAGCGAGGCGAGGGCGTAATCGCCCTGATATACCGCGTCGAAGAGCTTGAAGACGGCCAGCTGACGCTTGGCGTCGATGAGAAAGATGATGGAGCCCGCCGTCGTCATGCTGCTCGTGAAGTTATAGACAAAGCAGCTCAAAAACGCGGGCCGCAGTGCGGGAAAGACCACATCGCGCAGCACAGCGAGCCGTCCCGCGCCAAGGTCGCGCGCCGAGCGCTCCTGCACTTCGGGTAGGAGCGCGAGCGACGCGGTGCAGATCTTCGTGGAGGTCGGCAGCTGCTTGAAGAGCATGTTGGCCAGCACGATAAGGGCTGTGCCCGTCAGCTTGAGCGGCGCGTGGTTGAACGCGAGAATGTAGCCGATGCCGAAGCACGTGCCCGGTAGCATATAGGGCAGCGTCGCCAGGCAGTCGAAAAGGCTGCGGCCGATGATGCGTCGGCGGTCCATGTAATAGGCGAAGAGCATTGCAAAAACCGTGCCGGCGATGGAGACGATGAGCGCGTATTCAACGCTTCGCAGCATCGTCGACGAGCCGATGCGCCAGAGCTGATCCCAGTATTGCAGCGTGAAGGAGTAGACACCTTTCGTGCTCTTCAAAAAGCCCGAGAGGAACACACAGCCGTATTGCAGCACGATCATTACGAAGAAAACGGTGCTCAGCGCGATCATGCCCCAGCCCATCGCGCCGCAGTGCGGCAGCGTGAGCCCGAGCCCGCCCTGCGAAGCGCGGCTGGCGTCGGTCAGCCTGTCCGAGCGGCGCATCAGCGCACGATAGATGAAGAAAAAGATGATCGACGGGACGAGCAGGAACATGTTCATTGCCGAGGACTTTTCAAGGTCCGAGTATCCAACGACTTGCAAATAGATGTCCGCGGCCAGCGTGCTGAAGCGCCCGCCGATGATGATGGGCGTGCCGAAGTCCGCGAGCGAGCGGACGAACGAGAGCAGCAGGCACACGAGCGTCGCAGGCCGAATGAGCGGCAGGACAATATCGCGCAGGATGGCGCCGCCCGATGCGCCGAGGTCGCGCGCCGAGCGAAGGCTGCCCTCGTCCAGCTTTTCGAGGATGCCGGAGAGAAACATTGCGTTGAGCGGCACGAACGAGATCGACTGCATCAGGATGACGCCCCAGCGATTGTAGGGGTTCAGGCTCAGGTGCAGCAGGCGGTAGGTGATCCACCCGCGCCGCCCGTAGAGCTGGATATAGGCGAGCGACGAGACGAACGGCGGCGACACCATGGCGACGAGCATGATGATCATGCAGAGCGTCTTCTTCCACCCGCGCGCCGTGGCGCATACGAGCGCCGCTGAGAGCGAGAGGATAGTGGACAGCACTGCCGTAAAAACGCCGACAAATACGCTGTTGCGCAGACTCTCGCCGTATTGGCGCAGAACAGTGCCGAACATTGCAAAGCTCACGCCGCCGTCCGCGCCGCGCAGGCTCCGCAGCGCGATGCACGCGATGGGCCAGAGAATGAACAGCAGCACGCTCCCGAGCAGGACAAGTAAGATCAGCTTGTCGGCCGCGTTTTCACATAGGGAAAAAAGGACATCGTGAGATGCCCTTTTTTCTGTATTTTTTTGGATAACGCCGGCGGACTTCATTTATTCCGCGGCGGCCTTGTCGCCCATCAGGGGCTCAAAGCGGTCGAGGATCTCGGTGCGCTGGGAACCGAACAGGGACAGGTCTTCCGTCATGAGGAGCGTAGGATCATAGGACAGCTCAATGCCTTCGATGGAGGGCTTGATGACCTTGATGCCGTTCTTCTGCTCGATCTCGGCGAGCTGACGGAGATGATCGTCGCTGCTGAAGAGCCACTCGACGAAGTACTTGGCGGCGTCAACGTTTTCAGCGTTCTTGAACACGGCCACACCCTCGGGGACCCAGGGCATCCCGTCAGAGGGGTAAACGATGGTCAGGTCGTTCTCCTCGGCGGCCTGCTCGATGCTGGCGTCGATGTAGGAGATGCCGACAGCGAACTCACCGGAAGAGACCTTGTTCTTCGGGTCGGATCCGCGCTTGCCGTAGTAGGCAATGTTGTTGTTCAGGGCATCGAAGTAGTCCCAGCCCTGATCGCCCTTGGCCTGCAGCAGCGCGTTGACCACGGCGTAGTTGGTGCCGGAGACGGCGGGGTTGGACATGACGATCTCGCCCTCATACTGGCTGTCGGTCAGGTCATCCCAGCTCTCGGGAGCGGTCAGACCCAGCTCCTCCATGAGAGAGTTGTTGAGCAGGAAGCCGACAATGGTGATGCCCTTGGAATACCAGTAACCCTCGGTATCCTTGTACTCGTCGCCGAGCTCGGCGGCCGCGTCAAAGGTGACGGGCTCAAGCAGGCTGTCGTCCTTGGCACTCATGAACGCGTCGATGCCGCCGCCGAACCACAGGTCAGCGGACGGGGTGCCGCCCTCGGCGCGGAGCTTGGAGAGCACCTCGCCGGAGGACATGGACAGGCATTCGACCTCCACGCCGGTGTCGGCGGTGAACGCGTCGAACAGGGGACCGTAGACGTCGCCGGTGGCGACGACCTTCATCGTGCCGGAGAGCTCGGGAGCGGTGTCCTGAGGCTCGTCGGGCGTCTGCGCGTCATCAGTCTTCGAGCCGCAGGCGACCAGAGAGAGCACCATCACGACGCAAAGCAGCAGAGAAAACAGCTTTTTCATAATTAACCTCTTTTCCAAATTTACTAAAGAAATCCCCGCCGCTGTGCTGACAGTGGCGAGGACTATATTTTAGATAGAATAACGCAAAAAGTAAAATCGAAATTTGCACACGACTAAGGCGATTTCATCGAAAAAAATAATTATTTGGCAAACTGCGGATCAAGGACGGACAGCGCGTATGCCGCGTAGAGCGCCGTGCCGAGGGGGAGCGTTTCCTCGTCGATGTCGAAATCGCCGCGGTGGTTGGAGATGCAGGTGTGCGGCTTTTTGGGGTTTGCCGTGCCGAGGTAGGCGTAAGCGCCCTTCGTTTGCAGCAGATACTCGGCGAAATCGTCCCCGCTGAGCGAGAGCGCGCGGTTTGCCGTCGTGGGGATGCCGAGCGCGTCGGCGACGCGCTCGACCTCCCCGCACACACCGGCGTCGTTCGTGAGCGGCGTGGCGAAGTCGTCCCATTCGACCTCTGCCGTGCCGCCGTAAAGGGCGGAGATGTGTGCGGCCGCGGCGTTGATCGTTTCGCGAAGGTGCGCGTGGCTCTCGGGCGAGAACATGCGCGTCGTGCCCTCGAGTACGGCGGTCTCGGCCACGGCGTTGTAGGCCGTGCCGGCGTTCAGCTTGCCCACGCCGATGAGCACCGGCTCGACCGGCGAGGTTATGCGCGTGACGATGGACTGGAGCGCGACGACGAGCTCACTTGCGATATAGAGCGCGTCCACGCCGAGCTGCGGCGTGGAGACGTGCGCGCTTTTGCCGTGGATGCGGATGATAAAGTGGTCGACGCCCGCGTTGTTGGCCCCCGGCTTGACGCCGACGGTCCCCGCGGGAAGGTCGGACGCCGTGTGCAGCCCGAAGACGCGCTGTGCGCCATCCAGCATGCCCGCGGCGATGAGCGGCCTTGCGCCCTGACCGATCTCCTCGGCTGGCTGGAAGAGAAAGCGCACCTCGCCGCCAAAGTCCGCGCGGTGTGCGCTCAAAACCTTTGCCGCGCCGAGAAGATACGTCGTGTGCGCGTCGTGGCCGCAGGCGTGCATCATGCCCGGCGTTTGCGAGCGGTAGGGCACGTCGTTCGTCTCCTGAATGGGTAAGGCGTCGATATCCGCGCGCAGCACGACAAGGCCGCTTCCATTGCCGTTGCCGGTCAAATAGCCGACAACGGCGGTCTCGCCGACGCGCTCGTGCGGGATGCCGCACCTGTCAAGCTCGCGCTCGATGCGCGCGGCAGTGTGGTATTCGCGCAGGCCGAGCTCTGGGGCGCGGTGAAATTCCCGCCGCAGTGCGATGAGCTCGTCGCGAAGCTGCTGGCACTCTTCTCTCAGGGCATTCATGGCAAATTTCCTTTCTTATCCCTTGGCAGGGATCTTTTCGCGCAGGGATTCGAGGCGGTTCAGCGCGTCGGTGAGCGTTTCGTCCTTCTTGGCGAAGTGCAGGCGGATGAGGTGGTTGACCGGCTCGCGGAAGAAGCTCGAGCCCGGTACCGCGCCCACGCCGACCTTGCTTGCAAGGTCCTCGCAGAATTGAAGATCGCTCTCGTAGCCGAACTCCGAGATGTCGAGCATCACGTAGTAAGCGCCCTCGGGGTCATTGTGGACGATCTTGAGGTCGTCAAGGCCCTTTAAGAACAGGTCCTTTTTGTGCGTGTACTCGGCCTGCAGCGCGTCGTAGTAGTCCTGACCGAAGTTGAGACCGGGGATGATGGCCTCCTGTAGGGGCGCCGCCGCGCCGACGGTGAGAAAGTCGTGGACCTTCTTCGCACGGTCGATGATCTCCGGCGGTGCGATGATGTAGCCAAGGCGCCAGCCGGTGATGGAATAGGTCTTGGAAAGCGACGAGCAGGACAGCGTGCGCTCCCACATGTCGGGCAGCGTCGCAAAATAGGTGTGCTGGTGCGGGGCGTAAATGATGTGCTCGTAGACCTCGTCGGTGATGACGTAGACATCGTACTTCTTGGCAAGCGCCGCAATGATCTCAAGCTCCTCACGCGTGAAGACCTTGCCGCAGGGGTTCGAGGGGTTGCACAGCACGAGCGCCTTGGGGTGCTGGCGGAACGCGTCCTCGAGCACTTCGGGGTCAAACGTGAACGACGGCGGCGTGAGCGGCACATAGATGGGCACCGCGCCGGAGAGGATCGTGTCGGCACTGTAATTTTCGTAGAACGGGGGAGAAGATGACGACCTTGTCGCCGGGATTGGCGACGGTCATCATTGCGGCCATCATGGCCTCGGTGCTGCCGCAGGTGACGACGATCTCGCCGTTGGGGTCGATGTCGCGGCCCATGAAGTGGGACTGCTTCTTCGCCAGCGCCTCGCGGAAGTCCTGCGCGCCCCAGGTGATGGAGTATTGATGATAGTCCTCGTAGGCGACCTGAGAGAGGCGGTCGAGGATGGGCTTGGGCGGGTCGAAGTCGGGGAAGCCCTGGGAAAGATTCACCGCGCCGTACTGGTTGGAGATACGGGTCATGCGGCGGATGACGGAATCGGTAAAGCTCGCGGTGCGGTCAGAAAGTGCCTGCATTATTGTTTCCTCCTGTGAGATAAGATTTTCCGTTGTTCAAGATATGCTGCGGGTCGAGCGCCGTTTTGATGGCGTTCATGACCTGTAAATTTTCCTTCGCCGTCTGGCGCAGGAAGTAGGGACGCTTCGATAGCCCGATGCCGTGCTCGCCGGAGGCGACGCCGCCGAGGCGATAGGCTTCGGCATAGGCCCTGTCCATGTTTTCGTGCAGCTCGCGCTGCCACGTTTCTTCATCCCGCTCGCCGCGCACGACGCACAGGTGCACATTGCCGTCGCCCGCGTGGCCGAAGCTGACCATCTGCATGCCGCTCCGGGCTTCCAAGTCGTTGATGAAGCGGATGAAGTCCGCCGTGCGGCTGATGGGCACGACGATATCGACCGGCTCCTGCTCGGAAACGGCCTCCACGGCCTTGACAAGCGCGCCGCGCACGCGCCAGATGTCAGCGCACTGCCGCGCGTCGGAGAGCTCGATAAAGTCGAGCGCGCCGTTTTGCAGCGCCAGAGAGCGCACGCGCGCGGCATTGGCCGTGACCTCTTCGCTTCTGCCGTCAAAGGTCAAGAGAATATAAGAGCCGGCGTCGGGGCGGGGATAAGAGACGCCGCAGAAGCCTTCGCCAAGCGCGACGACTTTGCGCTCCATGAATTCGACCGCCGTGGGGTTCGCGTTCGCGCGCAGGATGGTCAAAACGCTCTGGATGCCGGTTTTCAGGTCGGCATACGGCACAAGCACGCTGAGCGAGGCCTCGGGCTTGGGAACAAGGCGCAGCAGGCACTTTGTGATGACGGCGAGCGTACCCTCCGAGCCGATGAGAAGGTGCTTGAGCGAGAGCCCGCTCGCGTCCTTGACCTGCTTGCCGCCGACTTGCATCACCGTGCCGTCAGCGAGCACGACCTCGAGTCCGCGCACGTAGTCGCGCGTGACGCCGTACTTCACCGCGCGCATGCCGCCGGCGTTCGTGCTGATGTTGCCGCCGATGCTCGAGGCCTTTTCGCCGGGATCGGGCGGGTAGAACAGCCCGCGCGCTTCGACATAGGCCTGCAAGTCCTGCAAGAGCATACCGGGCTCGACCGTGACGGTCATCGTGTCCTCGTCGAGCTCGAGCACGCGGTCCATGCGGGAAAGGTCGAGGATGATGCCGCCCTCGAGCGGCACGGTAGAGCCGACAAGATTCGTCCCCGCGCCGCGCGGCGTGACGGGAACGCGGTGCTCGTGCGCGTAGCGCAGGAGCGCGCTCACCTCCTCGGTGGATAAGGGAAAGGCGAGCGCCTTGGCGCTGCCGTGGACGCGGCCGAGCACGTCGCTCTGGTATTCTGCGGGAATGTCCGCGCCGGTGAGCAGGCGGTTTTCGTCTGCAATGATGCGCCGCAGCGCGGAAAGATCAAGTGCCATAATAAATTCCTCCCGGAAAGGCGTACCGCCGCCCGCGCTCCCTGCGTTGCGGGAGCGCGGCGGCGGTCAGATGGTGTTTACTGATTGATCAAGTCCTGATCCCAGCCCACTGCGATGAAGTAACCGCCGAAGGTGTTGTTGAACACGTCCTCCGTCGCGCTGGACTGGAAGGCTTCGACGACCTTCTCATAGATGGCGGCGGTGTCGGGGTCTTCGACGTCAGCGGTGCGCGCGGCGATCAGATTCCAGTACTCCTCCACGTCGAGGACGCTGTCCTTGTAGATGGCCTCGTCGGTCTTGAGGCCAAAGTCGAGCGCGTAGTTGCCGTTCACGACCGCAGCGGCCACGTCGGGCAGGACGGAGGGGATGGTGTTGGCCTTGAGCTCTTCGATGGTGATGTTGACCTTGTAGCTCGTGATATCGTCAACGGTGGGGTTAAAGGCGGCGTTGGGGTCGAGCTCGATGAGGCCCGCGGCTTCGAGCACCTTGAGCGCGCGGCCGCCGTTGGTCAGATCGTCGGGAATGGCGACGACGTCACCGTCTTTGAGCTCGTCAACGGAACTGACCTTCTGGGAGTAGAGGTTCAGCGGGATGATGAAGGTGTTGCCGATGTTCTGGATCGCATAGCCGTAGTTGTCGATCTCGTTCTGGAGATAAATGCGGTGCTGGAAGGCGTTGAGGTCGATGTCGCCGTTGGCGAGCGCGTTGTTCGGGGTCACGTAGTCCGAGAACTGCACGATCTCGAGGTCGATGCCCTCGTCGGCGAGCGCGGCCTTCGCGCTCGCCCACAGGTCGTCATAGATGCCGCCGACCACGCCGAGCTTGACGGTCACGGTCTCGCCGGACTGATTGTCGGTGTTGGCATCGCTGTTGTCGGCGGAGTCGTCGGCCTTGGAGCCGCAGGCGGTCAGCGCGAGGGCGAGCGTGGCGGCTGCGAGGGCGAGGGCAAAGAACTTTTTGAGCTTCATGGAAATATCCTCCGTTAAAATAATTTTTTATAATGGGGTGGGCAGGGGCTGTATGGGGATCACGTTAATGCGTGTTCTTTTTGACGATGCGTCCGCCGACAAATTCGATGACGCAGACGATGAGCACAAGGACGAGCACGGTGACGTTCGTGATGTCGGCCATGTTGCGGTCGTGGCCGTAGCGGATGGCGAAGTCGCCGAGGCCGCCCGCGCCGGCGACGCCGGCCATGGCCGTGAGGTTTAAGAGACTCACGATCGTGATGGTCGTGCCGCGCGCGATGGCCGCGATGCTCTCCTTGAGATACACGCGGAAGATGATCTCAAGCGGGCTCGAGCCCATCGAGAGCGCCGCCTCGATAAGGCCGCCGTCGAGCTCGGCGAGCGCACTTTCGACCTGACGGGTGAAAAACGGCACTGAGCCGAACACCAGCGGCACGATCGCGCCGCGCACATAGAGCACCGTGCCGACCAGCGCGCGCGTGATGGGCATGACCCACGTCAGTAGGATGATAAACGGGATGGAGCGGAACAGGCTCACGAGCTTGTCGAGAATTTGGTAGACGACCTTGTTCTCCAAAATGCCGTTCGGCTTTGTCACCGTGAGCACCACGCCGAGCAGAAGCCCGAATACGAACGAGATGAGGCCCGACCAGAGCACCATGAGCATCGTGTCGCCGAGGGCCTTATAAAAGTCCGGCAGCTTGCTTGCAAGGTTTGGGGCAATGTTAACGATCAGCTCTTGCATCTTTGATGACCTCCACTCCGACATTTTTTTCGATCAGGTATTCGATCGCTTTCGTGATCTGCTTTCTCTCGCCGCTGATGATGGCGACCGTTCCGCCGATGGGGGAATCCTGCACGATGGTGATATCGGCGAAAATGATGTTGAGCGAGACGTTGAACATCTGCGACACGGCGGAGATGATCGGCTCGTTGACGTTGCGCTGAACATAGGACAGGCGGACGATGAGCTCGCCGGGCTGGAGACGCGTGACGGGGGAATCCTCGGCGATGAGCTCTTCGACCTTCTGGAGGTTCGAGGTCGTGTGGATGAAGCTCTTCGTGATGTCCTGCTTGGGCTCAGCGAAGACCGTGAAGACCTCGCCCTGCTCGACGACGCGGCCGTATTCCATGACGGCGACGCGGTCACAGATCTCCTTGACGACAGCCATCTCGTGCGTGATGAGCACGATCGTGATGCCGAGCGTTTCGTTGAGGTGCTTGAGAAGGTGCAGGATCGCCTTCGTTGTCTGCGGGTCGAGCGCGGAGGTCGCCTCGTCGCACAGAAGCACCTGTGGGTCGTTGGCAAGGGCGCGGGCGATGGCGACGCGCTGCTTCTGTCCGCCGGAGAGCTGGCTGGGGTAGGCGTCCGACTTGTCGCCGATGCCGACGAGTTCCAAGAGCGTTGCGACCTTCTTCTGGATATCCTCCTTGCTCAGGCCGCTGCCCTTGAGCGGGTAGGCGACGTTTCCGGCCACCGTGCGCGACGGCATCAGGTTGAAGTGCTGGAAGATCATGCCGATCTTCTTGCGCGCCGCGCGCAGGTCCTTGGCAGAGAGCGCCGTCAAGTCCTGTCCCGCGACGAAGACGCTGCCGGAGCTTGGCCGCTCCAAAAGGTTGATGCATCGCACGAGCGTGGACTTGCCCGCGCCCGAGAAGCCGATGATCCCGAAGATCTCGCCCGAGCCGATGGAGAGCGACACGTCGCGCACGGCGTGCACGGCCTTTTCGCCCGAGCCGAAGTCCTTGGAAATGTTCTTGAGTTCGATCAAGTGAATTCCTCCTTTATCCCAAAAGCAAACAAAAAAAGCGGGGAGCTCATGAGCTCCCCGCTTCAGGTCAAACGATGTTCGGGCGGCAAGACCCTTCTGCGCGCTTTCAATCAGCGGCGGCAATTTCGTTCCTGTGCGTATCGGGCAGGCAAATGAGCATGAGCAATCGTGGGCATCGGCATCGCCATGTCCATGTTCATGCACATTAACATTCGAGAAGTGTAAGAGAACATTTCGTCGAAATCCTTTCCGAAAATCATACTGAGATTGTAGGTATCATAGCACCGTGAAAAGCACACGTCAACAGAAAATGCGGGAAAATTCGCAACTTAGTCACACTTGACTAAAGCGGAAGAATAAACATGCGGACAAAATCGGGTAATATTGCCAGCAAATTTGCCGCGCCGTTCAGTTTTGAGATGAAAAAAGAGGAACGGAAGCGGTCAGCTTCGTTCCTCTTTCGCTGATTGAATGCCGAAAAAGCGGCGGCCGTTTTCGTTCGTCAGGGCGATGATTTCATCTGTGCTCATGCCGCGAATTTCTGCGAATTTTGCCGCGATATGGGACACATTGCGCGAGTCGTTGCGCGTGCCGCGCACGGGAACGGGGGCCATGTAAGGGCTGTCCGTTTCGAGAAGCACCCTGTCAAGCGGGACAATCTTTGCGACCTCGACGGTCTTCTTCGCGTTCTTGTAGGTCAGCGGGCCGTCAAAGCCCAGGTACCAGCCGCGCTTTATAAGCTCCTGCGCGATCTCGACGCTGCCGGAAAAGCAATGGAACACGCCGCGCACCTGCGGAAACTCCTTCACGATGGCGAGACAGTCAGCATGCGCGTCGCGGTCGTGCACGATGACGGGGAGACCTAATTCCTGCGCCAGCGCGAGCTGGTCGCGGAAAACCTCCTGCTGGAATTCCCGCGGCGGGTTTTGCTCCCAGTAGTAGTCGAGCCCGATCTCGCCGATGGCGACGACCTTCGGGTTCTTTGCCCATGTGCGCAGTGTGTCGAGGCTCTCACGCGTGTAGGGCGCGCAGTTTTCCGGATGCCAGCCGACGGCGGCGTAGACGTGGGGATATTGTTCCGCGATCTCCACCGCGCGGCGCGAGGTATCCAAGTCGCAGCCCGGGTCGACGATCAGCCCTACGCCGTTTTCGGGCATGGACGCGAGCAATGCCTCGCGGTCAGCGTCGAACGCCTCATCGTCATAATGGGCGTGGGTGTCAAAAATCAGATTCATTTCTTCTCCTGCTCAAAGATGAGGTCATATTCAAGGATCGCGCCATACAACGTCTGCTGCACGGGCAGAAAACCGACATACCGCCAGCCCTCCGCCGCCGCGCGGTCAATGATGTTCTGGTATTCGGGATCGATCGAATATCTGGCAAGCATGGGTGACGCATTGGCGGCGACTTTTACATGAAAGTATTCATACATGGCTCTTTTCTCCTTTGCAGGCCCAAAGAGGGCGGGTTTTCGCGCCCCAAGGGCGCGGGGATATGCGGCGTGCGCGCCGCAGCACCAAGGGGGGATATTCTCTTTCCGCAGAAAGAGAATATCCCCCCTTATACCCCCCAAGAGAAAGGGCTTTGATTGGCAGCCTCGGGCTCGAATGACCTTTGTGCCTCCGGAATGGAAGTGCCTGCGCGCGGCGAAGCCGCGTTTGCCTCTGCTATACGATTCGGGCTACTCCTACTATCCGCTGCCGCTCTGCCCATCTTGTAGAAGTGCGCAGTAATTTCCGCCTACCGTCAGTCCCATCAATGCGGCGAGCATTAGCAATGCCGCATTCGGCAGGCAGTCTGCCGCCGAACAAACGTCACTCGCGCCTCACGGTAGTAAGGCGCGGTTGCGAGTGGTAACGACTCGCAGGGATTCATGGCGAAGCCATGTACACCGCACCCACACTGCGCAGCGCGTGCAGTCAT
>ERZ773136.1612-NODE-1612-length-21268-cov-4.412907_pt1 | contig 21268 bp, 15 predicted proteins | sample MGYA00580855_ERZ773136 | MGnify/ENA primary metagenome ERZ773136 (study PRJEB29015, sample SAMEA2737860) | human gut metagenome | biome: human gut; feature: human-associated habitat; material: faeces | place: China | collected 2012 ... | reverse complement strand
ATACACGGAATATTTTGCAGAGGGTACACAGCCTACGGAATATTGTGACCATCATATTGTTGCAAATATCTGTAACGCTTCCGGTCAACTTGCCAGTGGTTACTGCCCGACAGATTCTATTTCCTCACGGGTATTCGTTATTGGCGGAACTGTCGGAACGGAAGATACTCCATATCTTCTGACGGATGATTTTAAGAATAATACCTGTACCTTGCACAATGAAGGCAACTCCACCTACCAGGGAACTTCTGCTTTCTCCGCGGTCCCTGGAGTAAATAATGATAATTCCGGGGGAACACAGGCTCCTGCCGATAATACGCAGCAGACACAACCACCTGCAGAAAATACCGGCAATGCTCCCGCAGATAACACCGGCGGCAATGCTTCTACAGATGGTTCCTCCGGCAATGATGCATCTAACAACACCAGCGGCGATGGTGGATGGAATATCGGAGATGCACCCATTCAGTAACTGAAAATATATTTTCATAATAAAGAATGCAGGCTTATCGTCGATTCGACAATGATTTCCCTGCACAAACAGCAAAAACCCCGAAGTCACCTTCGGGGTTTTCACTGTTGATGTATATACTAACTAAGGGGATTAGATTTCACCAATCTAATCAAATTAGATTAGTGCATATTAATGTAACTCTCTCGATACAAAATCCGGATAACCTGACTCTAATCCATGTTCTGTAGAATCAAGTCCTTCGATTTCTTCCTGTGCAGAAACACGAAGACCGATTGTTTTCTTTAAGACTGTAAATACGATTCCCATCGTAACGATCGTCCATCCTGCAATGCAAAGGATACCAAATAACTGGATCAGAAGATGATGAACACCACCACCGTAGAACAGACCATCTTTATAATCAAAAAGTCCTACTGCGATCGTTCCCCAGATACCATTGCAGCCATGAACTGCAACTGCACCAACCGGGTCATCTACTTTTAGTTTATCCTCAACAAAGTATACTGCTACACAGACAAGCACACCTGCTACTGCGCCGATGATGAAAGAACCGATAACATCTACATTTGCACAGCCGGCAGTAACTGCTACAAGACCTGCAAGAGATCCGTTTAATGACATGGAAACATCCGGTTTGCCATTTCTGATCCATGTATAAAGCATTGCGGTACAGGTTGCCACTGCAGGAGCAACTGTCGTTGTTGCAAAAATCTGTGATAACTGCATGGTGTCTGTTGCTGCTGCGCCGTTAAATCCATACCATCCAAACCAAAGGATAAATACACCGAGTGCGCCGAGAGTAAGTGAGTGACCGGGAATTGCCTTTGCTACCTTTTTACCTGTTTTTTTATCCTCAACATATTTACCGATACGGGGACCGACCATAATTGCGCCGATAAATGCAGTTATACCGCCAACCGTATGAATAGCGCAAGAGCCGGCGAAATCATGGAAGCCAAGATTAGCAAGCCAACCGTTTGGATTCCAAATCCAACCTGCCTCAATTGGATAAACGACAGCAGAAATTACTGCCGAATAAATACAATAGCTTGAAAACTTTGTACGCTCCGCCATTGAACCGGAAACAATAGTTGCCGCTGTAGCACAGAACACAAGGTTAAACACAAAGTTTGACCAATCAAAGTTTTGATAATTTGTGAAAACGCCCAAGGTTGGCATACCGCAAAAGCCACCTAAGACCTCTTCACCCATCATAAGACCAAAACCGAGCAATATAAACATCGGAGTACCGATGCAAAAATCCATAAGATTTTTCATTATAATATTACCCGCATTTTTTGCACGTGTAAATCCCGTTTCAACCATAGCAAAACCGCATTGCATAAAGAAAACGAGAGCCGCACCAATCAAAAACCAGATGCCGAACATTTCGCTGTCGACCTTTTCAAGAATAGATGTTATATCCATTTATCCTTCCTCCTCAAATTATATAGTTTGTAATGACAAAAAAATAAAAAAAACAGGGTGCGGCAAATGCAATTGCATTGTCGCACCCCATTGTGCTGAAAAAAATAAGCCAAACCGACACCGAAATGATATCGGCTTGGCTAAATGGCATAAATGCCATAAGAGAGGGTTAAGTAAAAATTAATAATTAACCATATATCTGTCGATTTCCCACTGTGAAACCTTTGTTCTGTATTCGTCCCATTCAGCCTTCTTGCCTTCTGTGTATGCGTTGAATACGTGCTCGCCTACTGTTTCCTTAACAAACGGGTCAGCCTCTGAAGCCTTAACAGCCTCTTCAAGTGAGCCAGGAAGACAATCGATACCTTTTTCTTCAAGTTCTTCATTTGAAAGGTCAAATACATTATAATCTACTGCCGGAGCAGGAACAATTTTGTTCTTAATTCCGTCAAGACCGGCTGCAAGGCAAAGTGCCATTTCAAGATAAGGATTGCAAGTTGGGTCCGGACAACGAAGTTCAACACGAGTACCCATACCTCTTGCGGCAGGAATACGAACAAGACAAGAACGGTTAGATGCTGACCAAACGATATAAGTAGGAGCTTCATAGCCCGGTACAAGTCTCTTATATGAATTTACAGTCGGGTTTGAATAAGCGGCAATACCTTTAACGTGCTTAAGAAGTCCGCCGATAAAGTAATGAGCAACATCGCTGAGACCGTCTTCGCTTTCAGAATCATAGAAAGCATTAACTGTTTTGCCCTCAGCATTTTTAGTCATAAGCGACATATTAGTATGCATACCTGAACCGTTAATACCGTAAATCGGCTTTGGCATAAATGTTGCGTGAAGGCCATGCTTTGTAGCATAAGTTTTAACAACGTGCTTAAATGTCATTACACGGTCAGCACTTGTCATAACCTCATCAAATTTGAAATCAATTTCGTGCTGTCCCTCAGCAACCTCATGGTGAGATGCTTCAATTGTATATCCCATTTCCTCAAGAGCAAGGCAGATATCACGACGGCAGTTTTCGCCATGGTCGATTGGGTTAAGGTCAAAGTAACCACCCTCATCACCTGTTGTAGTTGTCGGATTACCGTCTTCATCAAGCTTAAAGAGGAAAAACTCACATTCAGGACCTACGTTAAAGCTGTAACCCATTTCAGCAGCCTCATTCATAACCTTCTGAAGAACGTTTCTTGGGTCGCCAAGGAACGGAGTCTTGTTATCTGCACAATAAACAGAGCAAATAAGACGAGCTGTCTGAGCGTTCTGGTGCTTTCTCCAAGGGAAAATTGTCCATGTATCATAATCAGGATGAAGATACATATCGCTTTCGTTAATTCTTACGAAGCCGTCAATTGACGAGCCATCAAACATACACTCATTATCAAGTGCTTTTTCAAGCTGTGAGCTTGTGATAGCAACGTTTTTCATAATGCCGAAAACGTCTGTAAACTGAAGTCTGATAAATTCCACGCCGTTTTCCTGTGCGCTTTTAAGGATTTCTTCCTTTGTGTACTTACTCATAGTAAATACTCCTCTCTTAAGAATTTGTTTTAATAAAATAAAGCAAAAAAACAGGCGCTCCGAATTCACTCGGAACGCCTTTGTTCTTACTACAATTTCATTATAGTCAGCAAATTTACGTTTGTCAACGATTTTATACAATTTTGTCAATTTACTACATGAGCAATAATTCACGCTAAAAGTTTTTATACAAAATGACAAAAAATAGACTATTTCGATAAATCGAGGTATTTTTCATCCACAACCTTTTTAACAAGTTTATTATAATATTCGGGTGTGCCGCCCTTTTGAGAATGCGAGGAAGCAAGTTCGTCATTATAATCTCTCAGCTTATAGACGTCAAACGTAAATTTGCCGCTGTCAGTTCTGCTGTAATGAGTTACAATCGGTACAAATTTGCCCTCAATTGTGATTTCGCCGTTTTTCTTTTCAATATCAACGCTTGCCATACCACCGCAAAGTTGGTCAATTTCAATTTGATGAGAAATGAAATTACCGAGAGAATAATAGACAAGCATTTTATGCCCCTTGTCATTAGTAACCTCTTTAACCGGCTGAATAACGTGAGGGTGACAACCGATAACAAGGTCAACTCCGAGAGAACTGAAAAGCTCGGTATATTCCTTTTGATAATCAGATATACCAAAGCTGTTTTCCGTCCCCCAATGAGGGAACACGATTACAACGTCGGCGTTTTCCCTTGCCTCTTTTATATCCTTAATAACCTTGTCCTTATTCATCAAATTAACAAGCCACGGCTTATCGCTTGGTAAATCAATTCCGTTTGTGCCATAGGTATAATTAAGAAGCGCAAATGTTATATTGTTTTTTACATAATATTTAACAGTGTTATAACTCTGCTCGTCCTCGTTAATGCCAAGATAAACAATATCCTTTTGCTTTTTGAAATAATTAATTTCATTCATAACGCCCTGAGAGCCTTTATCCATAATATGATTATTTGCACAATTGAAAATATCAAAGCCTGCCTTAATAGCAGCGTCCCCGATTTCTTGCGGAGAATTAAAAACCGGATAACCCGTATATTCAAATTCAGAGCCGCCCAAAACTGTTTCCTGGTCAATTACGGACATATCATATTTTTGAATAACGGGAGCAATATTTTTATAAAGGCAAGTATAGTCGTAGCTTCCGTCCTCCTGCTTACCTGCATCAATCAAGGTGTTGTGAATAAGATTATCACCAACTGCGCAAAGAGTAACCTTACCGTCGGTATTAGCGCTTGTAGGCTCAGTCGTTTCATCATTAACAACTGAAATTGAGGTTTCGGCAGTAGGCTTTTTTATATCCTCGGTTTTAGTTAAATGACCGCTTACGGCAAGAAAGATTAACACGAATACTGCCACTGCAATAGGAATAAATATTAAAGGAGTGAATTTTTTGTTTTTAGACATAATGTCACCTCATATATTAATCAACTGAAATATTATAACATATATAAGCATTTAACACAACTAAATTTTAAGGCGGACAGATATGGCGAATATTTTTACATACACCTTTTTTATTATCGGACTTTTTTTAATAATCAAGGGCGGAGATATTTTTGTAGACAGTGCAACACAAGCGGCAAAAATACTTAAAATACCTAATTTTATAATTGGCGCAACAATCGTTTCAATTGCTACAACTCTGCCTGAAATAATAGTAAGCGTTCAGGCAACCGTAACCAAAAACGTCGATATGGCAGTCGGCAATGCAATAGGCTCGGTCACGGCAAACACTGCACTGATATTAGGACTTTTCATAACATTTATGCCCTTTGAAATAAAAAGGCGTGACATTTTCTTTAAAGGTATTTCGATGATTTTAGCAATTATATCTTTAATAATAGGCTGCGTTATCACAAAAAAACAAACATTACAATTTAAAGGCGAAAGCAAAGAATATTATTTTTTGTCCGCATTAGGTGTTACGCTTTTAATATCAGTATTTGCAGTATTTATTTTTGAAAACATAAAAAGCATAAAAAATGAAGTAAAAAACGATGAAAACGATAAAACGTTTACAATAAAAGAAAAAGTGCTTTGTACTGTTTTATTTGTTTTCGGCGCAATAGGAATAGTTATAGGCGCAAGACTTCTTGTATCGCAAGGAACTCAAATAGCAAAAAACTTACACATTTCGCAAAGGGTGATAAGCGTAATTGCAGTTGCAATAGGCACTTCCCTGCCGGAACTTGTAACGGCGCTTTCGGCGCTCAAAAAGAAATCCGGAACACTTTCGGCAGGCAACATACTCGGTGCAAATATTATTGATTTAACATTAATCCTTCCGCTTTGCTCATTAATTTCAATAGCAAGAGGTAGCGGTGAACTTGCCGTTTCTGCCTCAAGCGTAAGCATGGATATGAAAATATGCCTTATAGTTATTTGCATTGCGGTTTTGCCGACGATAATAACGCAAAAATTTCAAAGATGGCAAGGAATACTGCTCCTTTTAACCTATGGTGGGTATATTTATTTCGTAGTCAAATAAAAAACAGAGGCAGTTTTTCAACCGCCTCTGCAAAACTATTGATTTTTATTTAACTGTTACCTTTACAGTCTTATAAACACCGTTTTGAGCGTATACATAAATTGTACATTTGCCCTTCTTCTTAGCCTTAATCTTGCCTTTTGAATTTACTGTGGCAATCTTAGTGTTTGAAGATTCATAGCAAATAGCTCTGTGCCTCTTAATTTTCTTATCCTTCTTAATTTCAGAAGCTTTAATCTTAAAGGTCTTGCCCTTTTTGATTTTTACCTTACTCTTATTAAGCTTAACTGCCTTTGCTACACCGTATTTACCGCCAAGAGTTGTTGCGTGAATCTTTTTAGAAGCAGCGAGTGTAACCTTAACACCGTTTACATATTTAAATGCTACGATATTATATTTATAATATGTGCCTTTCTTAAGCTTTTTATGAGTGTAGGATGTAGTCTTACCTGAAACCACCTTAAGAACCTTATATTTGCTCTTGGCACCGCACTTAGCACCGTAAACAATATAGCCGTCTGCATTTTTAACCTTATTCCATTTAACGGTAACACTGTTCTTTTTAAGTTTAGTGGTTTGCGCTCTTAAAAGTCCGAAGTTTGAGCCTTTATAATCGCCGTCGCCTTTAGGAGGTTTAGCAGTCATTTTGCTTTCGGTCAAAGAAGCCGTATCACTTGAAACATTATTAGTGATAAAAATGTAATTAATTTCCTGAGCTGTTTTAGCATCGACTCCGTATTCTTTAGCAATTTTGTCTTCACTCGGAGTAAGAGCCGGCAATACAGGCGTGTAATCGCTTACATAATTAACGCCGCAACGTGTACAAGTATATACTGTATAGCCTTGTGACGTTGTTGTAGCGGCAACTACAGTTGCAGTATAGCTATGACCGAGAGGCGAAGTTTGAGAATCAACATAAGTGTGGTCGCCTCTTACACAAGTATGCGTTGTATATCCGCCTGCCGTACAGGTTGGAGGAGTAACAACATTATTATAACTATGACCGATAGCATCGACATAATTTCCTACATAAGTGTCATTACATCTTGTGCAAACATAAGTTGTGTATCCACCTGAAACACAAGTAGCAGGAGTAACAGTTTGCGCATAATCGTGACCGAGTTTTGAACCGGGAGCTGGGATTGTATTAGTTTCGTTACATTTGTCACACTGAGCTGTCATCGTGCCGTCTTGAGTACAGGTTGCATTGCCGTCAAGTACATAATTTGTAAATGAATGGCCGGATGCGTTAATGTAATTATCATTATATGTATCACCGCAACGTGAACAGGTATGTTTTGTATATCCCTTTTCAGTACAAGTCGGAGCGGAAACCGTTACAGTGTAATTATGATTTGATGAATCAATCGGCTTTACATTTCTCTTTTCGGTATTGCCGCACTTTGAACAAGTATAAAGGTCATAGCCTTGCTCTGTGCAAGTTGGAGCAACGGTCTTTGTAAACTGATATGTATGGCCACCTGCGATAGCCGGAACTTCGTTTCTATGCTCCGTTTTACCGCAACGCTCACAAGTATAAACGTCATAGCCGCCTGTAGTGCAAGTAGGTGCTACAGTGTTTGTTTTTACAAATTTGTGATTAGATGGATTGATTGGCTGAATATTTTCCTTTTTAGTTGATTTACATTTCTTGCATGTATAAAGGTCATAACCCTTCTCGTTGCAAGTAGGGGCAACGGTTTTAGTAAACTGCCAATCATGACTTCCGGAAATTGCAGGAACAATATTTCTTTTTTCAGTCACATCACATCTTGAGCACTTATATAAATCATAGCCTTCTTCGGAACATGTAGGTGCAACTGTTTTTACCAACTGCATATCATGATTGAGTTTCTTTTTATTATTAACGTTATCGGTATAAGACTGACCGCAAACTGAGCACTTCTTTACAAGGATTTCATCAGTTGTGCAAGTTGCATCTTTAGATTTTTCTTCATCCTTTACGAATGTGCAATATGCCCAATCAATATAACCACAATCAGACAATGCACATTTGCGTGTATGTGCATATTTGCCATCTTGATATACAGGAGTATAATTTGCAGGATAATCATGCGGTGTTTTAACAGGAATTACTGCTTTTTCAACATAGCTTACATCAGCTGTAGCAGTAGCTGAAATTGCAGGCTGCCATTTATAAGAAGCAGTATAATGACCTTCAGGGTCTGTATTTATAAACTTATCACTATCAAGCTTTGGCTGAATAATGGTTTCGCCTGCCTTGTAGTAGTGGTCAGCAACAGGAGTACCGTTTACATCTGTAAACGAAATACGATATTGCTTACTGTTTTCAAGATTTTTCTTTGCAGCATTATAATTATCAACAAGTTTTTTAATTTCCGTTGTGCACTTACCTACACGAACAGCAATATCCTCAACATCAGTTGCGGATTTACCGTCATTTTGGTCAAAATAAGTGTTAGGGTCAAAATCATATAATGCCGTAACAGCATCATAGTATGCATTAACCGCTTCAGGAGTATAATCTGTTTGAACTAAAGTTTTTAAATATTCTGCCGCTTCATTTGCAGCATCAGCAACAGGCTCATAGTTTACTACATAAATTGTAGAGCTTGACTGCCAAGAGTTGTTATCCTGAGATGTATTAAACTTCTCCGGATCACTGTATGAATTAGTTGTCCAATAGAGTTTTTTAGCTAAGTAGCCGTTTGAATCAAATGTTATGCCACTGTCAACGTGAAGAAAACTTGCGGCATCATTTTCCCATGATAATCCGAAATTATAGCATTTACCTGCGCCTTCGCCTTTGAAAATAAACGAAGTTAATACTTCAGCAGCAAATCCAAAAATTGAGCCATCAGAATATCTGGTCAATGTAAAATTCTCATTTTTCGAACCGGTAACACCACGCCATTCATCAGCATAAAAATCCGTACTGTGAGCAGGAGATGTAGCGGCGTTTAAACGTTCATAATCATAAGGTGCCGCATAAAAAATTGTTCTGCCGGAGTCAAATGCCAAAGGATTGCTTTTTTGTGTATTTTGAGCAAGTGCCATAATAGGCATATAAACGTCTGTTTTACCGTCCCAGAGCAATACTGCCGACGGATAAAACATTTTTAAATTAAGTCTGTTTGCGCCCTCGTCAAGATTAGTTGTTGTTCCCACATAAGCGCTCGGCCAATAAAGTACATTTGATGACGGAGCAAAAGACTGCTTATATGTTGTTCCTTCAGTGGTAGTTACTTCACTGCTATTGAGCCAAGAAACCTCACTCATACCCTTCTTGGCTGTAAAGGTTGTTGATGGGGCTTTTTTGTATTTAGCCTCAGTTTCCGCAATGTTTGAGCTTTTTGCCTCAGCGGCCGAAGCGGTAACGGCTGTGAATGGGGTTACAGTCATCACCATAATCAAAGCCATAAGGCATGCGAATAGCTTTTTGAATGTTACTTTCACTTTTTAGTTCCTCCTATTTATGATAATTATTCAAACAGTACTCTAATGCTAATATAGCACAAGATATAATATTTTGCAATAGTTTATACATAATAAGTTCACAAACTCTGAACATTTTTAGACATTTATTATGCAAATGCTAATGATTATATAAACATTAAAGTACATAATGTTAAATAAAATATATAAAAAGGTGTTGCTAATGCAACACCTTTCATAATTATTATTAAGTTATTGAATAATTAAACAGGGTGAACCTTTGATTCAAAATCCTCATGCTTGCCATCAAGGTTGTATTTTTTATCTCTTCTCTTTTGGAAGAATTTAATAGCAACCTGACCGAACTGAGCATACGAAAGGATATCCTCTTCCTGCTCATAATACTCTTTAATTTCATCCTTGAAATCGTCAATCTTATCATGAATAAGATCCGCAGGACGGCAGGTGATAATTTCATCATCGCCCACAATCTTCTTTTGGAAATCCGGGTCAATATCGCAAGGAGTCTTACCGTACTTACCTGCAACCAAATCCTTAAATTCCTTAGTAACCATCTTGTATCTCTCGCCCATAATAACGTTGAATACAGCCTGAGTACCAACGATTTGAGAGGTAGGAGTAACAAGCGGAGGATAACCTGAATCCTTTCTTACTCTCGGAACCTCAGCAAGCACCTCGTCAAGCTTGTCTGCCTTACCTGCCTGCTTAAGCTGAGAAACAAGGTTAGAAAGCATACCGCCCGGCACCTGATAAAGAAGAGTATTAGCGTCAACGCCAAGCATTTTGGGGTCAAGAAGACCTGAAGCAAGATATTTTTCACGAAGAGGCGTAAAGAAATCTCTGATTTCAGAAAGAGCCTTGATATCAAGACCTGTATCGTATTCAGTACCCTTAAGTGCAGCTACCATAGACTCTGTAGCCGGGTGAGAAGTACCCATAGCAAGCGGGCTCATGGCAGTATCAATTACATCAACACCTGCCTCAATACCTTTAAGGTGTACCATAGAAGCAAGGCCTGAAGTATAGTGAGAGTGAAGTTGAACAGGAATATCAACTGTACTCTTAAGTGCCTTAACAAGGTCATAAGTTCCGTAAGGGGTCAAAAGACCTGCCATATCCTTAATACAAATTGAATCAGCACCTGCATTTTCAAGCTGCTTTGCATAATTGCAATAGTAGTCAATATCAAAAACAGGACCGGTTGTATAAGAAATAGCTGCCTGAACGTGACCGCCGTATTTCTTAGCGGCATCAATAGCTGTTTGAAGATTACGAACGTCGTTAAGAGCGTCGAAAATTCTCAAAATATCAATACCGTTATCAATACTCTTTTTAACAAAATAATCTACAAGCTCATCAGAATAATGGCGATAACCAAGCATATTCTGACCTCTGAAAAGCATTTGGAGCTTTGTATTAGGACATTTTTTACGAATAAGACGAAGCCTGTCCCACGGGTCCTCATCAAGGAATCTAAGGCAACTGTCAAATGTTGCACCGCCCCAACATTCAAGTGAATGATAGCCGATTTTATCCATTTTTTCGAGAATGCCCTCAAATTCGTCAGTTCTCATACGTGTTGCAATCAAAGACTGATGAGCATCACGGAGAACTGTTTCAGTAATTCCGATTTTAGCCATTTACGACACCTCTTAGTTTAATGTAATGATAACCTGGCCTGCTTCAACGCTGTCGCCCTTAGCAACATTAACAGAAGCAACAGTGCCGTCCTGAGGAGCAACGATTTCGTTTTCCATCTTCATAGCTTCAAGAATGCAAAGAACAGAGCCGCTTGAAACAGAATCGCCTACTGAAACCTTAACATCAAGGATTGTGCCCGGCATAGGAGCTTCAACCTTAACTGAACCTGCTGTGCCCTGAGCTGCAGGAGCAGGAGCAGCAGCCGGTGCAGGAGCAGGTGCTGCGGCAGGAGCAGGAGCGGCAGCCGGTGCAGCTACTGGAGCAGCGGCAACAGGAGCGCCGGCGCCCTCTTCAACAGTTACATTATAAGGTGTACCGTTTACAGTAATTGTATAGTTTTTCATATTATTATCCTCCATTATTTAACAGAATGTTTTCTCGGTAAAGTATTTTCTCTTTTTCCTGCAAGAATATCAAGTGCGGCAATAACCTTTGCACGAGTATCGGCAGGAGCAAAAATATCATCAACTGCACCACAAGCAGCGGCAGTAAACGGAGAAGCAACCTTTTCTGTATATTCCTTCTTAAGTTCCTCCTTGCTTTCGCCGTTTGCAAGTCTTTCATTAAACAAAAACTGAACAGCAGATTCAGTCGGAAGCGGTGATGCAACGCTCTTATCCCAAGCGAATGTAAAGTCTGCATTAGCACCCTTACCTGCAAGAGCGATATAAGCAATACCTACTGCGTTTCCGGTGATAACGGAAATCTTAGGTGTTGTAGCGGTAGCATAAGCGCTTGTAAGCTTTGTAAACGCTGTAAGGCACTGATTTTCCTTGCCTGCCTTATTAACTGCGCCGTTTGCATTAACCAATGTAACAACAGGGATTGAATAAGCATCGCAAAGCTTAACCATAGCCTCAGCCTTATATGAGCAGCAAGGGCAAATAGGCTCGCCCTCAAATGCAACAAAACCTACTGTTGTTCCCATAACGGTTGCAAGAACGGTTTTGCATTTGCTTTCTGAATATCCGCCCTTAAGTTCAACAACTGAATTTGCATCTGCAATACTGTTAATAACAGTCATAGCATCATCGCCGTCATTAGCAAAAGTGCTCGGTGCTGCAAACTCAAAAAGAGGAGCAGGAGAAATATTGTTAGACGGAAGAAGAGATGCAATATTCTTAGCAGCATCAACTGCCTCTTCAAAAGTATCACAAAGAACATCGACTGTTCCTGCTTCATAGCTTTCCTCGGCTGTAACCTCGCTCGGAGCAGTTACATAAAAATCAGCATCCTTAACTGCTATAACTACATCAGCCATATTAGCAATAAGAGCAGAAGTACCGAGGCAAGAGCCTGCGATAATAGAAATTTGAGGGCATACGCCACTCATTGATGTTGATGCTTTAACAAGCTCGCCATAGGCATTCATAACCTCAAATCCCTCGGTAAGCTTAACACCGTTTGAATCATACACACCGATAACCGGACAACCGGTTTTTAATGCAAGATCGTAAATCTTTTTAATTTTAGCACACTGTGCAACACTTACAGCACCGCCGTCAACAGTAATATCCTGTGAAAACGCATATACTGCGCACTCGTTTACTGTTCCGAAGCCGGCAACAACCTCAACCGAACCGTCAGCCGATTTAGCGTAAGCATCAATCTCGGTAAATGAGCCGTCATCAAAAAGTGCTTCAAGTCTTTTAAGTGCTTTTGAGTCGTTCACTGTTTTTTCCTCCTTGAAAATGTGACAGAGCATATATGAAAATTTAAAATGTTCCAAATTTGCCTATTATAGATTTTAACACTTTGTCAAATTAATATCAATAAAAAATTATGAATTTTATTATATTTCGCTGATTTTATCAAAATTTTTTTAAATATAGCGGTGTCATTTGAGCATAAAGGAAAAAATCAAGACCCGAACCGTTAAGTCCGAGCCTCGATTTAATGATATAAGGGAAATATTATATCTATGTTTATTACTCGCTGAAAAGCGGAGTTGAAAGATATCTGTCACCTGTATCAGGCAAAAGAGCAACAATTGTCTTACCTTTATTTTCAGGTCTTTTAGCAAGCTCCTTAGCTGCCCAAAGAGCCGCACCGCTTGAAATACCTACAAGTACACCCTCCTGCTTAGGAAATGCCTTACCTGTTGCGAATGCATCCTCATTTTCAACCGTGATAATTTCGTCATAAATCTTTGTGTTAAGAGTATCGGGAACAAAGCCTGCGCCGATACCTTGAATTTTATGAGGACCTGCCGTGCCCTTTGAAAGAACAGGAGAAGTAGCAGGCTCAACTGCAACAATCTTAACGTCCGGATTTTTGCTCTTAAGGTATTCGCCTACGCCTGAAAGAGTACCGCCGGTGCCGACACCTGCAATAAAGATATCAACCTTACCTTCGGTATCGTTCCAAATTTCAGGACCTGTTGTTGCCTTATGAGTAGCCGGGTTTACAGGGTTTGTAAACTGACCTGCGATAAAGCTGTTAGGAATTTCCTCGGCAAGCTCATTTGCCTTAGCAATAGCACCCTTCATACCCTTTGCACCGTCTGTAAGAACAAGTTCTGCGCCGTATGCTTTCATAAGATTGCGTCTTTCAACGCTCATGGTTTCAGGCATTGTGATAATAAGTCTGTAACCCTTTGCTGCTGCAACAGATGCAAGACCGATACCCGTGTTACCGCTTGTAGGCTCAATAATTACCGAGTCAGGCTTAAGCTTGCCTGTCTTTTCTGCATCTTCGATAATTGCCTTAGCAATTCTGTCCTTAACAGAGCCTGCCGGGTTAAAGTATTCAAGCTTAACAAGAACTGTTGCTTCAAGATTGTTGTCTTTTTCAAAATGTGTAACCTCAAGAAGAGGTGTATTGCCTACAAGGTCGAGTGCTGATTTATAGATAGCCATAATAAATAATCTCCTTAATAATTAATCAAATAATTTAAAATTAGTCGATTGCGGCGAAAGCTTCGTCGAGATCGTGAATAATATCGTCAATATGCTCTGTACCGATAGAAAGTCTGATTGTATTAGGCTTAATATCCTGCTCAGCAAGCTCTTCGGGACTAAGCTGGCTGTGTGTTGTGGTTGCAGGGTGAATAACGAGTGATTTAACGTCTGCTACATTTGCAAGGATTGAGAAAATTTTTAAGCTGTCGATAAACTTCTTAGCTTCAGCCTCTCCGCCTTTGATTTCAAATGTAAAGATAGAACCTGCTCCGTTAGGGAAGTATTTATTGTAAAGGTCCTTATATCTTGAATCTACGCTTGGGTGATTAACCTTTTCAACCTTTGGGTTATTAACAAGATATTCAATAACCTTCTTTGTGTTCTCAACGTGACGCTCAACACGAAGCGAAAGAGTTTCAAGTCCCTGAAGAAGAAGGAATGCGTTAAACGGTGAAATTGTAGCACCTGTATCACGAAGAATGATAGCACGAATATATGTTACAAATGCCGCAGGACCTGCTGCCTCTTGGAATGATACACCGTGATAGCTTGGGTTAGGGTCTGCAATCTGCGGATATTTTCCGCTTGCTTTCCAATCAAAGTTGCCGCTGTCAACGATTACACCGCCGAGTGTTGTGCCGTGACCGCCGATAAATTTAGTTGCACTGTGCACAACGATATCTGCGCCGTATTCAATAGGTCTTAAAAGATAAGGTGTTGCAAAGGTTGAATCTATAACAAGCGGAATATTGTGTGAATGAGCAATATCTGCAAGCTTTTGAATATCAACAAGATTTGAATTAGGATTACCGAGTGTTTCGATAAAGATTGCCTTTGTGTTATCCTGAATAGCATTTTCAAAATTTGAAAGGTCGTCAGGGTCAACAAATGTTGTGTTTACACCAAACTGCGAAAATGTGTGCTCAAGGTAGTTATATGTGCCGCCGTAGATTGTCTTAGCCGATACAATGTGGTCGCCTGCCTGAGCAAGAGCCTGAAATGTATAAGCAAGTGCCGCTGCACCGGAAGCTGTTGCAAGAGCAGCTACACCGCCCTCAAGAGCCGCAACTCTCTTTTCAAAAACGTCCTGAGTTGAATTTGTAAGTCTGCCGTAAATGTTACCCGCATCTGCAAGACCGAATCTTGCTTGTGCGTGGTCGCTGTTTTTGAATACATAAGAAGTAGTCTGATAAATCGGAACTGCTCTTGAATCTGTAGCCGGATCCGGCTCTTCCTGTCCTACGTGAAGCTGAAGTGTTTCAAAATGATATTTATAATCTGACATAATGTTATTTCCTTTCGATGTTAAAAATTGTTTTTATGTTTAGTAGTTAAAATTAAAAGCTATAATATTTTTTCGTGAATAATCACATATAACATCGAAAACACATTCGTTGATTTTTAATATTTGCGACTGTTAATTTGCTATAGATTTTTGTCATAACAATCTCTCCTTTAACATTCACCTTATTACCTACGTGGTTTGTAGGTTTTTCTGTGATGTCTACACTATACACTACATTACCTATTTTGTCAATAGGTTTTTAGTATTTTTTTGAAAAATTTTTAAATTCATTTTCAGGAAAGCCAAAAAGTATACAAAAAAAGCCCGTAAACACAAGGGTTTACGAGCTTTTATCATATTTAGAAACATTAAATTATTTAAGCACAAAGCCTACCTTTTTCATTACCTTGTCAAGTGTGCGCTGAGATACACGTTGAGCAAGGTCTGCACCCTGAGTCCATTTTTCCTGAAGATATGCTTTATCTTTCATAAACTCATTATAGCGCTTTTGCACAGGTTCAAGCTCGGCAACAACAGCTTCGCCTACCGCTGTCTTGAAATCGCCATAGCCCTTTCCTGCAAATTCCGATTCGATAGTATCAAAATCCTTGCCTGTAACGGCGGAATAAATTGACATAAGATTATTGATTCCGTCTTTACCGTCGGCATAACGAACACTCATTTCGCTGTCTGTTACTGCGCTCTTAAACTTCTTCATAATTACATTAGGCTCATCAGTAAGATAAACAGTGCCCTTAGGGTTAGGGTCAGACTTACTCATCTTTCTTGTTGGGTCAGCAAGGCTCATAACCTTAGCAGCAGTCTTAGTAATATAAGGTTCAGGAATGGTAAACACATTGCCGTAAATTCCGTTAAAGCGTTCTGCAATATCCCTTGTAATTTCAAGATGCTGCTTTTGGTCAACACCGACAGGCACAACATCTGCCTGATAAAGAAGAATATCGGCAGCCATAAGCGACGGATAAGTGAAAAGACCTGCATTAACGTTGTCTGCGTGCTGCTGAGATTTATCCTTAAACTGCGTCATTCTGTTAAGCTCACCGAATTGAGTGTAGCAATTAAGAATCCAAGCAAGCTGAGAATGCTGAGGCACGTGCGACTGAATAAAGAGGATACTCTTATCAGGGTCAAGACCCGTAGCCATAAGAAGCGCATAAAGTTGAGTAGTTTGAGTTCTGAGCTTTTGCGGGTCCTGCCTTACTGTAATTGAGTGTAAATCGGCAATGCCGAAAACTGTATCAAAATCATCCTGAAAATCTTTCCAGCCACGCATAGCGCCGAGATAGTTACCCAAAGTCGGAACAGAGGTCGGCTGAATAAGTGAAAGACTTCTTTTTTTACGTTCTTTTTTAATTTCTTCTGCCATAGTTATTCTCCGATTATCTATATGATTTAGCTACTTCGCCCAAAGCCTTAACTCCATTGATAATGCCGTCATCACTTGGGGTTGAAAAATTAAGGCGAATGAAATGTGATTCTTGCGTATCGTCCATTAAAAACGCATTGCCGGGAACGACAGCAACATTCTTTTCAACTGCTTTTTTAACAAAGTCGAGCATATCGACATCGTCAGGAAGCTTGCACCATACGAAAAGACCGCCCTGCGGCTTAACGTACTCCACAAAATCGCCGAGGTGTTCATCAATACAGTCACACATAAGATTAAGCTTATTTCTGTAAATATCCTGAATATGCTTAATATGAGCATCAACGTCATACTGCTTAAACCATTCGTCAACAATCATTTGATTAAGGCAAGGAGTATGAACATCCGAAGCCTGCTTGCCGACTGTCATTTTAGCGATAACCTTTTGAGGAGCAATACAATATGCCACACGCAAGCCCGGTGAAAGTATTTTTGAAAATGAGCCGGCATAAATAACAATTCCGTCCTCATCCGTAGACTTAATTGTAGGAAGTGCTTCGCCGCAAACTCTCAAATCGCCGTATGGATTATCCTCCAAGATCATAACTTTGTACTGCTTAGCAAGTTCATAAAGTTTTTTTCTCTTTTCAAGTGACATTGTAGCACCCGACGGATTTTGAAAATTAGGAATGGTATAAATAAATTTAGCGTTAGGCGTTGTTTTAAGTGCTTGCTCGAGAAGTTCAACATTCATTCCGTCAGCCTCGACAGGAACACCTTTAAGCTTACAGCCGTATGAGCGAAAGCAATTAAGCGAGCCGATAAACGACGGTTCTTCGCAAATAACGGTATCGCCTTCGTTGCAAAGCACCTTTGTAGTTAAATCCATAACCTGAGTAGCGCCCGATACGATAATAATATCGTCAAAATCTCTGCCGATATTTTCGTGATTGCTCATCCACTTTTTGACAGTATCACGAAGTGGCTGATATCCCTCAGACACACCGTATTGAAGTGCATCTATAGGGCGAGAATCAAGAATTTGAGCAGCAATAGCCCTAACCTCTTCTACAGGAAAAGCATCGGGTGCCGGATTACCTGCTGCAAGAGGAATAATTTTAGGATCAGCCGTTGCCTTAAGTATCTCTCTTATAGCGCTTGGCTGAAGAGAAGATATTTTATCAGAAAACGTATATTCCATTGTTTTTGCCTTCTTTAATATAAATTCTAAGCTTTGAGCAACATAGAAACAAACTTAGCAAGTATTTCTGCATTGTTAGCCTTAGTATTTTCAACATATTCGCATTTGAATTTGTAAAGCATATCAAAATCATAATTATTTAATTTAATGGCATTTACAAGTTCTTCTGCATTTTCAAATGTAGCACTCGGCATTTCCTTTTTGAGGTCAACATTAATTCCACGTTCGCTTGAATATTCATCATAATCAGGAACGAAGAAATAAAGCGGTTTCATAAGAACACTTGCCTCAAATGCACAAGCCGAATAATCGGTAATAATAACATCGGCAATTTTCATTAAATCATAAGTCGAGAAATCACCGCTGTATGAAAACTCATTCTCAATTTTAATTTTGGAAAAAAGAGGATGAGCGCTTATAATTAAACGGTAGCCGTCAACATCACGAAATTCTACCTTAAGCTGCTCGGCAATATAAGCATCTCTTTCTCTGAAAGTAGGAAGATAAAGAACAATCTTATCGTGGCTCAATCCCGGATTTTCGGTAAAAAATCTTGAAGCGGCATTATTATCAGTCAATATATCGTCAACTCTCGGAAGCGAACAAATCTTTATTTTAGAATTATCGCAACCGAAAGCCTCCATATAAAACTTAGCTGTTTTTTTGCTTGGAGAGAGAACATAGTCGTAATTTTTATGCATACACATTGCACGGCTGATTTTCTCGTCCCTGCCCTCTTTAGTGCCGACACTTTGAAGCCCGAATTTTTTAAGTGCCCCCAAAGCGTGCCACATTTGAATAACCTTTAAGCTTTTCTTATGCTTTAAGCAAGAAACTGTAATTGAATAAGTATCAAGGATTGCGACCTTAGAGGTAGCAAGATAATACATATCGCCGATAACAGAAAAGCAATACGATATTTTACCGCCAAGGCTTTCAGGTATCATTTTGAGCCTGAAAACCTGCTCGGTATTAGGACATTGCTTATCAATTTCTTTTTCAAGAAGTCTCATATCGAGACTTTTATCGTTGCTTTGCCTTGAAAGATAAACTATTCTGTCCTTAGTTTTAAAAAGCTTAATCGGCGCATAGATAATGCGAAGAAAAAATTTCAGTATTTCAATTAACAATACTTTCATATATATCACTTCTTTAAATTACTCGTAAAGAGGATATTTAGCGCAAATCTCGGCAACGCCGTTTGTGATATAATCCTTATTATTATCAAAATCAATAACTGCAAGAGTGATATATTCTGCAATCTTGTCCATATCGTCTGTATTAAGACCTCTTGTTGTAGCGGCAGGAGTACCGATACGAACACCTGAGGTAACAAACGGTGAAAGAGGCTCATTAGGAACGGTATTCTTGTTAAGAGTAATATGAACCTCGTCAAGTCTGTTTTCAAGTTCCTTGCCGGTTACATTAGTTCCACGAAGGTCAAGAAGGCAAAGGTGGTTATCTGTACCGCCTGAAACAAGCTTCATACCTCTCTTGATAAGTCCGTTTGCAAGAGCCTTTGCATTTTCAACTACTCTCTTTTGATATTCGTTAAATTCAGGCTTAAGAGCCTCGCCGAAGCAAACTGCCTTACCTGCGATAACGTGCATAAGAGGGCCGCCCTGAGTACCCGGAAATACGGCAGAATTAAGCTTTTTAATAAGGTATTCATTATTGCAAAGAATAAGACCGCCACGTGGACCTCTTAAAGTTTTATGAGTGGTAGTTGTTACAACATCGGCATAAGGAACAGGAGATTGATGAAGACCTGCTGCAACAAGACCTGCAATATGAGCCATATCAACCATAAACATAGCACCGTTTGCATGTGCAATATCAGCCATAGTCTTAAAATCAATTTCTCTCGGATAAGCAGAAGCACCTGCGACAACAAGCTTAGGCTTAACCTTATTAACCTGCTTAGCAAATTCCTTATAATCAATAAAGCCGTTTTCATCAACACCGTAAGGAACAAAGTTAAAATATTTACCGCTGATGTTGGCAGGTGAGCCGTGAGTAAGATGACCGCCGTTATCAAGGCTCATACCCATAACGGTATCACCCGGCTTAAGAAGAGCGAGATAAACTGCAGTATTAGCCTGAGCGCCCGAATGAGGCTGAACATTAGCATAGTTGCATTTGAAAAGTTCACAAGCTCTTTTAATAGCGATATTTTCAACAATATCAACATACTGACAGCCGCCGTAGTAACGTTTGCCAGGTAATCCCTCGGCATACTTATTTGTAAGCACGCTGCCCATTGCAGCCATAACCTGAGGTGACACAAGGTTTTCGGAAGCAATAAGTTCAATGTTATCACGCTGACGTTTAAGTTCTAAAGCCATTGCGTCTGCAACTTCCTTATCTGTTTCGGCAACTTTGCCAATTGAATCATAATAATCTGAATACATATATAATCCTCCTGAATGATTATGCAAATTTATATAATTATACATATCTATAATATCATATAACAAGTAAATATACAACAACAAATTAAAAAAGTGTAAAAATATTATACTTGATATATATATAATAATGTGGTAATATATTTAAGTTAAAAATTAATGAATTTCACATATAGGAGTTGAGAAAATGAGCGGTCATAACAAATGGAGCACCATTAAGAGAAAAAAAGGTGCAAATGACGCAGCAAGAGCAAAGGTTTTCACAAAAATAGGAAGAGAGCTTGCCGTAGCAGTTAAAAACGGCGGTGCTGACCCTAACAACAACGCTAAGCTTCGTGATGTTATTGCAAAGGCGAAGCAAAACAACGTTCCTAACGATAACATTGACAGAATGTTAAAAAAAGCTGCAGGCGAAAGCGACAGCACTAATTTTGAAGAAATCGTTTACGAGGGTTACGGCCCAAGCGGTATCGCAGTTGTAGTTGAAGCACTTACAGATAACAGAAACAGAACTGCATCTGAAGTAAGGCATTACTTTGACAAGGCAGGCGGAAATATGGGCACACCGGGTTCTGTTACATTTATGTTTGACAGGCAGGGTGTCATTGTTATTGAAAAAGAAGATGTTGATGAGGACCAGCTTATGGAGGACGCACTTGAGGCAGGCGCTTCCGACTTCCTTACAGATGAAGAAGATATTTTCGAGATTAGAACAGAGCCTAATGACGTCGGCGCTATCCGTGACGAACTTGAGGGCAAGGGATATCACATCATTTCAAGCGAAGCTGCTTATATTCCTCAAACTTATACAAGGCTTGAATCTGAAGAAGATATGAAAAATATGGCAAGAATGATTGATATGTTTGAGGAAAACGACGACGTTCAAAACATTTGGCATAACTGGGAGAATGAGGACGAATACGAAGGCTGATTTTTTTCTACACGCTGGAAGACTTCAAGAAAGTGAGATAAATTTCGTATTTTGCGAGCGGGTGCTGTACGTGGGTACTGCC
>ERZ773136.1607-NODE-1607-length-21293-cov-3.912562_pt1 | contig 21293 bp, 19 predicted proteins | sample MGYA00580855_ERZ773136 | MGnify/ENA primary metagenome ERZ773136 (study PRJEB29015, sample SAMEA2737860) | human gut metagenome | biome: human gut; feature: human-associated habitat; material: faeces | place: China | collected 2012 ... | reverse complement strand
AAGCATATGGATAACGGCCTCGCGGGTCAAATCCAGACCATAGGACCGGTTCAGCAGCTGGGCAATGCGGCCCGGCGGCCAGGCGTAGGAGATGTAGCGTTTCATGTCCTCCAATACGCCTTCCGGCAGATCTGTCCATTCAACCATAAAGGAAAGTCTCCTTTCTGCACGCCCCGCCGGACTGCGGCGGAGGGTTTTTCGCATTCACAGCATAGACCTATGCGTGCAAATTGTCAAGACAGGTGTCTGGTATTTTATGAAAAAAGCAATTTTTTCTTGTAAAAGAATCTTATATTTCATCAAATACGTGTTAAATACGCCTTCATCCGTTGGAAAACACTTGCTCACCTTTGGCCCACCAGCAGCCGCAGCGCCTGGGAAATACTCTGCACCGGCAGCAGCTCCAGCAGGCGCAGCAGGTTCCGTTCAGGTTACCGCTCCAATGCCAGGTAAGGTAGTAGCAGTTAAGGCTTCTGTAGGACAGGCAGTAAAGAAGGGCGAAGTTGTCCTGGTTCTGGAAGCTATGAAGATGGAGATCCCTGTAGTAGCTCCCGAAGACGGCACTGTAGCAAGCATTGACGTTGCAGTTGGTGATACTGTTGAGGCTGGTGCAGTTCTGGCAACTCTGAACTAGGCATTTTACATCAGCTCTATAAACAACAGGAGGTCATCAAATGGAATATATAGCTAGTACGCTTAACAACCTGATTCATCAGACAGCGTTTTTTAACCTGACCTGGGGAAACTATGTCATGATTCTGGTTGCATGCTTTTTCCTTTATTTAGCTATCCGTCATGAGTTCGAGCCTTTGCTCTTACTCCCGATAGCGTTCGGTATGCTGTTGGTAAACATTTATCCCGATATCATGCTGCACCCTGAAAATGCAGCAAACGGTGCCGGCGGCTTACTGTATTATTTCTACAAGCTGGATGAACTGGCAATCCTGCCTTCCCTGATCTTCATGGGTGTAGGTGCCATGACAGACTTTGGTCCTCTGATTGCGAACCCCAAGAGCTTCCTTCTGGGAGCTGCTGCGCAGTTTGGTATCTTCGCAGCATACTTCGGAGCAATCTGGCTGGGATTCAACGACAAGGCAGCTGCTGCAATCTCCATCATCGGTGGTGCTGACGGCCCTACCTCCATCTTCCTTGCTGGTAATCTGGGACAGACGGCGATCCTGGGACCTATCGCAGTGGCAGCATATTCCTACATGTCACTGGTTCCCATTATCCAGCCCCCTATTATGAAGCTTCTCACTACTGAGAAAGAGAGAAAGATCAAGATGGGTCAGCTTCGTCCCGTATCCAAGCTGGAGAAGATCCTGTTCCCCATCGTTGTTACCATCGTTGTATGTCTGATCCTTCCCACCACAGCTCCTCTGGTAGGTATGCTGATGCTGGGTAACCTGTTCCGTGAGTCCGGTGTTGTTCGTCAGCTGACTGAGACAGCATCCAATGCTCTGATGTACATCGTAGTTATTCTGCTGGGTACTTCCGTAGGTGCTACCACCAGTGCAGAAGCATTCCTGAATGCAGATACCTTGAAGATCGTAGCTCTGGGTCTGATCGCATTCATGTTCGGTACCGCCGCAGGTGTTCTGTTTGGTAAACTGATGTGTGTATTTTCCGGTGGCAAGATCAATCCTTTGATCGGTTCCGCAGGTGTATCCGCAGTTCCTATGGCAGCACGTGTATCCCAGAAGGTTGGTGCAGAATCCGATCCTACCAACTTCCTGCTCATGCATGCTATGGGCCCGAACGTAGCTGGTGTTATCGGCACCGCAGTAGCTGCAGGCGCAATGCTTGCAATGATTGGACCTGTCAAATAATTTATAGTATAAACAGAAATAGGTGCACTTTATCGTGCACCTATTTTTTTTGGAAAAAGAAAAATATAAAGCAAATCATTATGCTGTAGTAAAGAGAAGTACAAGCTTTCTTTATAGTTTCAAGTAATAATGCAGTCCTGAAGCTGGTTAACCAAGATAAAAACATTAATTTTTCTTTTGGTTATTTTGAATAATGTTTTTTGAGTGGACAAAGAATCTTAAATATTGTAAAAATAGTATTATTGTATTATATTAATATACCTTAATGTCAAAAAAGCTGTAAATTAAATAAAACTTACACTTTTAAATTTGAGTGCATAGTGGTATAATGAAGCATAAGGTGTTGCAAGAAAATTCATAGAAAGCAATGCTAAGGATCTTTTACAAAATTCTCTTTATTTTGATATACGCGCCCCGAACGCGCTGTATATAAAATTAATTTAAAAGGAGGAATTATAATGTCCCCAGCAGTAAAATGTCTCATTCTTCTGGCTGTTGTTGCATTGTTATTTGTAACCGAACTCATTCCGCTTGCAATAACAGCTATGGGCGGCGCTATCGCGTGCGGCCTGTTAGGTTTTATCCCTGCTAAACAAGTATTTTCTGGTCTCTCTAATTCGACCGTAGTACTCTTTGCAGGCATGTTCGTAGTAGGTGCAGCCATGTTCTACACAGGTCTTGCACAAAAAATCGGTAATACTGTAGTTCATTTCTGCGGTACCGGTGAAAACAGCTTGATGTTTGGTTTAATGTTTGTTGGTGCTGCTTTGTCTTCTGTATTATCCAACACTGGTACTGCAGCTTGTCTGCTGCCGGTTGCCTTGGGTATCTGCTCTGCAGCTAAAATCCCTGCTTCCCGTCAATTGATGCCTTTGGCATTTGCCTGCGGTCTCGGTGGTATCATCACTATGGTTGGTACTCCTCCGAATATCATTGCTAACGGTGCTTTGCAGGCTGCTGGAATGAAAGAGCAATTTGGTTTCTTTGAATATGCTTGGATTGGTATTCCTGTAACTTTAGCTGGTATGCTCTACATGATGTTCTTAGGCAAATATTTGCTTCCGAATAAACAAATTGATGCTGATCAGGAGATTGAACAAGAAGTTGAAGCTAACGAAACTTCCGCTTCCAAACAAATCGTATCCGCAGTAATTTTACTTTGTGTAGTTTTGACTATGGCTATTGGCATTCCTGGTGTATCTTTAGAAATGGCCGCTATCATTGGTGCAATAGTTGCAGTATTGACTGGCTGCCTGACTGAAAAACAAGCTTATGCTTCTATTGACTGGGTAACCATCTTCCTGTTTGCAGGTATGATGCCTGTATCCACTGCAATGGACAAAACCGGCGCTGGCAAAATGATCGCAGAATGGACTGTAAGCCTGATGGGCGGTTCTCCGTCTCCTTTAGTTGTTACTGCAATTCTTTTCATTCTTTCTTGCGGTTTAACACAATTTATGTCCAACACTGCATCTGCAGCTCTGCTGTGCCCGATTGGTATTGCGATTTCTCAACAACTTGGTGCTGATCCGAAAGCAGTATTGATGGCTATCGCAGTTGCAGCATCCTGTGCATTTGCATCTCCGGTAGGTACGCCTCCGAACACTTTGGTTCTTGGCCCTGGCGGATACAAATTTATGGACTATGTTAAAGCAGGTACCGGTCTTGTTATCGTATCCTTTATCGTATCCCTGATTGTAATTCCTATCGTATGGCCTTTCTTCCCCGGCAAATAATTTGTTAGGAAGATAGACGAAAGTATTATTATAAGAGCAATAAATTAAACAGACGTGATAACTATCACGTCTGTTTTTTTATGTTTTAGCTATGAATAAAAAATTGTCAAAAAGTATCAAAATAGTATAAATATGCATAATGAAGACAGTTAACAGTTTTTGAACTTTTTTGTTATACGAAAATTGTGAAAAAATCTTGAAAAAAACTGGCTTATCTGTTACACTTGTTACTGTAAGCTGTTAATTAAATTTTGTTAACAATTTTGTAACTAAAGATAAGTTTTTTAATAATATGCAAAAAATAGCAAATTTAATCATTCTAGCTTACATATATAATAGGAAGTAATTTGTTACTTCCTTAAAACATTTTTAACTTTTTGAAGGAGGATTCTCATGTCTCAAGCAGTAAAATGTCTTATTATGTTAGCTGTTATTGCTCTGTTATTTGTAACCGAACTCATCCCGCTTGCAGTAACGGCTATGGGCGGCGCTATCGCGTGCGGCCTGTTAGGTTTTATTCCTGCTAAACAAGTATTTTCCGGCCTCTCTAATTCTACCGTAGTACTTTTTGCAGGTATGTTCGTTGTTGGTGCTTCTATGTTTTATACAGGTCTTGCACAAAAAATTGGTGCTTCTATTGTTAAAATTTCCGGTACTGGTGAAAACAGTTTGATGTTTGGTATTATGCTTGTTGGCGCCGCATTGTCCGCCGTATTATCCAACACTGGTACTGCAGCTTGTCTGCTGCCGGTTGTACTTGGTATTTGTTCTGCAGCAAAGATTCCCGCTTCCCGTCAATTGATGCCTTTGGCATTTGCCTGCGGTCTCGGTGGTATCATCACTATGGTTGGTACTCCTCCGAATATCATTGCTAACGGTGCTTTGCAGGCTGCTGGAATGAAAGAGCAATTTGGTTTCTTTGAATATGCTTGGATTGGTATTCCTGTAACTTTAGCTGGTATGCTCTACATGATGTTCTTAGGCAAATATTTGCTTCCGAATAAACAAATTGATGCTGATCAGGAGATTGAACAAGAAGTTGAAGCTAACGAAACTTCCGCTTCCAAACAAATCGTATCCGCAGTAATTTTACTTTGTGTAGTTTTGACTATGGCTATTGGCATTCCTGGTGTATCTTTAGAAATGGCCGCTATCATTGGTGCAATAGTTGCAGTATTGACTGGCTGCCTGACTGAAAAACAAGCTTATGCTTCTATTGACTGGGTAACCATCTTCCTGTTTGCAGGTATGATGCCTGTATCCACTGCAATGGACAAAACCGGCGCTGGCAAAATGATCGCAGAATGGACTGTAAGCCTGATGGGCGGTTCTCCGTCTCCTTTAGTTGTTACTGCAATTCTTTTCATTCTTTCTTGCGGTTTAACACAATTTATGTCCAACACTGCATCTGCAGCTCTGCTGTGCCCGATTGGTATTGCGATTTCTCAACAACTTGGTGCTGATCCGAAAGCAGTATTGATGGCTATCGCAGTTGCAGCATCCTGTGCATTTGCATCTCCGGTAGGTACGCCTCCGAACACTTTGGTTCTTGGCCCTGGCGGATACAAATTTATGGACTATGTTAAAGCAGGTACCGGTCTTGTTATCGTATCCTTTATCGTATCCCTGGTTGTAATTCCTATCGTATGGCCTTTCTTCCCCGGTAATTAAATTTACTTCGGAAAAACAGTAAATTTTATAAAATAAATTATGTAAAAACAGGCGTGTATATCACGCCTGTTTTTTAATACTTGTTTTTGTGAATTTTTTTAGAGGAACGGCTTTAGAGTGTATCCTTTATAGCAAAAATTTGTTATAATAAGAAATGGTCTAAAGGTGTGTTCAGTCCTTGGATAATAGAGAATGAAGGGATTGTTTTGTTTGAACGAAATATATAGAGAAGAATCTCAAGTCAGTGATCGCAGAATGCAGATATCATATGGCGGTTTGGCCGTTATAGTTTTATTATGGATTTATGAAGGGTATCGTTATGTCAATACAGGATATTTTAGCCCTTTAGGTTGGGGCTTTAATATTTTATTTCTGCTGATGTGGATATGGCGTGTTGTTTTTAAGTATACATATATTCTACGTGATGGCGAGATGGAAGTCATAAGCCATGGCGTGGGAATTAGACGCAGTTTTAAAGTGGATTTGACTAAAACTGAAAGTTATACCAATAAATATATCAAAAGTTTTTTTAAGAAAACTAAAATCCGTCATTATATTCACAGGTATTCTTCAGTAGATCCTAATGAACAGCGTTTGTTAGTGTTTACTGAAGGTAAAGATAATAAAAGGCTGGCTGGTATTATTTTTAAATGCAGCGAAAAATTTTTGCGCGAACTGCGCAAACAGATGCCTGATAAATTTTTAAACTTAAATTGAGTTATTGAGAAAGGATGAAAACAATGGAAGCATTGGTAAATGTAGATAGTTCTTTGATTTGTGCTCGTATCATTCAAGTTTTCGTTGGCGCTTTTTTTTATATTTTTATGATTGCTAAGGCAGTTGGATCAGAAAATAAGGCAAAATGGTTCAAAAGACGTATGAAATACACTTTTTTCAATAAAAGAGGTATTTTTGGCGAATATATTAACTTTGGCTATCCTATTACATGGCAGGGTGTAGGTATTTTTGTCGCTATTTACGGCGTTATTTTTGGATTTGGTTATTGGTATGTTTTCATACACGCCTATAATTAAGGAGAGTATTTATGGCAGAAATGAGAGCTGAATTAGTAGGATTATTGATTGAGAAGCATGGCGAAAGAGCGAAAATAAAGCTTGATAAAGATAAAAGTAAAGGGGAAAAAATACCTAAATATTTAGAAGCCTGGTGTCCTATCAATGCCAAAGTTGGCGATGTAGTCGGTGTTGAATATCAGGAAATGAATAAACGTAAGATGCAGATGATATTGTATGGCTTTCCTGTATTGTCAGTGATTGCCGGTGCTGTTTTTGGAAACAGTATCGCTGTATTTTTCGATATTGATAAGACAATGCCTGTGATGCTGGGTGTAGTTATCTGGCTGTTGGTTTCTGTTAATTATGCGCGTATTTTTAAACGTGATGCAGTACGTGAAGGTGTACAGCCTGTTGTTATAGAAATAGAAGCACCTGACCCAATAGTTTTTGATGATACTGAAGATGAAAATGAAAAAAAATAGGAGATGAGCTGATGCTGGTAAGGTTAGCGTCCGGATCTCCGCGCCGTTTAGAATTATTGCGTCAGATTGGGTTAGAGGTTGATGTATATACCAGCGCCTTTGATGAGGTTAGTGGAGATAACGCTGAAAAAATGGTAGCAGTAAATGCTTTAGGTAAAGGGCAGGTAGTTGTTGAACAAGTTGGCAGCGAAATACCTGTGATTGCTGCTGATACGATGGTTGTTTTGGAAAATGAAATACTTGGCAAACCATTTGACAGCAATGATGCAGCCGTGATGCTGCGGAAATTGTCTGGCAGAGTGCACCGGGTTTTGACAGGTGTTGCTGTTTTTTATAAGACTCAGAATTTAGTAGAAGTAGTAGAGACTAAAGTATGGTTTAGAAGCTTATCAGAAATTGAGATTAATGCTTATGTTGCGACTGGCGAACCTTTTGATAAGGCTGGAGCCTATGGAATTCAGGGACGTGGTGCAGTTTTAGTTGAGAAAATAGAGGGCTGCTATAATAACGTCGTGGGGTTGCCGCTCACCCGCTTGTATCAAATGATGGCACAAATTGGAGTGAAGGGCTTTTGAGCCAGTGTATAAAAGAATTGTCGCTGGATGATAGACCACGTGAAAAATTGATGCAGCAAGGTGCTGCTGGGTTAAGTAATTCTGAACTTTTAGCTATTTTAATACGTACTGGTACCCAGAAGCGTTCTGCTTTAAGAATTGCAGAAGAATTGACTGCTTCAAGTGGGTTATATCAAAATATAGCCTGTGTGCACAGTGTTGCAGAGCTGGCTAAAGTCAAGGGACTGGGGCCCGCAAAAGCTGCAACAATTTTGGCTGCGTTGGAATTAGGCAAGCGTATTGCAGCAGCTGGAAGTCAGGTCAAGTTAAAAATAGAGTCTCCGCAAAAAGGTGCTGAGATTTTATTGCCAAGATTGCGTTACGAACAACATGAAAAATTTTTGGTGTTATTATTAGACAGCAAAAATCAGGTCATAAGAATGGAACAAGTTTCAGAAGGATCTGTCAATAGTTCGGTTGTGCATCCTCGGGAAGTGTTTGCCCCGGCGTTACTGTACCATGCTGCTGCCATTTTGGTAGCACATAATCATCCTTCTGGAGATCCTAAACCTAGTCAGGAAGATAAAGAGCTGACTCGTAGTCTGAATGAGACCGGGATAATTATGGGAATTCCGCTGATTGACCACCTGGTAATTGGCGATGGAATATTTTTTAGTTTTAGAGAGCAAGGTTATTTAGATAAATGAGGTGTTGAAGAATGTTTGGTATTTTTAAAAGTTTTGCTCATGATATGGGAATCGATTTGGGAACTGCGAATACTTTGGTGCATGCTAAAGGTAAAGGTATTATTATCAGAGAACCTTCAGTAGTTGCCGTAGACAGAGAGAATAAAGAGGTGCTGGCGATTGGTGCCGAAGCTAAGCAGATGATTGGTCGTACTCCTGGACATATCGTAGCTATTCGTCCGATGAAGGATGGCGTTATTGCTGATTTTGATATTACCCAGTCGATGCTTAAATACTTTATAAAAAAAGCAATTGGCAAACATTCTTTAGTCCGTCCGCGTATTGTTGTTGGCGTTCCTTCTGGCGTTACTGAGGTTGAAAAACGTGCGGTTATTGATGCTACTGTACAAGCTGGGGCCAGGGAAGCATATTTGATTGAAGAACCAATGGCGGCTGCTATTGGTGCAGGGTTGCCTGTACAAGAAGCCACCGGCAGTATGGTCGTTGATATTGGCGGCGGAACCTGCGAAGTAGCTGTTATTTCCTTGGGTGGTATCGTTATCAGCCGTTCTATCCGGACCGGCGGTGATGCAATGGATGATGCTATTGTACGTTACATCAGGAAAACATTCAGTCTGTTGATTGGTGAGCGGACAGCAGAAGAAATAAAAATTACTATTGGCACTGCGATGGAACTTGAAGAAGCTACAGAAATGGAAATTCGTGGTCGTGATCTCGTGACAGGGTTGCCTAAAAATCTGCTTATTAATGCGAACCAGATCTGCGAGGCGTTGAGTGAACCGGTGGCTAATATTGTCGATGCCGTACGTAATACTCTGGAGAGAACTCCTCCGGAACTGGCTTCTGATATTATGGATCGCGGTATCGTTATGACAGGAGGATCTTCTTTGCTGCGTAATCTTGACCGTCTACTGAGCAAAGAAACAGGAATGCCTGTCTATGTTTCTGATGATGCTTTGTCCTGTGTTGCCTTAGGTACTGGTATTGCGGTTGAAAATGTAGATATCTATAAAAAAGGATTTATGGCATCTAATAATAAATGAAGGCTGAATTATTATTGTGAGTAAGAAAAATATGAGCCTGCTTCTGATTGTGATAGCATTGGTTGCTCTGATGGCGTTGGCTGTTGAAGGAAGAGTACGATTTCCGGTGTTGAATAGAGTGGTGATTGCAGTAATAAGTCCTGTCAACAGTTGTATTCAGACGTTTACAGGCGCAGCTTCTTCTTTGGAAAAGAAGCTGGAAGCTATTACGACAATGGAAGCAGAAAACGAGCAATTAAAAAAAGAAAACGCTGAATTGCGAAGGGCTAATATAGCTATGGCTGAGTTTTACGCTGAAAACCAGCGGCTGACAAAGCTTTTGCAATATAAAGAGCACGTGCCTGAACAGAAATTACTGCCTGCCAAAGTTGTGGGGCGGAATATGGGCGATTTACAGGATGTTGTAATCATCGATCGTGGTTCTGCAGATGGCCTGGATAAAGAGATGGCTGTTGTTACGGGTGATGGTATCGTAGGGCTGGTAGAAGAAGTTTATCCTGATGCTGCTAAAGTCATGCTGATTACCAGCAGCCGTTGTAAGATCGGGGCACGTATTTTGAGGGCTGATTCCAGAGCGGTTGGTGTTATCTGCGGAAGAAGCATGGAAAATATGCCTTTAGAAATGGAACATTTACCCAGGGAAGCGGATGTAAGAAAAGGTGATGTTGTTATTACCAGCGGTTTCAGTGGCAGGCATCCGGCAGGTTTGGTAATTGGTACTGTAAGAGAAACCAGCCCAGAGGCGGCAGGACTTTTACTGAACGCAGATGTTGATCCTGCTGTTGACAGCAGTAAAGTAGAAGAAGTTTTTGTTGTTACCGGGTATAGCAACCCTGCAGCAGCAACAGGTAAATTAAATAGTAATACCGAAGGAGGACAGGCACAATGAGGAAACTGATTTGGCCCGTCCTGTTTCTGTTATGTTTATCTTTACAGATGAGTTTGCCGCAAAATCAGTGGTTTAAATTTGATCTGCCGCTTTTGCTTATTTATTGTTTGGCTATGCTGAAAGGTGCATTTGCCGGTGGGATAGCTGGCTTTTTCGTAGGATTGCTGCAGGATCTTTTAACCGGTGGTATTTTTGGTTTTCATATTTTGACAAGGACTGCGATAGGGTATTATGTTGGCTATACAAAAGAAAAGGTATTTAAAGACAGTATGTTTTACAATATTGTGGCGATTGTTACAATAACAATTGCTTTGAGAGGCTGTTATTTTATTCTGCAGGTTATTATGGCTAAGGGATTTTCTGTTTTACTGTTAGAGCTGGCACTGCAGGATACGTTTGCTTATTGCCTGGGAAATATTATTTTTGTAATTCCGTTGTATCTTCTGACAGAAAGACTGCAGAAATGGATAGAACTGGATGATGGATTGCATTAAACAAAGGAGGTCAAATTGTGCTGAACAAAAGATACGCGCGCCGCTTGGAAGTTATGCTGGCAGCAGCAGTATGCATATTTTTAATTTTGCTCGGCAGAATGGCCTATTTGCAGCTTTATAAAGGCGATTATTATGGCAATCAGGCTGATGGTAACAGATTGCGCAGAACAAAAATCACTGCTCCGCGCGGACTGTTTTTTGATTATAAAGGGCAGGAATTAGTTAATAATCTGCCTGGTTATGCTGTGGCACTTCAGCGTCAGGGGCAGCGTGATAATGAAAAAGTGATCGGTACATTGTCTGAAATATTAAATATGCCGGAAGACCAAATTAGAAAGCGTATTGCAGCTAATCAAAACAGTTATGAGCCAACCCGCTTAAAAAGCAATGTTTCCCCTGAAATCGTAACAAAAATAGAAGAACGCAGGTTGGAGTTACCTGGAGTTTTGTTGGAATTACAGCCAATCCGCAATTATTTGTATAAAGAACTGGCAGTTCACGCGTTAGGTTATGTTGGCGAGGCCAGTGAATATGATATTACTGAAGGCAGCTATAAAGGGATGCCAGGCGGTAGTATTGTTGGTAAATTTGGCATTGAAAAAACTTTTGATAAAGTTATCCGCGGAATAGACGGCAGCTTTGATGAGGAAGTAGATGTTGCCGGTAATGTTGTTAAACAACTGGGTCAGCGTGACCCTATACCAGGGAAAAGTTTGCAGCTGACCATTGATAAAGAATTGCAGATGGTTATGGAAAAAGCTGTAGATGAGCAATTGGCATATCTGCGGTCCAGCGGGATTGCCCCTAACGCCAGAGCAGCGGCTATTGTTGCGATTGATCCGCGCAGCGGTGCGGTAAGAGCTATGGTAAGCAGGCCTGCGTTTAATCCTAACCTTTTTGTAAATGGGATATCGGAAAAGGATTGGCAGGTTATAAATAATGATCCTAACTATCCTATGGGCAACAAAGTAATATCAGGCGAATATCCCCCTGGATCAACGTTTAAGATCATTACGGGTACGGCGGCATTGGAACTTGGCAAGGTAACACCGGAAGAATTGATTTTTGACTCCGGTCAGCACTGGCTTATCCCTATGGGCAACGCTGGCGGAGAAGCCCTGGGTTGGATTAACTTTCAACAGGCTTTAAGCATGTCGGATAATGTATATTTTTATGAAATGGGCAATCGCTTAGGGATCAATAATCTGGTTGATTTTGCACGCAAATTCGGTATGGGCAGGAAAACAGGTATTGAACTTGAGGGTGAAGCTTCAGGACTGCTTCCGACCCCTGAAAATAAACGCAAGATATTTACAGGGGAGGACTGGACTCTGGGTGATACCTTTAACGCTTCTATCGGGCAGGGGATAGACCTTGCAACACCTCTGCAGATGGCGGTGATGATGAGCTGCATCGCCGGAGGTGGTATTTATCACCAACCGTATTTAGTAGATAAAGTCCTTAATAATGATGGAAGTGTTTTTGAAGTACGTCAGCATCAGGAACCATATGCTTTGGGGGTATCACAAAAAACTCTTGAACTGATTAAACAGGGTTTGATGGGTGTGGCACAACCTGGCGGAACGGCTTCTTATTTTGCCAATTTGCCGAAGCCAATGGCTGCGAAAACAGGCACGGCAGAAAATCCGCATGGACGCGATCATGGTTTATTTGTAGCCTATGGACCTACAGATGCTCCGGAACTGGTAGTTGCGGCAGTAGTTGAGCAGGGCAGTTTTGGTTCTACTTCAGCTGGTCCGATTGTATATAAAGTGTTTGAAGAATGGTTTAGAGAAGAAGGTCTGATACCGTCACAAGCGGTTAAGTAAGCAGAAACTGCGGAAAGGATAGCAAATGCAGCAAAATAGATATTTTCGTAATTTGGACTGGTGGCTGGTTATAGCTATTTTTGGGTTGGTTGGAATAGGCATTTGCCTGATTGCCAGCGCTACTCATTCTTTTGCCGTAACGACAGGTAAAGCATGGCATGTTGAACGGCAAAGTCTGTTTTTAGCAATAGATTTGGCCCTGGTTATTTTTTCGTTGCGCTTCGACTATCGGCTGCTTAAAGATATTGCAACTCCCTTATATGTTTTTAATATTATCCTGCTTTTAGCGGTAATGTTTTTAGGACACAGCCAGCTGGGTGCTCAAAGATGGATCCAGATCGGTCCGCTCAGTATTCAGCCTTCTGAGTTTTCTAAAGCAATAATGATTGTCTGCCTGGCTGCGTTTTTAAATAAAAGATTGGAAACTCTTGACAGTTTCACTGATTATTTGCCGGCGCTGGCTTATGCTTTTGTACCTTTTATATTGGTTATGAAGCAGCCGGATTTAGGTACGTCGCTGGTTTTTATGGCAATTTTGCTTGGGATGCTGCTCATCAGCGGGTTTAAGGTCAGGTGGCTGATGTATATGAGCGGCGCGCTTATCGCTTTGATGCCTGCATTGTGGCATATTTTAAAAGAATATCAAAAAAACAGGATTCGTGTATTTTTAGATCCGGAGCTTGATCCTTTCGGGGCTGGATATCATGTCATTCAATCAAAAATAGCTATTGGGTCTGGCCTTTTGACAGGTAAGGGCTGGTTTTTAGGTACGCAGAGCCAACTTAATTTTCTGCCTGAGAATCATACTGATTTTATCTTTGCTGTAGCTGGTGAAGAGTTTGGATTCATTGGTATTTTTATTATTTTATTATTATATTTGATCGTTATTTGGCGCGGGCTGACTATTGCATTGAACGCCGAAGACGATTTCGGTACCTTGCTGGCAGTGGGCATTACTTTCATGTTTATGTTCCATGTGCTGGTAAATATTGGAATGACTGCTGGGATTATGCCAGTTACAGGTGTGCCGCTGCCGTTTATGAGTTATGGAGTGAGTTCGCTGACTACGAATATGCTGTTGGCCGGGCTGCTGCTGAACATCAATATGCGGCGTCAGCAGCTGCAATTTTAGAGGAGGAACAGTATGGAAAAAGAATTAACGATCGATATACTCAGCAGTGTACAGAAACCTGCTCGTTATACAGGCGGAGAATTTAACAGTATTGTAAAAAGTCCGGAGGAAACTGAAGTAAGTATCGCCCTGGCTTTTCCGGATATTTATGAAGTTGGGATGAGTTATCTGGGATTTAAAATTTTATATCATATCCTGAACCTTGAAAACGGTGTTGCTGCTGAAAGAGTTTACGCCCCTTGGGTAGATCTGGAAGCAAAAATGCGAGCCAATGCTATTCCGCTGCGAACTTTGGAAACGGAAAAGATATTGCAGGATTTTGATTTTGTCGGCTTTACTTTGCAGTATGAGCTTTCTTATACAAATATTCTTAATATGCTTGATTTGGGCCGTATACCTGTAAAAACAGAGGAACGTACAGAAAAAGATCCTTTTATTATTGTTGGCGGACCCTGCGTATATAATCCGGAACCTCTGGCAGATTTTTTTGATCTTGCCGTTGTTGGTGAAGGTGAAGAAGTTATGGTCGAGCTGATGGAGGCTTATAAAAAATGGAAACGTGAAGGTAAGCCTGGTGGGCGGCAAGGTTTCCTGCGCTGTGCGGTAAAGCTCAAAGGTATTTATGTACCATCATTTTATGATGTTGCTTATAATGAAGATGGCACTGTAGCATCAGTAGTAGCTAATTGTGATGCTGCGCCGGCGGCAGTTGAAAAAAGAGTTATTTCTGATATGAATACGGTTAATTATCCGACAGCTCCGATCGTGCCGTTTGGAGAAATCGTGCATGACAGAATTATGCTGGAAGTTTTTCGCGGCTGCAGCCGCGGCTGTCGTTTTTGCCATGCAGGTATGGTATATCGTCCTGTGCGTGAACGCAGGCCGGAGCTTTTAAAGGAGCTGGCACGCCAACTGGTGGATAATACAGGTTATAACGAAATTTCACTGGTATCTTTAAGCACGGCAGATTATTCTTGTCTTGCACCGATGATACATGATATGATCGAAGAATTTAAAGATGAAAAGGTTAGTGTTTCATTGCCATCTCTTCGTATTGACAGTTTTTCTGTAGATCTGGCGAAAGAAGTGCAGGCTGTACGTAAAAGCGGATTGACTTTTGCACCGGAAGCTGGCAGCCAGAGAATGCGTGACGTGATAAACAAAGGCGTTACAGAAGAAGACTTAATGAATGCGGTTGGTGCTGCTTTTACTGCAGGCTGGTCATCGGTAAAATTATATTTTATGATAGGTTTACCTGGTGAAACTGACGAAGATGTACTTGCTATAGCTAAATTGGCGAAGGCAGTACAATATAAATATCAGGAAGTGACAGGTCGGCGCGGTGCGAAAGTAACCGTGAGTGCTTCTTCTTTTGTACCCAAACCCTATACTCCGTTTCAATGGGTGCAGCAGGATGATATAGCGGAACTAAGGCGTAAACAATTTTTATTGAAAGATGCCTTAAAAGTAAAAAATATCACCTTCCAGTATCATGACTCGGTGACCAGTGTGCTTGAAGCTGTTTTTGCCCGTGGTGACCGCCGTTTAGGAAAAGCCTTATATCTGGCTTGGCAGCGCGGAGCCAAATTTGATGGCTGGAGCGAACATTTTTCTTATGATCGCTGGCTGGAAGCTTTGCAGGACGCAGGTTTAAACAAAGAATTCTATATAGGCCGCGAACGCGGAGCTAATGAATTATTCCCATGGGAACATATCCAGCCTGCTGTAGCACGCAGTTTTCTGCGCAGGGAATATGAAAAAGCCCTGGCAGAAGAATTGACCCACGATTGTCGTCACGGTGTCTGTACAGGTTGCGGTGTTTGCCAAAAGCTGGGCGTAAAAATAATCGACTGGAAAGAGCAGGGCTTAGTATGAAATTAAGGATGCAGATAACTAAAGAGAAAGAAATACGTTTTATTTCCCATTTAGAATATGTGCGGACTATTGAAAGAGCTATCCGACGCGCTAAACTGCCTGCTGCTTATTCCGAAGGCTTTAATCCGCATTTAAAGTTTTCTCTGGCTTCGGCGCTTGGTGTTGGCGTTGTCAGTATGGCTGAATTTGTAGAGATAGAACTGGCTGAGCCGATGGAAGTACACGAGGCTGTGCAGAAGATGACAGCGGCTTTACCTCGCGGCATTCAGATTATGGCCGCAGATGTAACTGCGAACAACGCACCGGCGCTGATGGCTTCCGCCGGAGGTGCAGATTATCTTGTTGTGCTGCCTTATTCCGGTGAGTATGTTGAGGCCGTAGCTGCTTTTAACGCGGCAGAAAGTGTCGTTTATGCTAAGGCAGCGCCAAAGCTTAGAAACAAAATCAAAGAAATTGATGTAAAATTTTATATACCGGAAATATGTGCAAAGCAGGAAAATGATATGTTGACGTTAAAATTTTCCTGTCGTATTACACCTAATGGCAGTATGAAAGCAGCAGATCTGTTAAATACCTTAAATCAGCATTTTGGAATGCAGCTGCCTGTTGAAAAGGCAGATATCACCAGACTGGATCTGTATCGTGCAGCTGCTGATGGCCGCAGATTGCCGATGTTGGAACATATGGACAAGTCTATTCAATAGTTCAGGAAAGGAGGGGCTTTTGTATGGAAACCAAAATCATTATCAGCGCTACGTCAGAAGAAACACGTATGGGTCTGACTGAAAACGGTAGACTGATGGAATATTTAGTGGAACGCAGCAGTGAAAAACATCTTGTCGGTAATATTTTTAAGGGGCGTGTAAATAATGTTGTTCCTGGCATTCAGGCGGCTTTTATTGATATTGGTTTGCAGCAGAATGCCTTTCTTTATCTGGGTGAAAGTAATGATATTACTGAAGGTAAGTCCATATTAGTTCAGATAACGAAAGATGCCAGAGGCAGCAAAGGACCTTCCGCGACACGCGAGCTGACGTTACCTGGGCGCTATGTGGTGCTTTTGCCACTGGCGGATTATATTGGAGTTTCGCATAAAATAGAGAATAAAGAGGAGCGAAACCGTTTAAAAGCTATTATTGAGGAAGCAAAGCCTGATGGTATGGGAATCGTTATTCGTACGGCGGCTATTGGTGCCAGTGAGGAAGCATTGCTTGAGGATATCAGGCATTTGTGCGCTAACTGGCGTGTCATAGAAGCACGCGGGAAAGTAGAAAAAGCTCCTGCAACCTTGTATCGGGAATTAGACTTATCAGTACGGATCGTACGTGATTATCTGACAAATGATGTTTCCCAAATTATCCTGGATGATAAAGCAGTATATGGACGTGTCTGCGAGTTACTGAAGAACATGCCAGGAGGTACAACGGGCCGGGTTCTGCTGCATGAAAAGCAGGAAGATGTTTTTGCGTACTATGGACTGCGGGAGGAAATAGATACTATTTCTGACAGGCGGATAGACTTGAGCTGCGGCGGTTATCTGGTAATTGATTATACAGAAGCTATGACTGTTATTGACGTTAACAGCGGCCGTTACAGCGGCCGTGAAAATTTGGAAGAAACTATTATGCAGATCAATCGTGAAGCGGCTGTCGAGATTGCAAGACAGCTTAGACTGCGGGATATTGGCGGAATTATAGTTGTAGATTTTATTGATATGCATACGCAGGAGCATCAGCAGGAAATTCTGCAGGTGCTGCAGCAGGCGCTTTCGAATGATAAAATGAAGCCGCGTGTTCAGGATATTACGGTTTTGAATTTAGTTGAAATTACGAGAAAAAAAGCTCGCCAGAATCTTTCAACGGTTCTGTATGCTCCCTGTCCTATCTGTCAGGGGGGTGGCAGAGTGCAATCACGCGAAACAGTAGCATTGGAAATAAAACGGCGTTTGCGGACTTTACTGGCTAAGCCATGCGCATCACGCAGTATTTTGATTTCTGCCAATCCCTGGATGGTAGAGTGGCTGCGGGCTAAAGATCTGCGGCAGTGGGAACGTGAACTGGCCTGTAAAATTAAGGTAGAAGCAGATACTGGTCTGCACATAGAAACCTTTTCTATTTTAGACAATACCGGTGTTGACAAATAACGCCGTTTGTAATAAAATATTCGAGTATAGACTGATTAAGTCTGTCCCCAACCGCGCAGAGAGGTTCCGTAAACTCTTTAGGAGTACCGAATTTGGCGAGTCTATCATAAGGGAGGTGCAAATAGATGTACGCAATCATTAAAACCGGCGGTAAACAATACCGCGTTAGCGAAGGCGATGTTCTGAACATTGAAAAATTGGACGTTGAAGCTGGCAGTGAAGTCGTTTTTGACGAAGTTTTGACTGTTGTTGCTGACAGCGATGTTAAAATCGGCAAACCCGTTGTTGACGGCGCTAAAGTAACTGCTAAAGTTGTTGAACATGGTAAGGCTGAGAAGATTTTTGTTTTTAAATATAAAGCAAAATCCAACTACCGCAAACGCCAAGGTCATCGTCAACCGTTCACTAAAGTTGAAATCTCTAAAATCGAAGCTTAACAGCAATGATTACAGTAGATTTATTTAAGAACGAACAGGGATTGATAACAGGCTATAAGGTCAGCGGTCACGCAGGCTTTGCAGCAGCAGGCGAAGATATCGTCTGTGGGGCGGTTTCTGTTTTGACGCAGACACCAATCCTTGGATTGGAACAGCATTTGAAATGTCAGCCGTCATATCACGTAGATGAAGAAGACGGCATTTTAGAAGTAAACTTGAATAATACTCCGAATGAATTGACTCAGGCTATTCTGGCAACTATGGAATATGGTTTGCTGGGAGTAGCAGAGCAGTATCCGAAGTACGTTCGCATTCATACATACAGGAGGTGAATCGCAATGTTTAAACTGATCCTGCAATTGCATGCTCATAAAAAAGGTACCGGTAGCTCTCACAATGGTCGTGATTCCAATGCTCAACGTTTGGGCACTAAAGCTCACGAAAGCCAATTGGTAACTGCCGGCAGCATTATCGTACGCCAACGTGGTACCAGATTCCATCCCGGCAACAATGTTGGTATGGGTAAGGATTACACTATTTACGCTACTATCGAAGGCCGTGTTAAATTTGAACGTAAAGGCCGCGACAAACGTCAAATCAGTGTTTATCCGGTAGAAGAAGCAGCAATGTAATTTAAAATTAAAAGCACTCACTTATGTGAGTGCTTTTTTATTAAAAAAATAGCAGCAGATAAGTATGGCAGTATTTGTAAAAACCACCCGTTTTACGGGTGGTTTTTATTTTTACTTAGCAAAGATTTCTTAAATTATGCTCAAATATTACAACTGCAGGAGTAATTTTATACATCTTTGGTTGTAATATAGCATGGTGTTTGTTTCTATAATCATCCCTAAGGAGTAAAATAAATACCATAATTCTAACTTTGGCAGTCTATTTGCAGATAGAGACTTCTATTAAAATATAAGTATAAGCCGAAAATATTCACATGGTTGGTATATGGATGCTTTTAAAGATTTTTTAGTGCAAAGTATGCAAATATTTGTAAGTGATATTAAAGGAATAAATATGCAATATAAGTATTTGAAATTCTTTGAGATTATATTTGTTTTGTTGTAAAAAGGCAATTGAAACGATATAATCATTTTACACTGCCGTATAGTTGTTTTGATGTTGTACTTAAGGAGATGAAAATGATGCGCAACACTTTTTCTTCACAGGAGTGGTTGAAATTTATTGGGAAGGAAAAATTACAAACCTTTCAGGATTCTTTTGCCCGTGTTGATAATATCAGTTTATGCTTTTTTGATTTAGAAGGCACTCCATTAACAGTGTGGTCAAACTCAAGTCTTCTTTGTCACCAGATAATTCAAAATAATAAAAAACGCTGTCAGCAGGAAAAAGAAAAATCAATGTGTTTTCTCAAAAAAACTCAGCAGATAAAATTGTTTACGTGTTATTTGGGGTTAACATATTTTATGTGCCCTGTTTATTATAATAACAAGCTGGTTGCTATTGCCTACGGCGGTGGCATTGCTACAGAGGCGCATACAGTGCCTCAGGAAATTATAGAACGTTATAATATACCCTTAATGCCTCAGCGTAAGCTGCAGCGGATAGGGGAATTGCTGGTGCAGACAATGGCTCTGGTAAATTTTGATTTAAATGTTGTTGAAAATATTGGGGCGGAAAAAACTGAAGCTGATCTAAATGTTTTTAACGGTATTTTGAGCAGGCGTGAAGCAGAAGTAGCAATGCTTATCTGTCAGGGATTGAGTAATAAACAGATTGCAGAACAGCTTTTTATCAGTGAAAAAACCATAAAAACACATGTCAGCAATATCCTGAGCAAACTTGATATTAAAGATCGGATGCAGTTGATTTTGGAGTATTGCAGGATAGTACCTAATGCGTAATAAAATCGAATGGGGCAAAGAAGATGAGCATAAAGAAAAAACTGAGTATTTTTGTTTTGGTTTTGCTATTGGTACCCATGCTTTTATTAGTACTTTCAACGCAGCATTTTTTTGACAGACAGATCCAGGAGAATGAACGCAACTATTTACAGGTTGCGATGAAAACTGTTCGTAATGATATGGAAAACAGGATGGACGAGATGAGAAAAGCAGGATTGCTTTTCGCAGGTGATTCAGATATTAATAAAGCCATGTATGATGATAGAAACAGACTTGCTATGGCTTTAAATAATTTAAAACGTAATTTTAATTATCTTGACTATGTAGTTATTGTAGATCGAGAGAACCGTATATTGGCAAGCAGTTCTCCCTATCTGTTATATCCAGATGGCAGTGCTGTTAAAATCCTGGCTGCCAGCAGCATGCTGTTTGGGAAAACGCATGTATCAGAAGAAGTTGTCGGGCTTGAAGAACTGTTTACTAAAGATTCATTTGAATATGACAATTTTTCGATCAAAATACTTAACCAGTTTCCGGGGGCGCAGGAGTATCTGCATAAAGCTCTGATGGGTATAGTTGTAGTACCGATCAGAGATAAATCTGCTGATAACAACGTTATTGGAGCTATTGTATTATGTGATGTACTTAATAATGATAACTACTTTGCTGAGCGCTACAGCAGAAATCTGGATAATTCATTTCTGGCTTTTTCCATTGACGGGATAAGGATTGCCTCGAATATTCAGACTGATACTAAAAGTAATTTTGTCGGCAGCAGGGCCCCGCATGAAACAGGTAAATATTTGGAAGACGATAAACAGTATTTTGGAAAAGTGGATGTCGATGATGAAATACATGTTTTTTTAGATCAGAAAATTTTTAACAGTGCTGATGAACCAATCGCTGTTGTAGGAATTGGCATCCCAGAAGAAAAATTTTCGGGAATTGTCAGCAATAATTATAAGTATGTCTTAGGTCTTTTTTTCTTATGTCTGTGGGCCATGCTTATTTTAGGGCAGCTGCTGGCTGAAAAAATAAGCTGTCCAATTGTGCATGTTACCGATTTGACTAGAGATTATTATGAAAAGAATTTTGGTAACAAAGCAATACTTAATGGGAAAAAGGATGACGAAGGTGCTATGCTGCAGGAGATGTTCGAAAAGTTTACAACTCAGTTAGAACTTAGGAAACAGGAGAGCAAACTGTATTTAGAGCAATTGGAATGTGAGCATCAGCAACAGAAGCAACTGGCGTTTGAACTGCAAAAAAACAATGAGCAGCTTGAACTTAATGTTGCGGAAAGAACTAAATATTTACAGGAAGCATTGAATGAGCTGAAGAAAGTAGATGTGGCGAAATCCCAGTTTATGGCGAATATCAGTCATGAATTGAGAACTCCGCTAAATGCTATAATCGGTTCTTCTGAAATTTTAAAGGACGATATATTAGGTGAACTGAATCAGAAACAGAAAAAATATGTAGCTAATATTTTCAGCAGCAGTACTCATCTGCTGCAGCTGATCAATGATATTCTGGATATGAGCCGCATCGAGAGCGGCAAGACCACCCTGCATGTGGAAAA
>ERZ773136.1586-NODE-1586-length-21543-cov-4.396454_pt1 | contig 21543 bp, 19 predicted proteins | sample MGYA00580855_ERZ773136 | MGnify/ENA primary metagenome ERZ773136 (study PRJEB29015, sample SAMEA2737860) | human gut metagenome | biome: human gut; feature: human-associated habitat; material: faeces | place: China | collected 2012 ... | reverse complement strand
GCCGGCTCCTGGCTTAGCGTCGCCGTCAAAAAAATCCTCGACCGCATCGGCCGCACCGCGCGCTGCGTCATCGACGCCGCGTGCTACGTCCCGGGCCGCATCGTCTACAACGCCGCCGGCCGTGTTGTTGTTTTTGTAGTCGGTCGCCGTGCCGTTGCCGGTCGTGCTTGTGCCCGAATTCGTGCCTGCGTTGTTTTCCATGCCGTTACGGGCGCCGGTATCGCCTACCGCGCCTGTGCCGAGGGTATTGTCGTTTGTGCCGGTAGTCGGATTTTTGTCGCCGCATGACGCAAGTACCATGACCGACATCAGACATAACATGATCAATAAGCTCATTTTTATTTTCTGTATCATCATTTTTGATTCCTTTCGTTTACTCCAAATGACGTGTTTTTTCCTAACGTCAGATTTATTTTGGCTCGTTTACAGGCGTAAATACCGGTAAAATCTATCCGATTTGCTTAGGATTTTCTTAAATTTGCAGATTTTTGTTGACGTTTTGTCTGTTTTCCTTTATAATGAAATTGAAAAATCATTTCAGAAAGGAAGTTTCGCTATGAAAATCAAAGAAAAGTTTGCAAATTTTACAAAAAGCACCGCTTTGTCCCTCCGACGCTTCCCGATCACCTCTCTGTTTCTCTTGGCTTCCTGTGCAACGGCATTGTTTATGATCATCACCTCCGATGATTTCAAAGCACTATATAACCTGCTTGGCTGCGAGGGCGTCGGCGTATTTTTGTTCTGGCTCTGCGAGCTGTGGCACGAAAAGAAGAAAAACTCGGAAAAGTACAGTTTTCCGCTTGTGCTTGTTATGTATAGCGCCTGTGCCGCCGTGCTTATTATCGGTTTCATACTACTGTTTTTTGACGCATGGGAAAGCTACGCTATGCTTGCACTATGCGGTATGGCGGCGGTGGCCGTGCTTGTGTCGGTACGCTTGTTAACGCGCGGCGATGAAAACGTGAAAAATGCGGCGCTTCTTATCCGTGCCGTCGTGTTTGCCTGTGCTGTCGGCGGTATCGTTTGGATTGGCGTAAGCGGCTGTTACGGCGCCTTTTTCGAGCTTATATTAAATGGCGATAATATATCAAAGGGCTTGCTCAGTATCTTTGTGTTATCCGGAACGCTTGCCGCATTTGTCTTTCTTTCGGGTGTGCCGGCTGTGGAGGAAAAAAGCGAAGCTTTACCGGGAAAAGCCTATAAGATCGTGTTTGTGTATGCGGAGCTGCCGATCTTTCTGCTTTTGCTCGGAATACTCTATATTTACCTCATTAAAATCGCGTTTTCCTTTCATTTGCCGGACGGCGGCATCAACTCCTATGCCATGGCTGCCGACATTCTGTATCTGTTCAACTTATTTGCCGTAAGCGCCTTTGCGCCTGAACAGCCGCTTGCGCGCTTTTTCCGGCGTTTCGGCGGCATTCTCATTCTTCCGGTACTTGTTATGCAAGGTCTTGCTGTCGGTGTGCGCGTGTACTACTATGGTCTCACCCTGCCGCGTATGTTTATCTTCTATGTCATGGCGGTGACGCTTGTGTTTGCGCTCGGGTCTTTCTTTAAGACCGGACTTTCCAAAGCGCTCGCTTTTTCGGCGGTTTTGGCCTTTGTGCTTTCGGTTACGCCGCTCAATGTCATCAATCTGCCGATATGGCAGCAAAGCGCGTCGCTCAAGCAGACGTTAGTCCATAATAGCATGTTCGAAAATGGAAAGATCGTGCGGAAAGAGGATATTTCTGCCGAAGAAAAGCAAAAGATCACGCAAAGCTACGATTACTTAAGGAGCTATCCCGACCATCTTCCGGATTGGCTGACAGTGCGTGGTATCAAGGCTAATTTCGGCTTTGAGAGACAGTACGATTATAATGAACGCTTTGAGACATGGTGTAATTACCAAGGCGATGCGCTGGAAAACGGTCTTGATATTTCGGATTACAGCTATATCCTGCATGTGAGCGCTTCGGATAGGAATGTGACGAAAGACGGCATGTTTGAATTTAACGTTACGGACGGCCATAGCTTTACTATCTCAAAGCAAGCCGTCTATGACTATGCAAAAAAAGTGTATGACAAGAATTTTCAGGATGACGATATACTGCTTGATCCGTGCGAATTTGCCGAAGGAATCGATTTTGTCTGCGACTCTATCCACTTCGCGCATGACAACGAGACCGGCGATATACGTGACTTGAGCTTTGACGGTTACCTCCTTTGCCGATAAAACTCAAAAATATGCATATTCTGACATGGAAACAAAGTGAAAGTTGTCATGTTGCACAAAAAGCGCTCTTTATTTTGTGGAATATTGCTACTTTACAGACAGACGGATTTGTGGTAAAATATTCTTATCATTAAAGGAGGCAGATTATGCTTAAAAAAGTACTTACCGCGCTGCTTGTGACCGGTCTTGTTCTTTCTTTCGCTTCCTGCGGCAAGAAAGACGACAACCCCTCCGGCGGCAATGTTACCCCCACGACAAATCCCACGCAGCAGACCGGAGATAACAACACAACCGATATTTCCGATTCTGAGGACATCGATTACGACGCGATCCTTTCCAAGGAACGCTACGATGGCTATGAATACCGCATTCTTGTGCGCAAGGGCTCGTTAGACAGCCAGTATTTTGAAGAAGCTCAAGAGGATATCGTCGATGACGCTATCTACCGCCGCAACAAGATCGTCGAGGAAAAATACGGTATCACCATTACCGCGTCCGAATCCTCCCATTCCAACTACGATACTTCGGCGTTAAACTCCATTTTGGCCGGCGACGACGCTTACGACGTTATTTTCGCACACTCCCGTGCTGCATTCGCCTATGCCGTTCAGGGCGCAGGCTACAACATTCACGACATTTCGACCATCCACATGGATATGCCGTGGTGGTCGAAAAACATCAACGATAACTGTACCGTAAACGGCAAACTGTACGTCCTCGACGGCGACATCTCGGTTTCCGGTCTTTCGAGTGCGATGTGCCTTTTGTTCAACAAGCGTATTTTTGACGAAAAAGGCTTTGATTATCCGTATGAAATGGTCAAGGACGGCGATTGGACGTTTGACGAATTCGCATACCTTGCCAAAAAGGGCGGCAGCGACCTCAACGGTGACGGCGTTATGAATCCGGAGGACGACCAGTTCGGTTTCTTTACCTCCGAATGGGCAGCTCCGATCAACATTCTCTATGCCGGCGGTCAGAAGATTTACGACAAGAACGATGAGGGTGCGTTAGAGCTTACGCTGTATTCCAACAAGACGGTTGAGATCTTCGACGAATTCTTCAGCCTTATGAATAACGAAGCCTGCTTTTTGCACTTCACCGAGGGCAACATCAACTATTCCGGCCCGGACATCTTCCGGAGTGGTCGCGCTATGATGGCCTCCGGCGGTCTCGGCTCTGCCCAGGGACTTCGCGACATGGACGACGATTTCGGTGTTATTCCGTACCCGAAATTCGACGAAAACGACGAATATTCCACTGCTATCAACGGCGCTGCACCGCTTGTTATCATTCCGGTAAGTGTTTCGGATGTCAACCGTACCGGCGCTATCACCGAAGCTCTTGCAGCTTACGGTCACAGAGACGTTATCCCGGCGTTCTATGAAAAGTCGCTCAAATCCAAATATGCCCGTGACGAAGAATCGGAAGAAATGATGGACCTTATCAAGGACAGCATTATCTACGATATCGGTTATGTGGCAGGCGGTCCGCTCCAGTCGGTCGGACGCGACCTTTCCAAGACCACCACACGCGATTTCTCGTCGTTCTATGCGGCAAGAGAAAGCTCCGCGAAAAAATCTGTCGAAGAATTCAACAAGGATTACGGCGGACTTTAATCGATAAGTATAAGTATAAAAAAGAAGCTGTCGCAGCCGCGACGGCTTCTTTTTTTGTGCGTCGGAGCGTTGCCCGTTTTGTTCTGCTAAAAGTAGGGAAATGCCGCGAAGCGGCCTGTGCAAATCAGCTCACGAATTGGTAATGTTTCACAAATATTTACTAAAATATTTGTGAAATTCGACTATTTACAGACGCGCACAGTTTGTGGTAAAATACTTATACATGAAAAAATGCTAAAAGGAAAAGGATGTGCATTATTAAAATGGTCAAAAGACTGCTTGCAGCGCTTCTTGTTGCCGGTACCGTGTTTACGCTTGCCGCCTGCAATAAGGATGACACAAAAACGCCGGATGTAAAACCGGATGATAACCCTGTCGTTCAGCCGGATACTCCCGAAACGCCGACCGATGACGCCGATATCGATTATGACGCGATTCTTTCCAAAGAACGCTACGATGGCTATAATTACCGCATGCTTGTACGTAAGGGTCAAACAAAGAGCCAGTATTTCGAAGAAGGCCAGGAGGATATCGTCGATGACGCGATCTATCGCCGTAATATGGCGGTTGAGGAAAAGTACGGTATTACGATCTCCGTGTCCGAATCTTCCAGTGGTAATTACGATACCGACGCGCTCAACTCGATTTTGGCCGGTGACGACGCTTACGACGTCATCTTTGCTCATTCCCGTGCTGCATTTGCCTATGCCGTTCAGGGCGCAGGCTATAATATCCACGATATTCCCACCATTCACATGGATATGCCGTGGTGGTCGAAGAATATCAAAGATAACTGTACTGTAAACGGCAGACTGTACGTTCTCGATGGCGATATCTCGCTGTCCGGTTTAGGAAATGCCATGTGTTTACTCTTTAACAAGCGCATTTTCGATGAAAAGGGCTTCGATTACCCGTATGAAATGGTAAAAGACGGGGATTGGACGTTTGACGAATTCGCATACCTTGCCAAAAAGGGCGGCGAGGATCTCAACGGTGACGGCGTCATGAATCCGGAGGACGACCAATTCGGTTTTGTTACGGCTGAATGGGAAGCACCGATCAATGTGTTATATGCCGGCGGTCAGAAGATCTACAACATCAACGACGAAGGCGCTGTTGAGTTGACATTATACTCCAACAAGACGGTTGAGATTTTTGACGAATTCTTTAGCCTTATGAATAACGAAGCTTGCTTCTTACGTTTCACCGAAGGTAATATCAACTATTCCGGTCCGGACATCTTCCAGAGCGGCCGCGCTATGATGGCTTCCGGCGGTCTCGGCTCTGCCCAGGGACTTCGTAACATGGACGACGATTTCGGTATCATTCCGTACCCGAAATTCGATGAAAACGACGAATATTCCACGGCTGTCAACGGTGTTGCACCGCTTGTTGTTATTCCGATCAGCGTTGGTGATGTCAACCGTACCGGCGCTATTACCGAAGCGCTTGCCGCTTACGGCCACAGAGACGTTATCCCGGCTTTCTATGAAAAATCGCTCAAATCCAAGTATGCGCGCGATGAGGAATCCGAAGAAATGATGGATCTCATCAAGGACAGCATTATCTACGATATGGGTTACGTGGCCGGCGGTACGTTCCAGTCGGTTGGACGTGATATTGCTAAGCTTACCACGCACGACTTCTCCTCGTTCTATGCAGCAAGAGAAAGCTCCGCAAAGAAATCGGTCGAAGAATTCAACAAGGATTACGGCGGATTTTAATAAGAGCTTCCCTTGTACATGAACTGTACATAGTTTTGGACAAAAAATGCGCTATGCAAGACATTTTTACAATGTTTTGCATAGCGCCTGTTTTTTTTACCGAATTTTTGTGCAAGTTGTACATTTTTAACGTGAATTTTTGTGAAAAACACCCCTTTACAAGTCTTGAATGCTGTGTTAAAATAATCACATCATGGAAAAGGAGTGAGATCATGTTCAAAAAAATTCTTGCAGCGCTTCTTGTGGCCGGTACGGTATTGACGCTTACTGCCTGCAACAAGGAGAACACCAAAACGCCGGACAATGATCCGGATACCAAAACGGAACAGCCTTCCGGAACCGGTTCGGAAACCGGCACACAGACCGGCACGGAGCCTGATGAGATCGATTACGAATCCGGCCTGTCCACCGAAAAGTACGACGGTTACAATTACCGCATTCTCGTCCGTAAGGGCTGGCTTGAGGGACAGTATCAGGAGGAAAGCCAAGAGGATGTTATCGCCGACGCTATCTATCGCCGCAACAAAGAGGTGGAAGAACGTTTCGGTATCACCATTTCCGGTTTTGAATCCTCCAGCAACGACTATGAGTTCGACGCGCTCAACTCAATCCTTGCCGGCGACGACGCGTATGACATCATTTTTGCACATTCCCGTGCGGCCTTTACCTATGCGGTACAGGGCGCGGCTATGAACATACTCGACATTGACACCATTCACATGGATAAGCCGTGGTGGTCGAAGAACATCGTAGATAACTGCTCGTTAAACGACCGTTTATACGTGCTTGACGGCGATATTTCCAAGGACGGTCTGTCGGAGGCTATGTGTTTGTTGTTCAACAAGCGCATTTTCGACGAAAAAGGCTTTGACTATCCGTATGAGATGGTCAAGGACGGCGATTGGACGTTTGATGAATTTGCATATCTTGCCAAAAAGGGCGGTGCAGACTTAAACGGTGACGGCGTTATCAATCCGGAGGACGACCAATACGGTTTTGTCTGCTTTGAATGGGGCGCACCGATTTCGATCCTCTATACCGGCGGTCAGAAGATCTACGACAAAGACGATGAGGGCAAGTTTGCGCTCACGCTGTATTCCAATAAGACAGTGGAAATTTTCGATGAATTCTTCCGCCTTTTGGGCAACGAAGCCTGCTACATGAGCAACACCAGCAAGCAGGTCTACTATGCCGACATTTTCAAGGGCGGCCGCGCCATGATGGCGAACGGTTCGATTGGCGACGCGCAGGGACTGCGTAACATGGACGACGATTTCGGCATCATTCCGTATCCGAAATTCGGTTCGGATGACGAATATGCGTCGATCATCAACGGTCATGCACCGCTTGCGTTGATTCCGATCACGGTTTCGGATGCAAGCCGCACAGGTGCGATTACGGAAGCGCTTTGCGCTTACGGTTCGAAGTACGTCATCCCGGCGTTCTATGAAGTTTCACTCAAAACGAAATATGCGCGCGATGAAGAGTCCGAAGAGATGATGGATGTCATCAAAGACAGCATCGTCTATGATATCGGTTATGTTGCCGGCGGTCCGCTTCAGTCGGTCGGCCGCGATATTGCCAACATGACGACGCACGATTTCTCGTCGTTCTATGCAGCACGCGAAACCTCCGCTAAAAAGACTATTGACGAGTTCAACGCGGATTACGGCGGACTGAAATAAGAATTTTGCCCCTCTTTTCTTGAAAGAAAAGAGGGGCAAAAGAACTTTAATACTTTGATTTTGTTATTTCGCGAGATAACGCAGCTTGGGACAGTTCAAACCGTTTTACGCGTAATCACACCGCCGTCTCGGCGGAAAAGTAAGTAAAAGGCCGCGGATGTTGCAGTTTGTTATTTCGCGAGAAAACGCAGCTTGGGACAGTTCAAACTGTTTTGCGCGTAATCACACCGCCGTCTCGGCGGATGCCATGGTTCATAGATTGAACCATGGCGCTTTTTTATTTGGAAGCAAAGTAAACTTATTTATTCCTCAAAACAATGATAGCTATCCAATATGTATTTTCCGCACAAGTATAGCAGCTCTTCGGATTTTTTGGCAAGTACGAGCGGCGGCTCTGCTAAGCGGTTGTCCGGCGTTATGCTCTGTGGTTCGCCGGGACGCGCATCGGTCATGCGGCGGCGGTTTCCGATCCAACATTCGGCTGCACGGAGCTTGCTGTCGCATTCAAATGTGAAATATCCGTCAAAATGGACGTCCAAAAGCGCTTGCATTACTTCGTCCATAGATACCGTTCCGAAATACGGAATTGTATGCTCATCCATCTTGCCGCGATTGTCGTTGATGTGTACCGCTTTTAACGTATCGCCGAGCGATAGGATCTCCTTATACTGGTTTCCCTCCATGTTGGCGTGCCCTGTATCCCAGCATACGCCGAGTAACGGATGACCGGCATATTCAATAAATTCACGCATGTCCGTGCCGGTATAAAAATAGAACCGTTCACCCATGATGGCATGAGCGCTGTTTTCGGCGAGAACCCGAACGCCGGTTTTCTCCATGATCGGGAATAACTGCCTGTAAAATTCAAGATTTCGCTCAAAATATTCTTCTTTGCCGATACCATTCATCACGCCGGCATGAACCACCGTGTTGGGAATGCCCAATATGCCGCATACCTCGATCGAACGGATGGTGGCATCCAAAAGTACTTGCCGCGATTCATCATAGCGCAAAGGATTGCCGCCCGGCGAATGCGCCTGTACAAACGTAACGCCAAGATTTTCGGCAAATTCTCCTAAGTGTTGGGTATAGTCGCGCCAATCGGGCGCAAAGAACGGCGAATCGCCGCCGAAATCGTCGTACATACTTAAATCGACATACCGAAATCCGGCATCGTATACATGACGCAGACGTTCGGCGTGAGAGGGGGTAAAAAGAGCAAAATCGCCTGTTGTGGTGGCAAGCTTCATGAAAATCACTCCTCAGTTTGAGCTCTTGCATTTACTGTCATTATATACTGAACTTTGAAAATATGCAAGACAAATTCCACGGAAAAATATATAATTTCTTCCGGAAAATTTTATGCAAACGATTGACTTTTGCCGCCTTTGCCGTTATACTGTAAAAAAGATGAAAATGGAAAATGGAGTGAATATCATGTCCGGAATACGGTATGACGCGTCCAAATTAAACGATGTCATTCGGGATTTCTGCGTGGTTACCGGCGTTTCGGTTTCGGTGCTTGACGATGAATTTGAAACGTTGGCTTCCTACAGCGAATTGGCGCCGGCGTTCTGCCTCGCCATTCAGAATGCACCGACCGGTAAGGAAAAATGTCTTTGCTCGGACATGGCGCTGCTTGCTCGCTGCAAAAAGAGTGGACAGCCAGAAAGTCATATCTGTCATGCCGGCGTGATGGACGCGGCATTGCCGATCATAAAGGATGCCGCCGTTATCGGCTATATACTCATCGGCCGGACGCGCGTGGCGGCTTTTGAAGAGATCGAACCGCGCTTGGATTGGTTAGATGCCGACAAAGCCGCGTTAAAGGCACAGTATAATTGCCTTCAGACCTATACCGACCGCCAGATCCACAGCATGTTTGAGTTAGCCTCCATGATCGTTTCCTTTATTTTGACGAATGAAATTATCCGTCCCGAAGAAAACTCTTTTGCACAGCTCGCCAAAAGCTATATTGAGTCCAATCTGCAAAAGCCGCTGTCGGTCGCGACGTTGTGCCGGTCGCTCGGCGTGTCCAAAAACGCGTTGTATGAAAATTTTCGCACGGTTTTCGGTAAAACGGTGAATGAATATATCACGGATATGCGCCTGAAAAAGGCGAAAGGCTTGTTGTGCGGCAGCTCGTTGTCTATCGATTCGATTGCCGAACAAACCGGATTTGCCAGCTATACCTACTTCAGCCGGCTGTTCAAGAAAAAATATCATCTTTCGCCGCTTGCTTATCGGAAAACGCAGAAAGCGGCGAAAGACAAAAAAGCCGAGAGGGACGAAAAAGAGCGTGTGCTTGAATGACGGTTTGTACTATCCGATGTTATTGACCTCTGTTTTTCGGAAATATAACACAAATCTATTGACAATCGGACGATTTTCCGTACAATAATAAGTGGAGTAGCCTTGGCGGAGGGATTTTGCACCCCTTGACTTTATGTGCAAAGTGTGTTAAAATCTTGATAGAAAATATCATCCGTAAAGGAGTGCTTCACGTGGAGAATCAAACAAACGACAATTTGCTGTTTGAAGTCCAAACCCGACCGAGCTTCGATAAATACCTCACGTTGAATCGCGTCATAAATAAAACGGCATTTCAGGCAAGAGCGCTTATTATGATGTTGGTTTCGGCGGTTTTGGTAGCAATCTATCTGTATTTTTATGTAACTTCCGGAAGTATGTTCTTTTTGATTGTCGCGCTGTTTGTCCCGGTGCTGTTTTTGATCCTTTGCTTTTGTGAGGAGTTTTCTTACAAAAGAAAAATGAAAAGAATATGGAACTCCATGCCTGAATCAAAAGAAAATGGGCAACTTCGCTTTTATCGCGACTATTTCGAAACGGTTTCTGCTATCGGAACGCAGATTGTTTCGTATGATCAGGTTTATTGTGTCAATGAAACTCCAACAATGTATTTCATTCGCACATCTGCCGCTCAGGCGATAACGGTTGATAAAGCGGATCTCTCACCGGAGAATGTCGCCTTTATTCGCTCAATTGCGCCGGAAAAGCCGGGTAGCCGTTCTCTTAAGGTTCAGAATTTGTCGGAAAAATTGCCCGATAAAGTTTTAGCTACGGAGAATGCGGACGGTGAATTGCTGTTTGAAACGCAGACACGTTTGACTTTTGACACGTATTTGACATTAAACCGCGTTGTCAGCAAAAAACGCATTTGGCGTAATTTGATTTTTCAGATAACTTTTTCGTTCGTGATAGCGGTTGTTGGTTTGCAGCAGCTTCAAATGACCGGAAAAATATATACACTGTTTATTGCTGTGCTCGTACCTGTCTTGTTTGTAATATTGGATTTTGTTCATATTTCTGTATATAAAAAAAGGCTGAAAAAGGTGTTTGATTCTTTGCCGCAAAAAGACCAGATAGAGCGTTTTTTCTTTTATAACGACCGAGTAAAAGGAATCGTTCCTAATGGTGAGAGCACCTGCTATTACGATCAGATCTATTGTATCAATGAAACGCAAAGATTATATATTATCCGTATTTCAGCGATTCAGGTTTTTCTTATCGACAAAACAGATCTCTCTCCCGAAAATGCCGCTTTTATCCGTTCGCTTGCGCCGGAAAAGCCGGTTCGCACCAAAGCAAAGAAAGGATAAACGCACATGGGATATTCAAAACAAATTGCTGAAGCTGTGCGCGAAGCCTATGAAAATAAGCGTAAGAAAGCCGAAGCAGACCTTGACGCAAGACGTGCGGAAATGTACGAAAAAGCGCCGCAGTTACGCGAGATCGACCGAGCCTTGTCGCTTACCGGTTTAAAATTATATGGCGCGGCTCTCGAGGGCAAGGAGGGTCTTGAAGACCGCATTGCCGCTCTCAAAAAAGAAAATTTGGAGCTTCAGACCGCAAGACGTTTTGCTTTGCAGACCTTTGGCAAGCCGAACGACTATCTGTCGCTGCGCTACGAATGCCCGAAATGTCAGGATACCGGCTATATAGGACTCAAAATGTGCGATTGCATGCGCCGGGCGCTCATTAAAGAGGCCTATGAAACGTCGGGATTAGGCGCCGTGCTTACCGAACAAAGCTTTGAAAATTTTGACCTTACCTATTATTCCGACCATCCGGACGCAAGCGGCGTCAGCACGCGCGACCGCATGACAAAAGTCCTTGCCGAGGCACAGGCCTATGCGAAGACCTTTGATGTGGATTTTCATAACAAAAAGGTACAGAATCTGCTGTTTGTCGGCAAGACCGGACTTGGAAAAACACATATCTCTACTGCCATTGCCGGAAGCGTTATCCGGTCGGGTTATGACGTAGTGTATGATACCGTACAGAACATACTGCATAATTATGAAGTACAGACCTTTGCCAAAAATTCCGACGCAGCGGCGATTGCCGCTGATATGACGGAGCGGTATCTGACCTGCGCATTACTCGTGATCGATGACCTCGGCACGGAATTTAAAAGCGGTTTTACGGCGGCTACCTTGTACGGTTTGTTAAATACCCGCATCATTTCAGGACTTCCCATGATCATCAATACCAATCTCGATACGAAGGCTAAGCTTCGTGAGCAGTATGACGACCGCATTTTGTCGCGCCTTTTAGGAAGCTTTACGACCTATCACTTTGTCGGAGAAGATATTCGTATCAAACGCCGCTTAGAACAATAAAACGGCGTACAGATAAAAAAACACAAAGGAGCAACCTATCTTATGAAGATGAGTTTCCGCTGGTATGGCGACAGCGACCCTGTCACCCTACAGTACATCTCGCAGATTCCCGCTATGCGCAGCGTCGTTTCGGCGGTCTATTCCGTTCCTCCGGGAGAGGTTTGGCCGGTCGAAGCCATTCGCGATATCAAAGAAAAGGCAGCCGCGCACGGTCTTGTGTTCGATATCGTCGAAAGCGTTCCCGTGCATGAGGATATCAAGCTCGGTAAGCCGTCGCGCGATAAGTATATCGAGGTTTACCGCGAAAATATCCGCCGGCTCGGCAAAGAGGGTATCAAGGTCATCTGCTATAACTTTATGCCGGTGTTCGACTGGTTAAGAAGCAGCCTTGATTATGTCAATGCCGACGGTTCCACCTCGCTTATTTACCGCGACGAGGCCGTGCTTGCCATGGATCCGCGCGCCGGAGACCTGTCGTTGCCGGGTTGGGACGCAAGCTACACCAAAGAGGGCCTCGGCAAGCTGCTTGAGGAATATAAGGATATCGACGACGAAGCGCTTTGGGCAAACTTAAAATATTTTCTCGAAGGCATTATTCCGGTCTGCGAGGAATACGATGTCAAAATGGCCATTCATCCGGATGATCCGCCATGGGGCATTTTCGGCCTGCCGAGAATCGTGACAAACGAAGAAAACCTTGACAGACTTCTCCGTCTGGTCGAATCACCGTATAACGGCCTTACGCTTTGCACCGGCTCGCTCGGCGTCAACCCGAAAAATGACATTCCGCACATGATTCGCCGCTTTGGCGGTGAGGGACGCATTCCGTTCCTCCATGCGCGCAACATCAAATGGACGGGTGAGCGCGACTTCAACGAGACCGCACATAAGACCGAATGTGGCTCGCTCGATATGTACGAGATCATTAAGGCGGCGCATGACGTCGGCTTTGACGGCTATATCCGCCCCGACCACGGCCGCATGATCTGGGGTGAGACCGGCAGACCCGGCTATGGACTTTATGACAGAGCCTTGGGTGCGGTTTACTTAAACGGTCTTTGGGAAGCCATTGACAGAGGAAATAAGTAAAAGGGAAGAAATTATTGGAACAGAAGCGTTTTACCAAGAACGACAATGGATTTATTTGCGCAAATTGCGGCTTTACGGTGCTTCCGTTAGGCAAGACCAGCCGGAATCATTGCCCGAAATGCTTATGCTCGCTGCATGTAGACGTATTGCCGGGCGACAGAGCCTGCGATTGCGGCGGTGTGATGAAGCCGATCTCGGCCGAACCCGACCCGAAAAAAGGCTATGTGCTGACGCATAAATGCACAAAATGCGGCTTTATCGGCAAAAACCGTGCGGCGCTTGCCGAAACCGGCAAAAATGCCTTGCCGCCCGAACAGTACGATGATATGGATTTTATCATCAAGCTGACGGTCAATCGGAATTGGTAAAGTAAAGAATAAAAAACCGGACAGAATGTCCGGTTTTTTGTATTACTTCATTATATTACGGCAACGTAACGGCGATCTTTGCGGCAATCACAAATAAGATGACCGCCGCCCACAGCAGCGTGCCGCCGACAGAAGCGGATATGGCGCGTTTTGTTTGAAACGAGTTCTTTTTGCGCATGGAAAACGCCCAAAGAAAGCCGATCACGGGAACAAAAAAGCATAGTGTCCGAAAACCGGCTGACAGCTTGTCTACGGAGATGTCGCCGGCGTCGGATTCCGCGTTGCCGCACGGTTCGCCGCATACGGGACAGCGCACGGCGTCCTCGGATAATGTGCAGCCGCACTGGTAACAATATTTCATGGTGACTTTTCTCCTCTTTGCAATTTTTTACGCTATCAGTATACCGCAAGAAAGTGAAAATGTCAAGCTGCGGAGGTTTTTGCACGCAAAATTTCCGATTTTTTCGAAAAAATGCCCAAAACCTCTTGACAAGCGGCAATTAGTGTGATACAATAACAAAGACAAAGAAGCAGAGCAATCTCACCCACCGTTTCCGACGGGCGGTCAATAGAAGAACAGAGCGCATGCGCTCGGTTTTTTGCGGCGTTAAGCCGGTTTGGTTGCTTTGCGAAGGATTTTTTCCTTCGCTTTTTGTTTGCAGGTGCATAATTTTTTGGAGGTGTTATCTATAAGCGCGAAAGAGGTTATGATCAACGATCAGATCCGTGCAAAAGAAGTAAGAGTGATCGACAGCGACGGTTCGCAGCTCGGCATTCTTCCGCTCGCAGAGGCTTTAAAGCTTGCCTATGGCAAGGATTTGGACCTTGTGGAGATTTCGCCCAATTCCGCTCCGCCCGTTTGCAGAGTGATGGACTACGGTAAGTTCCGCTTTGAACGCGACAAGAAGGAAAAGGAAGCGAAAAAGAAACAGCAGACGATCGATATTAAGGAAGTTCAGCTTTCCTGCCGGATCGATACGCATGATTTTGAAACTAAGCTCAAACATGCACGCCGCTTTCTTGACGATGGAAACAAAGTCAAGGTCTGCGTGAAGTTTAAGGGACGTGAGATGAGTCATACCAGCATCGGTCACGATATTATCGTCAAGTTCGGCGAGGCTTTGTCGGATATCGGCGTCATCGAAAAGATGCCGGTCCTCGACGGCAGACAGATGATCATGTTCGTCAATTCCAAAAAGAATACGCCTCAGAATGCGTCTTCCAAGAAAAAAGCGCCCGCTCCCGAAAACGCGGCTCCCAAAGAGGAAAACAAGTAAGGGTCTTGCGCAAAACCGGCATCGCTCTTTTTGAGCATGAATCAGAGTTCTAATTGAAAGGAATGTTTACATTGGCAAAACAAAAGTCACACAAGGCTACCGCAAAGCGCTTCAGCGTTACAAAGGGCGGTAAGGTAAAGTACAATCAGTCCAACAGACGTCACAAGCTCGGTCTTAAGACGCCGAAGAGAAAGAGACAGCTTCGCGGCGGTGCAATCTTAAGCGAATCCTTTGCACCCACTATCAAGAAGCTCATCCCTTACGCATAAGGCATACACGTTAAAAGAATAACCGAAAGGATTGTGACATAAATGGCAAGAGTAAAGGGCGCTCTCATGACAAGAAAGAGACGCAATAAGGTATTAAAGGCAGCAAAGGGCTATTGGGGCTCTAAGAGCAAGCACTTCAAGATGGCGAAACAGGCCGTTATGAAGAGCGGTAACTATGCATTCACCGGCAGAAAGCTCAAGAAGAGAGATTTCAGAAGACTTTGGATCACCCGTATCTCGGCTGAAGCTAAGGTCAACGGCATCAACTATTCGCAGTTCATGAACGGCTTGAAGAAGGCCGGCGTAACCTTGAACCGCAAGATGCTCTCTGAGATCGCTGTCGCCGATAAGGCCGCTTTCGCAGCTCTCGTTGCACAGGCTAAGGCTGCTCTCTAATTTATCGATTCGATAAGATTTTACCCGAATGTTTGGAAAAAACATTCGGGTATTTTTTTGCTTAGCATCTTGCATATTGCGTTCTTTTGTGGTAGAATAATATGTAATTTTATGTTCTCACTCAAAAGGAGCGGCTTATGCCTGAAAATATTTCGGAAATCAAAGCTGAACGCGTAACCGAAACCTTAGTCGTATATCAGCAAAAAGGCGTGTTTTCGTTCGGCACGGACGCCATGCTGCTTGCCGATTATGTCAGCGAACAGCAGTCTGCGGCCGGTGCGAAAAAGCTGTGCGACCTATGCTCCGGAACAGGCATCTTGTCGCTTGTATTATGCGACCGTTTTCTGGGTCTTGCAGCCGAAGCGATCGAAATAAATCCTGCCGCGGCGCAGCTTTCGGAAAAAAGCGCGGCGGAAAGCGGTCTTGCCGAACGCTTTCACGCGTCGTGCGCTGATATCAAAAATGTCCGCTCGCTTTTCGATAGCGAATCGTTTGATTTTGTGGTCTGCAATCCGCCATATATGCGGGCCGACAGCGGTAAACACTGCGACCACCCCATGATAAATCTTGCCCGGCATGAGATCGCCTGCTCGGTCTATGACGCGTTTGCGGCGGCGTTTTACTTGCTTCGCACCGGCGGACACGCTTATTTTGTCTACCGCACCGACCGTCTCTCGTCGCTTATGGACGCGGCAAGGAAAAATCGGTTCGAAATCAAGGACATGCGCTTTTTCGCGCTGCGCCCGCAATCGGATGTGTTGGATCTTGTGGTTTGCAAGGCGAAAAAAGAGGCGGCTGAGGGCATGAGGGTGAGCTTTTCACGGCTCGGCAAATAACAGATTTTTTGAAAGGTTGGGAAAAACGTGATAAAAGTCGATTCCAAAATGAGCGCTTATTACCGTCGCGCGTCGTCGGTCTTAAAGCTTGTCCGCTTTGCCGTTCTTCTCGGCTTTGTGGTGTTTGCCGTGTTCTGTATCGGCTTCTTCAAGGACAATATCACGGTGGACAACTTACGCTACTTACTCAAATATTTGGATCTTTCCGCAGCCGACAACACGCCGTCTGACGCAGAGATCACGTTGGATAACGGTTCCGGCGTGTCGTATGTGCTTGTGGGAAATGACCTTGCCGTGCTCGGTAAAAACGGTATCGGCTTATACGATTTTGCCGGAAACAAGCTGTATCAGTACGATATGCAGTTGGCAAGTCCGGCGGTGCTTTCCAACGGGAAAACCCTGCTTGTTTACGATACCGACGGCAAAGACCTTGCCGTATTCGATGCGGTTTCCAAGGTGCTTGAAAAGCATTTTGATTACGATGTGAAGTCGGCTTCTCTCAACGGACTTGGCAGTTTCGCTGTCATCACCTCCGAAAAGACCTATCGGTCGGGCGTTGTGGTGTTCGACCGCGACGGAAAGGAGACCTTCCGTTGGATGAGTCCCGACAAGTATCTGACCGGCACGGCGCTCAATGCCAATGCAACGGTTGTGACCTGTGCTGCGCTCTCCAATAAAAACGGCGCGTTCACCACCGAGCTTGTCTCCTATAATACGGCCACCGGCGCGAAAGAGGTCTCTAAGACCTTCGAGGATACCTTGGTATTAAAGCTTGGCTATGCCGAAAACGATTCGTATTTGTACATGCTGACCGACAGCGCATTTGTCTGCTTTGACCGCGACCTGAACGAGGTCGGACGCGCGTCGTATAATCCCGAAAACGCGCGGTTTTTCCGAGCCTTTGACGAGTGCTTTTTGATTGCCGAAAGCAATAACCTTTCCGGCAGCTCCATGACGGTGCGCGCCTATGGCTATGACGCGGCGCCGCTCTTTGAGTGCAGCTGCGAGCAGGGAATTCTCGACGCCGAATATCGCGACCGCACATTGTATCTTCTCGAACGCGACCGTCTTTCGGTGTACGATTACGGCACCGAGGAGGCCGTCTTAACGCCGCTTGCTTCGACGCCGCTCGGAATGCAGTACCGCGCTGTGCGTGCCGACGCCTATGGACGCTATGTGCTTATCGGTGCAAAAAACGCCAAACGCAATTCGCTTGCCGCCCTTTTGCAGGACAATTTGAGTAAGGATGCGGAAGATACGGGAAATCCGCAGGAAAACAGTCCGAAAGAGGAAATTTCCGTAAGGCCGGACAACGAGCCGGTCGGCGAAACGGAACCGTCAGCCGACGAAAACGTTAAGAACACCGAGGACATTCCGAATCCCGAAAGTCCTGAAATTTCGCCGCCGGAAAGCTCCGGCTTTTCGGACAGCTCTCCAAACACATAAAACGCAAAGGACGTGACTCCGTGAAAATACTTGCTGTCGGCGATGTAGTTGGTGAAAACGGAACGGAATACATTCGCCGCCATTTGTGGAATATCCGCAAAGAACACCATATCGATTTTACCGTCCTTAACGGTGAAAATGCCGCTAAAGGCAACGGTCTTGACAAAGATACCGCCGAAACGCTGCTTGCTTCGGGTGCGGACGTGATAACGACCGGCAACCATATTTGGAAAAAGCACGCCATGAAGCATGTCATCGACGACCTTGCTTATGTGCTTCGGCCGGCCAATTATCCGCAGGTCTGCCCGGGCGCAGGACACTTGATCTACGAGGTGAACGGCTTTCGTGTGCTTGTGGTCAATCTTCTCGGCAATGTCTATATGCCGGACGCGTTTGAAAGCCCGTTTTTGACCGCTGACCGCATTTTAGTGCAAAACGACGGTCTGTATGACGCGGCTGTCTTTGACTTTCACGCCGAAGCCACCTCCGAGAAGGCCGCGCTTGCCAAATATCTTGATGGGCGCGTGAGCGCGGTATTTGGTACGCACACACATGTGCAGACTAACGACGCGTGCGTGCTGTCAGCCGGAACCGGCTTTGTGACCGATGTCGGCATGGTGGGCGCGAACGATTCGATCTTAGGCGTGAAAAACGAGTGTATTCTCGAAAAGTTTTTGACCCAGATGCCGGTACGCTTTGACGAAGCGGCCGGTGAAACGCTGTTCTGCGGCGTGGTGTTCGATATCGACGAGAATACCGGCCTTTGCACGTCTGCAAGGCTTATCCGGCAGATCGGATAAGTTAACCGGCTGCCGAAAAACAAAGCCTTGCTATGCGCGAAACCGTGCACCGCTTTTCTTGCGGCGCATAAGATACAAAGAGGGAGCTTTCCCATATTTTTCCGAAAGGACAGACCGCTTTGCGTCTGATGACATTATGAAAAAACTTACGTATAAGCATACCATTCTTGCTTGCTATCTTACCTATATTACCAGCGCCGTTTCCAACAATCTTGTGCCGCTCCTTTTTGTTACCTTTAACAAGCAGTTCGGGCTGACGCTTGATAAGCTTGCCTTTATTATCACCATGAATTTCGGTATTCAGATCTTTGTGGATCTTGCCGGCGCGAAATTTGCCGACCGCATCGGCTACAAAAAGCTCGTTATGACGGCACAGCTGTTTGACGCAGTCGGTCTTGCATTCCTCGGAATTCTGCCGCGCGTTCTGCCGGATCCGTATGTTGGCATCATTCTTTCCGCCGTCTTTTATGCCGTCGGAAGCGGTCTTACGGAGGTCGTTATCAGTCCGATCGCGGAAGCCATTCCGAACGACGGCAGCGTCAAGGCCTCCGTCATGAGTCTTTTGCACTCGTTCTATTGTTGGGGACATGTGTTGATGGTGGTGGTGACCACGCTGTTTTTCAAGGTGTTCGGTATTGAAAACTGGAGCATTATCTGCTGCCTGTGGGCGATCTTGCCGCTTGTCAACTTCGTTTTCTATGTTTTTGTGCCGATTGCCCAGTTGAACGACAACGACGAGGGAGAACCGCTGCCGCTCGGCAAGCTGTTTACCGTCAAGATCCTGTGGGTCTTTATGCTTCTTATGCTCTGTTCAGGCGCAGCGGAGCAGGCTATGAGCCAATGGGCCAGCTTCTTTGCCGAAACCGAGCTTGGCGTGAGCAAGCAGGTGGCCGACTTACTCGGCCCATGTATGTTTGCCGTGGCGATGGGCGCGGCAAGAGTGCTGTTTGCAGCGCTCAAAAAGTTGGATATCCGCGTGGGACTTCTTATCAGCTCGGTGTTATGTATTATCAGCTATCTGATTGCCGCCTTTGCACCCTCGTTTCTCGCACTTGCCGGATGTACGCTTTGCGGCTTCTCTGTCGGAATTCTGTGGCCGGGCGTGCTCAGCCTTTCGGCTAAGACCTATCCGGCCGGCGGAACGGCGATGTTTGCTATTCTTGCCCTGTTTGGGGATATCGGCTGCTTTGTCGGACCGGAGGCGGTGGCGCGTTTTTCAACGGCGCTTGCCGGTACGGGCGAACCGAGCGTGAAGAACGGCCTTACGCTTGCCATCGTGTTCCCGTTATGCATTCTCCTTTTCACCTTTGCGCTGCTTACCGTCGGCCGGAAAAAGGATAACCGATGAAACCGGAGAAAAAGCGGATTTTGGCGCTGCTTTTTGCAGCATATGTGCTTGTCATGCTGTGGTTACTATATGGACAGCGTGCGCGTATTATCTTTCCGTCGGCCGGTGCGTACTATGGAGATTACCTTGTGCGCTTAAAACAAAACTACAACCTTATACCGTTTAAGACCGTGCTTGCCTTTGTGCGGCGTTTCAACAACAGTAATTCAGCGTATCTTGTGCGGCACGCGTTTATCAATTTGGCCGGAAATATCGTGCTGTTTGTGCCGCTTGGCGTTTTTCTGCCGTATTTCTTTCCGAAATTGCGCCGGTTCCGTTTTTTTGCCGCTATGACAGCAGCTATTATCACGGCAGTTGAGCTTTTGCAGTGGATAACGCTCTTGGGCAGCGCGGATATTGACGATCTGATCCTGAATGTGTTTGGCGCGTCGATTGGGTTTGCCATCGGGAAAATATGGATTTGGGAACGGATGAAAACCGAGTGAATATTGTAAGGCAGTCGCCGGGATTCATGTTGTTATAAAAAATGAGCTTTGCAAAAGTCTATAAGGCTTTTCGGGCGAAGCCCGATTCCAATAAAAATCTGAAAAATCCGGGACATGCGCCACGGATTTTTCACCGATAGATTCGCGAGTGTCGAAAAGCCCAGCTTTTTGGCATGATGCGTGAGCGTACGAATCTGTTTCCGTGTCGTAAAACGAAGTTTTGCGACACACTCTACAGCAGGAGTGATCCTGCTGTTTTTGTTATCTTAACCGAATCTTAAACTGTGTATTTTTGCAAATGCTTGATTTTTTTAAAGAAAATGTGATATACTAAAAGAAAAAGTCTGCCGCACAAAACGGAGGTCTGCGCCTATGGAACTGTTTCACAATGTCTTTTCGATTGCTTCCCACCACGATAATTTACAGCTTTCCGTGTTAGCGGTCTGTCCGGAAAAGCCGAAAGCCGTCGTACAAATGGCGCACGGCATGTGCGAGCATAAGGAACGCTATCTTTCGTTTATGCGCTTTTTAGCCGCGCATGGCTATGCCGCGTTCTTAAACGACCACCGCGGACACGGCGAAAGCGTGCTCGATCAAGCTGACCTCGGTTATTTCTATGACGGCGGCGCACGGGCGCTTATCGACGATATGCACCTTTTGACCGAGCATATCAAAGGCGAATATCCGTCGCTTCCGATCGCCCTTTTCGGGCATAGCATGGGCTCTCTTGCCGTGCGGTGCTATACCAAACGCTACGATAAAGAAATCAGCTCGCTTATCGTGTGCGGTTCGCCGAGCGCCAATGCTTTTACCGGCGTGATGAAGAAGTTTGACGATCTTCTTATCCGCACAAAGGGCGACCGCGCACGCAGCGATGTTATCAATACCGTCTTTTCGGGCGCTTTTGAAGCGCGCTTCCGCTCCGAAGGCATCGAAAACGCGTGGCTTTCCTCTGACCGCTCGGTTTCGGAAGCTTATAATGCCGATCCGCTCTGTCACTTTACCTTTACGCTGAATGGGTATAAAGCGCTTCTTGACTTACTCACAGACACTTACAGCGATGTGGGTTGGAAAATGGAAAATCCGCGGCTTCCCATCCGTTTTCTTTCGGGTGCGAACGACCCATGTATGGTGAGCCGCTCGGCGTTTGCACGTTCGGTGGATCATATGCGAAAGGTCGGCTATACAAACGTTTCCTCACGGCTTTTTGAGGGAATGCGGCATGAGATCTTAAACGAGACCGAAAAGGAAAGCGTTTATGCCGATATTTTGGACTTTCTCGAAAAAACGCTTTGAAAAGGCACATATAAAGCTCCGTGTCGTAAAAAGGAGTTTTGCGA
>ERZ773136.1580-NODE-1580-length-21572-cov-3.587442_pt1 | contig 21572 bp, 15 predicted proteins | sample MGYA00580855_ERZ773136 | MGnify/ENA primary metagenome ERZ773136 (study PRJEB29015, sample SAMEA2737860) | human gut metagenome | biome: human gut; feature: human-associated habitat; material: faeces | place: China | collected 2012 ... | reverse complement strand
GATCTGCGCCACTTCTGACGTTAATAACCCCGGCGTTTTGACAATGACGTTGATGTTGTCGCCGGTCATAACGGCAAGGCATTCTTCAAAGCCCTTGGCTTTTATCATTTCTTCGACAAGCGCCTCGGTCTCAATTTCCGACGCAATGCTTATCATGCGGTCGAGCGCTTTGTCCTTGACGTCCGGCATGGTCTCGGCGCTGTCGATGACCACCTGAAGCGTTTCGAGCGCTTCCTCGCGCGAACGCTCACGATTCAGCTCGGCGGAAACAAAATAGCTGTCGTCGCTTTCGGCCTTGCCGATGTTGTCGACTAATTTGGCTTCACCGAGTATTTTAGCGCTGTCCGAGGTGATGTCGGGATTTGCTTCCGACGTGTATAAGTAAGAGCTTTCGGTCGCTTTGTCCTTGCCGGCGTTCAGAATGAAATCCGAGTAGACCGAAACGCCGATGATAAACAGACAACAGCAGACTAAAATGGATTTTTTGTGCCTGACAATAAAAGAAGCGATTTTTTTCATGATGCGTGAGTTCCTCCGGTTACATAAATTTTGTTTTGTGAAATACCGAGTGAAACGCTGACTGCCTGTAAGATTTCCGCTTTGACGGCAGGGTCTGCGCCGCCCTCGCAAACGATCCATACGCCGCACAGCTTGGGGCACAGCTCCTTGACAACGACCGGCGTTTCGCCGCGTTCACGGTCGGTCGTATAGGCAAGACTTTTTTCGGTCGTTTTGGCGCTTTTTGTTTCATCACCGCTTTCATTTAAAGTCGCATTGCTTGCATAAACCGTTTCATAAGAGGTCTCTGCTGTAATAAAAACATGCGCGCTTCCGGCGCCGTTTACCGCTTCGACCGTCTTTTTCAACCGGCTTTCCAAATCGGCAAGATACGTTTCAAGCGGCGCTTCGTCCGCTTTGTTCTGCTTTTTGGCAAGATCGCCCCAGATTCCTGTCCCGGCGATAAGCAGTACGCCGGCAAAAAGAACGGCAAGCAGCATATTTTTCTTTTTGTCTGCGGAAAGGGAAAAAACAGCTTTGTTCATGTTCCGAAACTTCCTTTGTCGTTATAGTCTGTATACGCGCCGCATAAGAGCGTGTTTATATAATCTTTTACCGCTTTTTGGTTTTCTATGGAAACACCGCTTGCAAATTCCACGGAAAAAGCGGCAATTCCGATTTCGGTTTCGGCGTCTTTCTCGGTTACAGTCCAGTCTATGCAGAGCGATATCGGCTTTATGCCGTATTTTTCAAAAACCGCTGTACCGATTTCAGCTTCTATTTGCTTGGCAGTCCTTTTAAGTAACGGTTCAAGATTTGCATTGGCCGACAACGTTTCCGAACTTTCCGGTAAAAGCGCGTCGGCATGAAAGTCCGTTGTCGGAAGAAAGCTGTTTCCGAAAAACGAGAATACCGTTAAGCATACGCATAATCCGCATACGACCTTAAGCGCCGCTTTTATGCCTTTGCCCGTGTGTTCGCATAAAAGCTCACAGATAAGAACCGCCGCACAGATAAGGAATAACCGACAGAAATAAGCGCTGAAATCCGGCATTTTTTCATCTCCTTTTTAGAAAACGGACGCCGTTTCGATACAGGAAGCAAATAAAATGATACCGCTGACCGCCGCAAACAGGCATACGGCAAGCAAGATGTTGAGCGCACCGCCCACACTTTCCAAAAAGCCGGTAAACGGGCGCGTTCCCATGAGCTTGGACAAAAAAAGCGCAAGCAGCACGGCAAATTTCACGGCAAGCACCGTGCATAGAGCCGGCAGCACTAAATACAGAAGATACGCGATCCCGAGCGCGCCGAACGCGCCTTTTATCACACTCACCGCTCCGACGACTGTCCGAAAGCATTCGCTTAGCATGTTTCCGGCGATCGGAACAAGCCGCGCCGCCGTAAACCGAATGCCCCGAAAGGCGGCGCTGTCGGCGCCGGCCGAAATGCGTATCGCCGCCGCATGAACGCCGCCGAATACCGCAAACAACACGCCGAGTCCCCATGTACAGAAATTCCGGATAAAGTTTATCACACCCGAAAGGTCGAGCGTTTTGGAAAGCGAGGACAGCACGCCCAGCGCGAGCACGAGCTTCGCGCACGGCAAAACTACACCGGAGGACAGGATCTGCATAAGCCCCACCGTAAACGCCGAAGAGGAGGCATGCACTGCCGCCGCACCTGCTTGCCCTCCGGATGCGAGCAAAAGGCTTAGCGACGCGCTCGATGAGGTCATAAAGGCCGTGTATTGCTCCAAAAAGTGCTCCGCGGTTTGCAGAACCGGCTTGACTGCGCCGAAAACGATGGAAACCACGCCCAAAAGGCATGCAAATTCAAGCAGTTTTCCGCCGCCTGCAAGATTGTCCGAATAGATTCCGATGACCGAGGAAAGCAAGATCACGGCCGCTAACAGCGGAAATACGGCAAAGCTCTTTTTTAATGCAGCGGTCATGCTTTCGATTCCGAGATCCCATAGCTTTGCCGGCGACAGTGCGTCGGCGGCTTTCCCGGCGAGCGCGTCGGCGTCTTTTATGCTTAGATCGTCCGCATGCTCTGTAATGGCTTCGATCTCATCTGCGAGCGAACGCATGTCCTCGTGCGCGTCCTCGGCATGAGCGGAAATCGAAAATATCGTCCACAGGAATGCGCAGAAAACCAACAGAAGAATACACTTTTTGTCCGACATCTGCACCGCGTCCTTTCTTTGAAGAATCCTTTTTTACTGAATGAGCGAAAGCGTTTGTGTGAATACGCTTTTTAAGAGCGGCAGACATAGCGCAAGAATTACGCTTTTTCCGCAAAGCTCGGTTTTTCCGGCCAGCGCCGTTTCGCCGCAGTCGCGGCAGAGGTCGGCGGCCAGCGTCGTGATAACGGCAATGCCTGCCGATTTGAATAATAGCGTGAATAGCTCCGATTCGTCTGTATTTCCGGTAAGCGTGCGCAGATATTCAACGGTCGGCGCTAAAATTCCCATGGCGCATACCGTAAAACCGATTCCCAAAAGCAGCGAAACAAGCGGCGCATATTCTTCTTTCAAGCGGCGAAGCACCAAAATGAGCATAAGCCCTAAGACAGCATATCCGAAAATCTTGTATAAGCTCATGGCTATAACCCGAAAATGTTCCGTACCGATGTGAATAACCGGTCGATCTCACCGACTAACATCAGCAGCACGATAATGATTCCGGCTATCGTCACAAACACCGATTGTTCGTCACGGCCTGATTTCGAGAGAATATTGCACGCGACCGAAACGAGTATCCCGACGCCGGCAATGCGTAAAATAAGCGTTACATCCATTGTTTTTTCTCCTTTGTCAATACGCTTTCCGTTTTCTTACAGTAAAATAAGCGCCGCAAACAGACCGCATAGCACGCCGAGCTTGCGATAGAGCACGCATTTGGCTGCGTCGTCTTTGGCGTAGCGAGCTTCCAGTGCGGTCAATATGCCGCTATACCGCGCTATTTGCGCACTTTCCGTTTTACAGCAGCCACTTTTTCCAAGAACTGCGGCAAGAGCGGCGTAATTTGCGGCACATTCCTCCGGCAGGTCTTTTTTTACACCTGCAAGCGCCTTGGAAAACGCGTCCGGCACACCGCTTTTTAACACTGTGCAAAAGCCGCGTTTTTCCAAGGTTTCTCCGTGAAAGCCGGCATAGATGTCCGCAAGCGGAAGCGCACCGTTGTCAATGCCGTTTTTTATGCGCGCCAAAAGCTCAAGCAGCTCGCCGCGCATTTTGGCTTTTTCGGTGCGCACGGCGGCAAGATGCGCCCCGTATAGCGATATGGCGCCCGAAACAAGTAAGATCCCGATATATTTTACCATAGCGTCTGTTTAACGCTTCCGTCAGCATATTCATACAGCTTGCCGGAAACCTTGCAGCCTTTACGCTCCAACACGTAAAAATATCGGAAAACGCCCTCGTCGCACAGTTTTTTTACGGCAGCGTGCTTTAGCGCGTCGCTTGTATCTCTGCCGTGCATGGACGCCATAAAGGCAATTCCGCCGAAATGCGCGTCGCTTATCATGGCCGCGTCGCGCGCCGAGCCGATCTCATCGCAGACAATTACCTCCGGTGAAAGCACGCGGGCCGCGCATTCAAGTCCCTCCGCCTTGCTGACGCCGGTTAAGACGTCAGCCGCACAGCCGGAAAAATACTCCGGAAGATAGATCTCGTCCCGTTCGTCTAAAATGCATACGCGCCAAAAGCGGCCGTTGTTGACGCTTTGAGTGCGGATATCACGTGAAAGTCCGATGGCAAGGTCGCGAAGCAGCGTTGTTTTGCCCACGCCGGGCGGCGAGATGACCAATATCCCGCCGTTATCGGGAAAACCGTGCGCGGTGATGTACGTAAGTAACGGCGCGGCACAGCCGGAAACATGGTGCGGAAGCCGGATGTTCGCACCGGTGATCTGCGAAAAACCGGTCATTTTTCCGCCCTGTGCCGTAATTCTGCCGAAAAGTCCGACGCGTATGCCGTCGCGTGTGATAAAGCCGCGCCCGACGGTTTCCTCATAAGCATATACCGAGCCGCCGCACAGTCGGTACAGGAACTCGTCAAGGTCGGCGTCGCTTATGCGCACACATCTTGCCGCGTCGGCGCTTATGCCGGCGTCGGTCAGATAGCGGTTTTCGCCGTCTAACGTGACAGTTGTGATGTTCCCGGCACGCAGCCGAAGCTCGGATATTTTTTCAAGCGTACCGGAGGGCAGCCGGTTGAGAGCCGAGCGTACCGCTCCGGGTAAAAAAGCAAGAATCCGGTATAAGCTCAAATCGTTCATAGAACAAACTCCTTTTCTTTTCATATCTTTTTGAACTGTCTGAAGCGCTCATTGCGCACTTCTTTCGAGAAAATTGTAAACGGCCACGATCTGCTCCCAGGTGCGGATATCGATAACACCTGTTACCGGCAGATAAAAGCGGCGCTGAAAAGCGCGCACGGCCTCTTCGGTGGCAGCGCCGTAAATGCCGTCCGGCGTGAGGGCGGGAATTTCGGAATAGGCCTCGGAAATCCGCGTCAGATACTCTTGCATGAGCCGCACATCTTCACCGCGCGAACCGCGCCGCAGTGCGTTTCCGGGAAAGCTCTGCTCACCAAGCTCCGGCGTGACCGTCACAAGAATGTTTTCATAGACCTCATATAGCTTTTGCCAGACCGCAGCGTCGGTTTCGCCGGTTTCGGGAAGTCCGAACTGCGCCTGAAAACGGATAAGCGCCTGCTCTGTGCCTGAACCGAAAATGCCGTCAAGAGCCGGTGAGGGGATCCTGTCGTAAAACAGCCCGATGTAAGCGAGTAAAAACTGCAAACGCGCTACGTCCCGGCCGGTGTCGCCGCGTTTTAATACGACTGTCGGCGGCGTTTCGGGAAGCGTGCCGGTCTCACCGACACCGCCAAGCTCCGCAAGCTTTAAAATAGAGGCGTACACATACGAAATTTTGTACCACGTCGCCTTTCCGACAATGCCGTCTACCGTCAATCCGAAGATCTCCTGAAAGACGCGTACTGCCGAGTCGAGCGCCGAATCGAATACCCGGTACACCGGATTGATACGCGGGATCAGCGGATAATTCTGCGAAATGCGATACAGCTGACGGCGGATGTATTCCACGTCTGCGCCCTGTGAGCCGAAGGACAGGGGAGAGCCGGGATAGGAACGCTCGAAATTCGATACGATGTCGGTCGAGGCAAGCTCGATGTCCTCTCCATAGTAATAGCGTAGAATGTTGAGCGCCGAATAGCCTTGTGCGCCAAGGTTTTCCGAGCCCCATTGGGACATGCCCGAACAGCTTGCACGGCGGCCGTCGCAGTAAGAGGTGAATAACGGACTTAAATAGCTGCTTTGGCGGATGTAGACGTTGAAAAGCTCATCGACAAGCTTGCTGATGTTTTCAAAAATGTTGCGGCCGGGTACAAAGGATTGGTCGAATTGGGTGGAGTTGGTGATGTCGAAGTCATAGCCTTGGCTGGGATACCATTCGGTGTAGATACGGTTAAGCGTCAGCGAAATAATGGCCAAAATGTTGGCGCGCAGCGCCTCCTCCGACCAAGTCGGATAGATTTCCGACGACGCGACATTTTTTATGTAGTCCGGAAAGGAAACGTATACGTTTTCGGCGTTCGACGAGGGTACGCCTAAATGCACCGCCACCGTCTCGGGAATAACTACCTCGCGCGCGACCTGCGGCTCGGCGATGTTTCCCGGATAGGATTTTGTGCGTTCCGAGCCGACAAGCAGCTCGTTCGGCGGAATCTCATACACGATGACGCCGCCGGTCGTGCCCTCATAGCCTTTGGAAAGCGGCGTTAACAAGATCGGCACCACACTCATTTTTCCGGCAAATACCGGCGCATGGAGCACCCGTACCGGAAAAAAACCCGGAACGTTCACATATACGTCGATTACCGAATAGGGAAAATTCGGATTGTATTCGTTTAAGGAAATTGCCGGATCCGGCGTTTCGACCGTGACCGACTGCGTAGAGCCGGAGGCGTCGGTCAAAAGCCGGTAGTTGTAGCGTGCGGAATTGACCGGAAAATCCGAAACAAATCCATTGTTTCCGTCGGATGAAATGCCGGTCGTCTTGACATAAACCGTTTGATCGGCAAGGGGAAGCGCGCCGTCGGCAAGCTGTAAGCTTACGCGAAGATAGCCTTGATACAAAAAGAACACCTCGTTTCGTTGTCTTGGTTTATCTTATTCGGGTACTCGTCCCGATATGCCAAAGATTTTCGTGTTCATGCACGGAAAAATGACATTTTTTGCAGACACTTTCGCATATAATGAAATACGTAACCGAGAAAACCAAAAAAGGAAATGATACTTTTGATTTTGTATGCGGACGTGCTGTTTGCGGTCAATTTTATTATGGATTACTTGGCATTATACGCTGCGTCTGCCGTGCTAAGGCTTGGCAAAGGCCGGGTGCGGATGGCGTGCGGCGCGCTTATCGGCGCGGCGTATTGCATCATAAAAATATATGTTTCGTTCTTCGAGCCGCTTGCAGCGATTTTCGTGTCGCTTGTTATGTGCTTTGCGGCGCTTTGGAATGGAAAGATTCTTACCTATATCAAAGCCGTCATTCTGTTTTATGCGGTGAGTATGCTGTTCGGCGGCGTGATGACCTTTCTGTATGAAAGCGCGCGACGGTACCGCAGCGCGCCGCTTTTTCGCGACGGACTGACGCCGGGGCTGTTCTTTGCCGCCGTCGGGATTCTTTTCGTGTTCATTTTTGCGGGAAGCCGCATTGTTTCGCACGGCGTGTTTGTCAAAAATGTCCGCGCCCGCATTAAGATAGACGGAAAATGCGGTGATTTCCGGTTGTTGTGCGATTCGGGAAATCTGCTTCGCGACCCATATAACGGGCTGCCGGTTTTGGTACTTGACGCCAAAAGCTTGGATACGCTTTTGGGCAAGGACGGCTTCCACCGGGATATCGGCAAGGTCTTGCCGCTTGATGCAAAAAGAAAATTCCGCTATATTCCCGTTCATACCTCTTGCGGCGACGGCGCACTGCCTGCCTTTTTGCCGGATGAGATAATTTTGCTTGAAAAGCACCGTGAACGTAAGATTCAGGCGATGATAGCAGTCGCGACCGGCGCTTGCTGCGGAGAAAACGACGGAATCATACCGCTTGCCGCAGTGTGCGCGTGATAACGTGATAAATATAAGAATCGGAAAGGGAGAAGAAGAATGAGCTTTAGAACCGTTTGCTGCAAAATAGAAATGCTTTTCGGGAAGATTGGCCGAAAAAACATGTATGAAAAGAATTCGCTATCATTGAAAATTCTGTACCGCTTTTTCGGCGAGGACTCCGTTTTTTACATCAACGGTGCGCAAACGCTTCCTGCGCCGCTCGATGCCGCCGGCGAAGCAAAATTGCTTGCGCAATTAAAGAGCGACGACTCAAGGGAAGCGGAGAATGCCAAAAACCGGCTTGTCGAACGGAATCTTCGCCTGGTGGTGTATATTGCCAAACGCTTTGAAAATACCGGCATCGGTATCGAGGACTTGATCTCCATTGGTACGCTTGGCCTTATCAAGGCCATTTCCACGTTTAATACGGACAAGAACATCAAGCTTGCGACGTATGCCTCACGCTGTATCGAAAACGAAATTCTCATGTATATCCGCAAAAACGCTCGTACCAAAAACGACGTATCGCTCGAAGACCCATTAAGCGTGGATTGGGACGGAAACGAGCTGCTTTTGTCGGACATCTTAGGCTCGGAGGACGACGAAATGGGACGCCGCTTGGAGGATGAGGAGGAAAAGAAAATGCTGCATGAGGCCGTGGCGCGCCTCGGTGCGCGTGACAGACAGATCATCGAGCTGCGGTTTGGGCTTTCGGAAAGCGAGAATCCTTATGAAAAGCCGAAAGAGCTTACTCAAAAAGAGGTCGCCGACTTGCTCGGTATTTCCCAGTCGTACATTTCGCGCCTTGAAAAGCGCATTATCGCCGGCTTAAAGAAGGATATTGCCGCTTTCTACCGTTAAAGACCGGCAAAAATCCGCTCCGTTTTAATTTTTTGTAAAAAAGACAAGTAATTGTTGCAAATTCATAAAAAAAGTGGTATCATATACTTTGAATATATATGTCGATTTCAATTACCTTGAAGTCGAATCACTTTTGGGGAGCGGATACCATGACCAACGGATACAGTAATCTGAAACCGAATATCGCTTTGCAGACCGGCGCGGTCTTTTCTGCCGCCATGGCGGCCTCCGGCGCTCTGCCGCTTTCGTCGGTCACGCTTACCGATCTTCCCGAAGCAAATTTTACGCTTACGCTCGAAGCGGTATGCCGCTGCGGCGAAAATATCGTGTTCGAATATCCGCGCATTTCGTTTTCTTCGTTCAATTTCCGCTTGTGCGGCGAAAGCGAAGAGCGTACCGCGCTGATCCGTTTTTCTGCGCCGGATTTTGAGATAAGCTATGCTTTTTTGAATTCTCTTGCAGCGCCTGCCGACGCGGTTTTGACGGTAAGCGCGGCTGTGGACGATATCTGCGTCGCGGCCGACGCCAAAATTCAGCTTTTGCCGCATGACGAATGGTTAGGAATCGAAAACCACCCGGAAACGCTTGCCGCTTTCGTGTGTCCCGACTGCAAGGCGGTCGACACGCTTTCCGCGTCCGTTAAGCCGTATATGCCTTTTTCGGCGCTTGCCGACAATGTCGCGTCTCTTACGGACATCGTTAAAAATATCCGTGCGGCCAGCATGATATGCGCCGCGCGCGATTCCTATTCGCCGGAACGCCGTCAGCGTATCAAGAGCCATACGGCGTTATGTATTCCGAATTCGGTTGCGGCAACACCAATGGAGCTTGCGCTGCTTTTCTGCGCTGCCGCCGAAAGAAGCGGCTTTGCGCCGGTGACGGCGTTCGCCACCAATCTTTCGGGCGCGGTGAGCCTTTTCTGCGGCGTTCGCGTCTGCGAGATGAAATCCGGCGTGAGTACGGCTTCGGAAAGCCTTTCCAAGCTGCGTGCCATGCTTGAAAACGGGGAGCTTATCTTATTTGACCCGGCGATACTCTCGTCGGCGCAAAGCATCGATGTCTCTCTTGCCGCCGCCGAGGCGCACGGCTATTTTTCCAAGGTCAGCACGAAACTCATTGTGCTTTTGGATATTGCCGAAGCCCGTGCTGACGGCGTCATGCCTTTTTATGCCGAAGCGGAGGAAACGGCTTTGCCGAAAAGCGCCGAAAGCGTCACTGCGCGCGGCGTTTTGGCAAACTTATATAACGGCCTTTCCGGCAGCCGTATTTTTAAGGCGCTGTCGGGCGATTTCGGCGGCTATGACGTGATTCCGCTTGTGGACTTCCCACCGCAGGAGCTTGTCGGTGCGCAAAGCGTTGTCATAGGCCCGATGGAGATCAGCGAAAAGCCGTCGCGCTTTGCCGGACTGTCGGATGATTTTGCGTCCTTTGCCTTAAAGGACGAACGCGTGACTGCCTACAACAAAGCGGAATTGGAAGAAGTCCGCGCCGCATTTGCCGCATTCCGCGCACGCATATCCGAGAAAAAATATATTGTTTCGGGACTTTATGAAAAGTCGTTTCACGAAAGAGTCTCGCGCATGACCTTTGGAAAAGCCGCCGGCTTTGAAAACTATGCCGTTGCCGGTTTTCTCCGCCTTTGCGAACGCGAAACCGGCGAAACGCGCTATCTGCCGCTTGCCTTTGTGCGCGTGTCTCTTGCGCGAAATTTCGATTACCGGTTCTGCCCGGAGAACGGCGCGCCGATTCTGAACAGCCTTGCCGCGTCCTGCCTTGGCGTGAAATTGCCGTCCGACGGCAAACCGGACAGCATCCCTGAGATATTGGCTTTCTTCGAAAAAGCGGCTAAAGCCGGGTATAACGACGAATATTCCGAGCTCCGTGTAATTCGTGAAACGGCGCTCATCAAGGCAGACCTTGCCGATTACATACTTTGGAACGACATCGGTCAACACGCGCGTACCATGTTAAAAAACAAGAGCTTTGAAGAAGTTCTTGCAAAGACCGGCACGCCGGAAACGAATCAAGATATGCCCGAAGAAAGCGTATGGCAGCCGTTTGTGCGCTATGCGCCGGAAACTGTCAAACGGGCGTTATTATACGACGGAAACGCCGTTATTTCGGGCGGAAGTACTGCGGATAAGGAAGATCTCTTGGTAAATGCCGCGTCATTTGCCCTTGCCGAAGGCAAGACCGCGCTTGCGGTCTCGGATGACTGCGGATTCCTAAATTTTGCGGCAAAAGCCTTTGAAAAAGCCGGACTTTCCGAAACCGTGCTTGACCTTGGAAAATGCCGTTCGCCGGAGGATATGATCAATGCGGTCAAGGAGCGCCTTGCCGCGCTTTCCGATCTGGAGCGCACCTCGGCCGCCCCGGTGGTTCGCGGCGAATTTGAGGAGACCGCAACACGTTTAAAAAGCTATGCAAAGCGTGTGACGGAGATGGATCCGTCGCTCGGCGTATCGCTTCTTGAGCTTATCGAATCGTTCGACAACGCCTATGACGCGTCCGAAAGCGCCGCTTTGCTGCCTGTCGAAAAAGCGGCCGCCGAAAATCTGAACGGCGAAAAGTTAGACGCGCTGTTCGACCTTGCGGAGCGCCTTGTAAGAACGGCACGCGCGACGCTTGGCGAAGCGTCTCTTTCGGACTCAGCGCCTTTAAAAACGCATCCGCTTTATGCGCTTGATCCGGAAAACATGCCGGACGACGCAGTCTTGCATGAGGTGTACGAGTTTATCGCGCGTATCCTGCCGGCGCTTTCCGAATACCGTGAAACCTTTTTTGAGATTTCTCCCATGCTCGGCATACGTATTTCGGATATTACTGACCTTGCCGGACTGTATGCGCTAAACGAGCTGTACAAGCTTTTTATCTCGGCGCGCGAATACGATATTCCGGCCGATTTTGCGACCAATGGGCTAAGCGCCTTTGCCGACGGCGAATCGCGCCGCAGCCATGCCAAAAAACGCATGGAAAATATCGAATACCAGCTTCGCTTTTTCTCGCCGGAGCTGTTTGAGGACGTTGATTCCTTGCTTTCCGGCTACCAGGGCGAAAAAGACGACAAAACGAATTTTATCAAAAAGTTTTTAGTTAAAAAGAATCACAAGGACGTGCTTTTGCAGTACGTTTCGCCGGAAAACCGTGCTGAATTTGCCAAACACCCGGTTTCCGATATTTATAAGCTCCTTGATGAGTACCGCAAGGAAAAAATGGTCGGTTCGGACGAGCCGGCCGATGAGAACGCCGAATCGCTTGCGTTTTTGGTGAGCGAACTAAAGAACGTGTTAGCGAAACTATATCCAGCGGACGCGGCCGATGAAAGACGTACCGACGCGCGTCTTGCAAGACTGTTTTCGTTTATTGCGCGGCTTGGCGCAGACCCGGCGCTTTCCAAAAAACTGACCTTTGCGCGCGCGCGCTTTGCCCAGGTCTATTCCGAAAACGAGTGCATGTTAAACAAACTTGCCTTGCTTATCGGCGCGGATTTCCGGTTATTACACTTTGAAACGGGTATTCTCCATTACGACGGACTTTCCGCTTATCTCAAGCGCGTCGATGAAAACCTCCCGGCGCTAACGTCGTGGGTGAACTGGTTAGATGCAAAAAGAGCGGCAGAGCCGTTTCTTCCGGCCTTTTGCAGCTATTTATGCGAAACCGGCGTAAAGCCCGGCACCGATCGGTTATTTGCGTCGTCGCTGTTACTTCCGGCGGCTCGTTTCCTCATTCACAAAAGCGCTTTGGATACCGACCGTGCCGCCATTCTGCGCGCCAAAGAAAAGTATCCGGCTCTTGCGGAAAAGAGCGCTTCCCTTGCGCTTGAAACGGCGTTGCAGACCCACCGTCAGCGCGTCAAGCATTACGATGAGACCGAAAACCTCGTTTCGCTTTTGGAAGCCGACCGTGCGCTTTCGGCAAGCGCTTTTGCCGCCAAGCATAAAAAACATCTGCTTCGTGTTTTTCCGATCCTTCTTGTTCACGCGGAAGATCTCGGTGCGTTTACGCGCGGCGAATGCGTGGCGGAGGTGGCTGTCTGCGACGACTCCTCCCATTCATCGCTCGCCTTGGAAGCCGTGGGAGCGGTGCGCCGCACGCTGTTACTTTCCCATACGCGCCGCGCTTCGGTTACCGCGAATATGCTTCTTGCTTCCGGCGCAAAGCGTGCGGCCTTTGTGGGAGAAAGCGATGTTTTGTCGCACATTTTGACGCGAAAAACGTCGGTTTCGGCCGTCATGGTCAATGGCGCTATGCGTTTTGCCGCCGATCTTGCCAATCCGGCCGAAGCGGAATTATGCGTGGCGAAGGCACTTGAATTTGCCAAAAACGGCCAAGCTACCGCTATCTTTGCCTTTACGCACGGACAGTGCGCATATATCCGTCATCTCCTATGCGTGACGGCGGAAAACGATAAAAATGTCCGCGGCTGTATCGAATCGGGACTTGTTACTGTGCGCGACGCATATGAGCCTTGTTATGAAAGCTTTGCTTATGCAGTCTTTTCCTTCGGCGCGGCTGCCGATACCGAGGGTAATCTGTGTCGCGCATTCTGCATGGGAAATGCAGAGGAGTTTTCCAAAGCGCTCGAAGCGTCGCTTGCCGCCGTGAGCGGACAGGCTGTGTTCGTTACGTCGCTTTCGGCAAAAGAGCTTGATTTATTCGGCAGACGTCAGACGGCCGCGCGTGAATTGTATTATGCGCTCCGCTTTGCCGCCGAACAGGTAACGCCTTTTTACGCGTCGGCGCTTTCGGAAGAATCCGTGCTTTGCGAAGCACTGCTTAAAGCGCACAAGGGAAGCGTTCCGGCACTCGGCCGGTTTGCCTGCGGCGCAGACGCGTTCGACCCGGAAAGCCGCGCGGCATATATGTACGACATCACCGGTGAAAATGATTTGTTTGAACGTTTGTGCCGGTGCGATCGGCTAAGTAAAGCCGGCGTGCCGTGTACGCTCGTTTCGCCGCTTGACGCCGTTTGGGAGGAAAACGTTTCCGGCGAATGAAATCCTCCGGAAACGGAAAAAATGACTTCATAGCGCTTTTTACGCAAAGGCACTGAAGTCCGGTCGGAGCTTCGGCTCTGACATGCTATCAGCTATTTGAAAGGATGTGCCCCATGTCCGTTATGGAAGGCGCTTGCATCGGCATTGATCTCGGCACGGCAAACTGCCTTGTCTGTACAAAAGAAAAAGGAATCGTCATCCGTGAGCCGTCTGTGGTGGCCTATGACCTTGCGAGCGACCGCGTGATTGCCGTCGGCGCGGAGGCCAAGCGCATGATCGGTAAAACGCCCTATGGAATCACGACGGTCAAACCGTTAAAGGACGGCGTTATCGCCGATTTCGGATTAACGCTTGCCATGATGAAGCTGTTCATCGGCCGCGCTATGCGTTCGTCGCTGTTTGCAAAGCCAAAGGTTATTGTCTGCATTCCGTATGGCATTACGGAGGTCGAGCAGCGCGCGGTGGAAAACGCCGCAGTCGAAGCCGGCGCTTCGGGTGTGGCGCTTGTGGAGGAACCGGTCGCGGCGGCTATCGGCGCAGGAATCGCTATCCGTCAGCCGAAAGGCAATATGATCGTCGATATCGGCGGCGGCACGACGGAGGTCGCGGTAGTAACCGGCGGCGGCGTGGCGCTGTCCAAATCCTTGCGCGTGGCCGGCGACGCCTGTGATAAGGCTATCGCAGAATACATCCGCAAAAAATTCAATGTTCTTATCGGCGAAAACACCGCAGAAAATATCAAAACCGAAATCGGTTCGGCACATGAATCGACCGACATCGGAATGCTTGAGGTGCGCGGACGGAATCTCGGAACGGGACTGCCGTCGGTGTTCAATATTTATGCGCGCGAGGTGCGCGAAGCTATGCGCGAGCCGCTCGGCGCGATGATCGATGTTATCCGTGCGACCTTGGAAATTACGCCGCCCGAGCTTTGCGCTGATCTGTACGACAACGGTATCACGCTTGCCGGCGGCGGTTCGCTGCTTGCCGGATTTCCGCTTTTGGTTGAGGAAAAGACCGGACTTTCCGTAACGCTTGCCAAACATCCGCTTGACGCGGTGGCGGACGGAATCGTCAAGATCATCTCCACGCGCAGCCTTAAAAGCGTCTTGACCGAGGTCAAAAAAGTTTAAATTGCCAAAAAAATTATAAATATAGAGGTAATCAAAATGAGCAAACTTGAAAGAATCAAATTTGTAAACAATGACGCCGAAAATTCCGAGCGTCCCGTCTTTATTATCGTCATGGACGGCGTAGGTCTTGCGCCCGACACGGCCAGCAACGCCGTTAAAAACGCCAAGACTCCGACGCTTGATATGCTCATGGAAAAGTATCCCATGTTAAAGCTCAAAGCGCACGGTACGGCTGTCGGACTTCCGAGCGACGACGATATGGGTAACTCTGAGGTCGGCCATAACGCCATCGGCGCCGGTCAGGTCTTTGCACAGGGCGCAAAGCTCGTTTCCAACTCCATTGAAAGCGGAAAAATGTTTGACTCCAAGGCTTGGAAAGAAATCGTTTCGGTCAAGGATACCGGCAAGACGCTTCACTTTATCGGCCTTTTCTCGGACGGCAACGTGCATTCCCACATCGACCACTTAAAGGCTATGCTTGTTCAGGCAAAAAAAGAGGGCGTGCATACCGTTCGCATTCATATCCTTCTTGACGGCCGCGATGTCGGCGAAACCTCGGCACTTGATTATGTCGTTCCGTTTGAAGCCTTCCTTGGCGAATTAAACGACGCTTCGTTCGACGCGAAGATCGCCTCCGGCGGCGGCAGAATGAACATCACCATGGACCGCTATGGCGCCAACTGGCCGATGGTCGAAAAAGGCTGGCACACGCATGTTCTCGGCGAGGGCAGACAGTTTGCTTCGGCTGAAGAAGCCATTACCGAATACCGCAAGGAGACCGGCTGCATCGACCAAGACCTGCCGCCTTTCATTATCGCAAAGGACGGCAAGCCGCTCGGCACGATCGAGGACGGCGACAGCGTCGTGTTCTATAACTTCCGCGGCGACCGCGCTATCGAAATTTCCAAAGCCTTCGAAGAGACCGATTTTGATAAATTTGACCGTGTCCGCTTCCCGAAGGTCACCTATGCCGGTATGCTCGAATACGACGGAGATCTGCATATCCCGTCCCGTTATCTTGTCAGCCCGCCCGAAATTACCGGTACCATGGGCGAATTCCTTGCCAATACCGGCGTGACGCAGTATGCGCTCTCCGAAACGCAGAAATTCGGTCATGTGACCTATTTCTGGAACGGCAACCGCAGCGGCAAGTTTGACGAAAAGACCGAGTGCTACGAAGAGATCAAGTCCGACGTCGTCCCGTTTGAGCAGCGCCCGTGGATGAAGTGCGCCGAAATTACCGACCGTCTTATCGAAGTGGCCGACGAGGGCAAATACCGCTTTATGCGCGTCAATTTCCCGAATGGCGATATGGTCGGTCATACCGGCAATTACCTTGCTACCATTGTTTCTATGGAATCGCTCGATCTGTGCCTTGCAAGACTGCTTCCGGAAATCGATAAGGTTCACGGCGTGGCTATCATCACGGCTGACCATGGCAACGCCGACGAAATGTATGAGCTTGACAAAAAGACCAAGCAGCCCAAGGTCGATAAGGACGGCCACTACAAGGCAAAGACCAGCCATACGTTAAACCCCGTTCCGTGCATTATTTACGATAATTTCGGCGCGGATAACTATACCGTCAAGACCGAAGGTTCGTATGGCCTTTCCAACATCGCCGCAACGCTTGTCAATCTCATGGGCTTCAAAGCGCCTGATTTCTGGGATGAAAGCATGATCGAATTAAAGAAATAACACGATAGATACCGCTCTGCTCTGATTTTCCGTCAGGGCAGAGCGAACGCCTATTCTCTCGAAAGGAGAATTCCATGAGCTTCAAATGCTTTGCCGCTGCAACGGTTTCTCTTGCCGTCGCTTTCGGCGCTTTTCTGTACGCCGATGCCGCGCCGCCGGTACAATCGGATATCTCGTCTATGTTTGACTCTCTGCAAGGCGAGGGAACTGCCGAAGATCCCTATCTTGTGGGCAGTGAAAGCGAGCTTTTGCACATTGCAGACCGTATAAACGCAGGCGACACCGCCTATGCCTCGGCCTATTACCGCCAAACAGCGCCAATCGCTTTAACGGCGTTTGCTCCGATCGGTACGGCGGAAAATCCCTTTTCGGGTACATACGACGGTCAAGGCTATCCGGTGCGCTTTGAAGCGGTGCCGACCTTTACCGATACGGCCTATGCCGGTCTGTTCGGCAATGCAAATAAGGCAAGCTTTTTGAATATCGTGTTGGTGGGTGATTTAAGCGTCACCGACAGCAAAGAGGAAGAGCTGTTTGCCGGTCTTTTGTGCGGCTATTATACGTCGGCAAGACGCGGCGACGCTTACATCCGAAATTGTGAAGCGCTCGGCAATGTGACCGCGCAAACCTCCTCCGGTACGGCCTACGCTGGAGGTCTTATCGGACAGATGCGCCTTTCGGGCGGCACGGTCGCCTTTTCCGACTGCTACGCCGAAGGAAATGTTGCTTCGACCGGTAAGTACTCGGCCTTTTCCGGCGGTATCTGCGGCTTTACACGCGCCGCAACCGGCAGCGTCGTTACCTATACGCGCTGTATCTTTAACGGAGAAGCGTCCTCGGAGGGCAAGACGGTCTCCGGCTATTCCGGCGGCATTACCGGCTATTTTATGCAGGACGGCGCTTGGATATCCTCGCTCTCGTCGCTGCTTGCGGATGAGAACTATAACTTGAGCGATTGCGCCGCAAGCGGCAGTATTTACGCAAACGGCGCTCTTGAAACGCATCTCGGTTCGCTTTCCGGCTATGTAAACAGCGACGTGACCGCAAATAATGTCTATGCCGCGCTATCCTCGGCCGCCTATTCCAAAAATACCTTAAACGGCAAAGCCGTGGAAGCCGAAACTCTGTTTTCATCGGACTTTTTCGCCGATACGCTGAATTTTGATGTGACCGGTACATGGATCCCGCTTGCCGATAAAAGCGGCGCACGGCTAAAATCCGAATACATCGAGCTTATCCGCATACGGCTTGCAGCCGACCAGCCGCAAACCTTGCGATTTCAACCGATAAACTGTGAAGAAGGCTTATTTACCGCTGCCTTTTACGACGATTCCGGCCGCATGCTCCATGCAAGAAGCGTTGCCTTTTCTTCGGAAACACCGACCTTTTTCACGACCTTGCCCGAAAACGCCGGCAATTATCGCGTATTTCTGTTTGCCGATTCCAAATCTCTAAGACCGCTTATTGCAAAACCGCTCGATCTGACCGCGTAACTTATAAACTATATAACCGAAAGGATGAATGCCCATGCGAAAACTGAGACTATCCCTTATTTTGGCCGCTGTCTGCACTATGCTTTCTTCCTCTGCAATTTCCCTTGCCGCACCGGTTTTGGAGTACGGAACCGAACCGGCCGCCGAAACGGAAACCCGGTATGACGTGAATGCTCAAGCCGTCAAAAATACGACTGCCATTCTGTCCGAAACACTCAAAGGCAACGGCACCAAGGAGAACCCGTTCCGCATTTCTTCCGTTTCCGATCTTTTATATCTTTCTAAGCAGGTAGAAGAGGAAAATACCGATTATGCGTCGGCCTACTATCTGCAAATTGCCGATATTGACCTTACCGGAACTGATTATACGCCGATCGGTACGAAAAGCAATCCCTTTACCGGCCTTTATGACGGCGGAAAGTGCCGTATCACCTGGCAGAACGCTGTGTTTGAGGGCGATGCCTTCGGTATTTTCGGTTTTGCGCGCGGCGCGGATTTTTACAATATCGACGTTGAAATGAACGCCGATGTCACCTTTAAAGAAAATACGGAAAATTCCATTTATGCAGGGTTTTTGTGCGGCTATTATTCCGTTGCCGAAGGCACGTTAAGCACGGTTTCTGGCTGTCGGACGATCGGCGCTCTTACGGTAAAGAGCGATTTCCGAACCATCAATGCCGGCGGCATGTTCGGTACGTTCCAGGCTAAACAGGTCGTTTACAGCGATGTTCTTCTTAGCGATTGCGAATGTGCGGTCGATGTCAAGGCAAGCGCGAAAACTTCGCCTTATATCGGCGGTCTTGCAGGCCGCGTCGATACGGCCGGACGCGCAAGAGTCGGCTTTGAACGCTGTGTCGTCGGCGGCTCGGTCTATGCCGACGGGTACTCGACGGAAGCGTATACCGCTTATGCCGGCGGTCTTGTGGGCTGCCTGTATGTTGACGACGGCGATTGGTCGATGTGGTCGTCGGAAGCAAGCCTTATGGAGGCAGACCGAATCACCATTACGGCAAAGGATTGCATTGTCATGCCCACGGCGTTAGTGGCAAGTCTGATGGGCGATCCCGGCAAAAGCACGGCTTGGGTCGATTGGCTGTGTGCCGGAACTTCCGAAGCCGTCACAACGCAAAACTGCTATTACTTAAAAAATGACGCCGTGCATCCGAATGCCAATGCACCGAAGCTGACGGAGGTCGAAAGCAAAAAACAGCTGTTTTCCTATGAATTATTGTCGTCGCTGTCATTGGATATGGATTGCATGTGGACCTGGAGCGAGGGCGAGAGCGTGTCGCTTCGCGCTGAAGAAAAGCGCGTCATTGCCCGTCAGTACGGCGAAACACTGGTCGTTGCTCCGCTTGGCGGTCAAACCGGAACGATTGTTGTGGCATACCGCACGCCGACAGGCAAGACCTTCCGCTTTGAGGTGAAGAATAGCCTGTCCGCAGACGAGATCTTTGTTTTTCAAGTGCCAAAGGTCAACGGGATCCCGGCGGAAGCCTCTGTATTCTGGTTGGAGCCGGATAGCTTGAAACCGCTTGCCGCAGCAAGTAAATTTTAAATCAATCGAAGCAAATTTAAAAGGACTGCCAAAAGTATGTGTTTGGCAGTCCTTTTTTGTTTGTGCAATATAAACAAAAAATATGGTCAATTTTAACGAAAATTCCTTTTATTAACACAATATTAATTTGTAGATGTTATACTATACTTGTATAATTCTTATACAAATATCAAAAGGAGTGATACACTTGAAAAAGCACCTGTCCCTAATCCTGTCAGCGCTGTTATTGTTCACTTCGGGCATGACAGCCGCGGCGTTTACGCCGGAAACCGTCGAATCGGCAGCCGAAATTGCCGAAAGTCTCCCTGCCTCTGAAGCAAAGGCTTTAGAGGACGAAATCGATATTCCGCTTCTTGACGCGGAATACGGCAAACTCATTTTCTATCAGAATTTCGACTCTGAGGGCGCAACCAAAGATACCGTCGATTATTCTGACGCAAACTACCTTACCGTAAGCTACATGAACCCAAGCGGCAACACGCTTTCCGTTGTGACCGACCCGGCCGACGAGACAAATAAGGTTCTGAAACTGGCTTGTTCCAATAGCAGCTGGCATCAGTATGTTGTCGGCATGAATCTCCCTCTGAAAGAGGGCCGGTATTATGCCGTATACCGCCATGCAAGCGAAAACGGTGATGTCGGCGCTTATATGCAGCGTTGGTTTACCACACCGAATCCGGTCAATGCGAGCGGCACAGCCAAGGACGACCTGATTTCGAAAAATCCGAGCGTTACGGATCTGAATGCCAATCCCGGCACATGGTACGAAACGGTTGTCACCGGTACCTGCAAGACCGTGGATGGCGTATTGAAATTCGGATTTGACGAAAACAATCTGTATCCGAAAGCCGGTACCGAACCGATGCAGAAGATTCGTGAATTCCGTATCATCCCGAACAAGGGCAACCTTTTGGTGGATGATTTACGCATTTACTACTTCCCGGCAAGCGCATTTACCGTTTCCGACGGCTCGTCTTTCAAAATGATCGAAACGACCGAAGAAACCTATACGTTCCCGACCCCCGATGGCGTTTACTTCTTTGCCGATAAGAACGATTTTTCCAAGACCTATCTTGCCGGCGAGACCGCAAACGTTTCCGAATTGGCTGGCGGCACATTTATTCCGTTTTGTATTCCGTTATATGCAGACGGCAAGGGTGAATTAGTTCTGTACCAGGATTACGAAAAGGGAAGCCATTTGACGCTTGCCTATTCCAATCCGGCATATTCGAATGTGACCGCATTCAAAGCCTACCGCAGTGACGGCACGCAGAACATTTCTCTCGTAGCCGATCCGACAGATGAGACCGGCACGAATCATGCGCTCCGTGTGTATTCGGCCAATACGTCCACCTTCCGTCTTGCCGTTCCGGAATTTGATGATATGTCGATTCTGAATTCCGCCTATACCGTTGACAGCCGCTATATGCTTGTTGACCCGACGAATTTTAATGCGATCTATTTCCGCTTTTCCAACTTTGGCGCTGGGGATCACACGACCTCCCGTTCGGTCTCCTTGGCAAACAATCCGCCGGCAGAGCTTACCTGGACAAAGTTGTCCTTAACGCCGGGCGACCTTACCCAGATGAATAAGGGTATCCGTTCTTTCGGCTATCAGATGAATATGAAGACCGGCAAGGAAACCACTTATTATATCGACGATCTTGCCCTGTACGCTTATCCGCAGAACTCCATTATGTTCAAACCCACCGCAACCAGCACAGAGGTTACCATGTTCCGCGAAGAGGATCTGAACGCCGAAGGTCTTACCTATACCTTCCCGACGCCGGAGGAACTCGGCTATACCGTTTCAGAGAATTCGACCTTCTTCGGTTGGATGTCCTCTGACGGCAAGCAGCTGTATCAGCCGGGCGATACCGTAAGCTATTCCGAATTGAATCACCAGAGCTTCTATCCGTTCATTCAGTCGGCAAACGACAATGCCATGGGCTATGCTTTTGGCGGCGAACTCTCCATGACCGGCGCGGATAACCAATCGATCCGCTATAAGGAAGCAATCGAAGACGATGGCCGCGACGTTCTCCATATCCGTACCTATAAGTCGTTCAATAAGAACCTCCAGGGCGGCAAATGGGCGACCGACTCGCGCGTCGGTATGAAGCTTGCCGAAGCTGACGGCTACAACGGTGCAGAATTTCCGATCATCACCTATACCTATAAGATCGAAAACGCTTATA
>ERZ773136.1576-NODE-1576-length-21600-cov-20.159573_pt1 | contig 21600 bp, 21 predicted proteins | sample MGYA00580855_ERZ773136 | MGnify/ENA primary metagenome ERZ773136 (study PRJEB29015, sample SAMEA2737860) | human gut metagenome | biome: human gut; feature: human-associated habitat; material: faeces | place: China | collected 2012 ... | reverse complement strand
GTATTACGGACGTACACGGCTATAAACATGCAAGGTTAGTGCATTAGGTTATAGCTTGTAGGTCTTTTAGTCTAGTGCATAAAACCAGAATATAAGGGAGAATTTTACATACATTGCATCTTATTAAATTGGAGTTATCGCACTGGACATTGAATGTTTGGTGCGATTTTTTATGTTTACAAGAAAGAGGTGCAGAAAATGAATGATTTAATTGAACTTAAACTGATAACAAGAGAAGATGCTGAATGTCTGCATAAACTGCAGATAGAAGCGTTTATGCCCTTATATGAAAAATATCAGGATGATGCTACAAGTCCGGCGAAAGAAAGTCTTGAAACAATAACGAAGAAAATAGTTGATGATAATTCGAATTTCTATTTTATTTTGTTTAATGGTGAGAAAGCTGGAGCTGTAAGAGTTAAATGGCATAAAGGGCAAAAAGTACACAAGAATGTAAATTGGATATCTCCTATTTTTGTTATTCCAAAGTTTCAAAATAATGGAATTGCCAGTAACGTAATCAAACAATTATTTGATATTTATCCGAATACAATAGAATGGTGGTTGTCTACTATCAAGCAGGAAGAGAAAAACTGCCATTTGTATGAAAAATGTGGATTTGTTCGAACTGGAGATGAAATAGTCGTAAATGAAAATATGACATTAGTTTTTTATGTAAAGAGTTATATTGAGGTAAGGAGATTTAAGGAAGAGGATGCCAAAGAGGTCAGAAATCTTATCGTCAGGAATTTCTTAGAGGTTAACAGTAAAGATTATGGCATATCAGCAATGGAGAAACTTGCAAAGGTTTACGATGTGGAAAAGGTTCTGAATGTGGCAAGTTATGCGCATATGTACGTCTTTGAATTTGATGGAAAAATAATTGGAACAGGTTCTATCTCAAGTTTTTGGGGAAGTGAAACAGAAAGTATACTTTTGTCCATTTTTGTCCTTCCGGAATTTCATGGAGAGGGTGTTGGAAGAAAAATCATAAATACATTAGAAACGGATGAATTTTATGTAAGAGCAAGCAGAATTGAGATACCGGCATCCATTACAGCAACGGAATTTTATAGAAAATTTGGATATGATTACAAAAATGGTGTTAAGGAATTGGATGATGAACACCATTACAGATTGGAAAAGTTTAAGGAGGCAGGGTTGAAATAATAACAGATGAACAGGGGAGCCTATCGAATTTTATGATACCCGATAACGGAATACATAGGGAAGAGTGCTAGGTGCCAGTGGCACCTGTTTAGCAACGACCGAAACGAAGTGTAGACGTGACGCCTATGACGGCTTATGATATTATTTCAATTTACATTGGGATTTAGCATTGTTGATGTCCTTTTGCAGCTTAATTGTAGCGTTGCTTACCTTTCTCGATAAAGAGAAAAACTCTTCGAGGAAGAGCAGGCGAAAATAAAAATGCCTATCCTGTCTGCCAACAGGATAGGCGGTGTCCTTAAGGATATTTATTAACCTTAACCGGGAGCACCCACCTTTGAAGTGGTGATTTCTGTTTAATTAGATATTATCATCTTATGTCTGATAATTAAAGATATTTCACTAATTTGGGAAATTTTTCACAGTAAGGCAACAGGTGCATTTTTGACAAGCATATTGTCATCAAGCAGATGTTGCTTGATTTCTTTGATATTTTCATTGATATGATGCAAACTGTCAGCATACTTTTCTTCTGAATATTCATCTTTAGCATTTATCATATTTTCACGAATTTCCAGAGCTTTCATATAGGTACAGAGTTTTTATTGATGAGGAAACATGTATCTGCAAATTGATTTTGTACCATATATTACAGAAAGCAAGCGAGGACTTGATACAAGGGTATCATTAAAATTTGCACTGGCGGTACCAGAGGTGCTACCGAATTAAATCAGTGGATTGCATCAGAGAAGCAGGAACTTGCTACAGTCATGGAACGATATGGTGTGGAATGGCTACAAAAGGGAACACATGAGAAGTATTTGTTGGTGATCGAATTTGAAAAGAAGGAGTGGGTAAAGGAAGTGGCAGAATTGGATAGCCAGAAGCAGGAAATATCTTCGGTGGTTACATAGCTTGGAGAAGAGGTTTCTGTAAAGAAACGGGAATTGCAGAATACTACTATAGAAAAGGAACTTGCTGAGGAAGCTATACAGAAAGCAAATAAAGAGAGAACTATAGCACAACAGGAGAAGAAAGTATTGCTTGCAGGTAATCATGATTTGAGAATGGAAAACTCAAGGCTTGAAATCCGCAAAGACAGACTTAGCATGGAAAATCATGATTTGAAGCAGAAACAGTTACAGTTGCAGACAGATAATGAGGAACTGGAACGGCGGCATGAAGATTTACAATATAAGAATAGTGAATTGAGGAATGTGAATGACCAGCTATTCGATGACAATCATACTCTGGAGCAACAGAATGATTCATTGCAATCGTATAATCAAGAATTAAGACAAAAATACAATGATTTGAAACAGGATAATGTTAAGCTTGAAAAGCAACAGAATGAGCTTAAGCGCAATATAGAGCAGATGGTACAGTCAGAGCAGTTATTGCAGCGTGATGTAAGAAAGTATGATGAAGCGCCGGAGTGGCAGTTGCCGGAGCAGGGAGCATTTGCAAGTGCTAAGTCATTTCGGGATAAGGTAGTGATGCCATTTGTGAACAAGCTTAAGACATTGATAAAGAATCTAACAATCCAGTGCTTGAGGCTGAAAGAGGAAGTTCTGCAATTGCGAAAAGAAGAGATTGTCAGAGGATGTGGAATTTTACAAGGGTAAAATTAAGGATGTATGTGGTAAGACAGAGCTGTTGCAGGAAAAGGCTGATAATCTGGAGCGTGTGAAGAGATATGCCGGTGCAGAGCAGATTGATACGATTATTCGTAAGGTAAAGGAACAGGAGCGTACAGAGCAGCAGATAAGGCGGTATGACAGGTCTTATGGGACAAGATAATGGGAAGGATGGATTGATGATATGAAAGATAATCGAATGGATAATATCGTAGAATGTGCTTATAACATGGATAACGGCTATGTTGAGGTGTGGTTTACAGATGGAAATATGTTGCGGATAAAGTGCGAAGGAGTGGAGGCTGCTCTGAGGACAACGGAGCAGTCACTGGCAAAGCTGCATAGGTTGTTGGATAACAAGCCAATAGAGTATGTGGCAATGGCATTGTCTGGGGAAATGCAGGCATATTGTGATATTGAGGGTGATATGGTTAAGGGAATGTTTGGGACGATCGTGCAGTGGTATCTGAAAAAGGGGTATAACCGGGCTACGGCGGAAATGATGGCTAGGGAGTTTTTTGGTATGAGAGCTAAGATTTTAATTTGAAAAATAAAAAAAGAATTTATGTACTTTTCATATTGAACGAACTATTGTATTGATGGAAAAAATGGATAGGTTATGATAATATATTAAAAAAGGTATGCAAGTAAATAAAAATCAAAATTTACAGAGGAGGATTTTAAAATGTGGGAAGATATTATCTTATCAATATCATCGGCGGTAGGGGAAGCAATATGTACTAATTGGATTGATAAAAGAAAGAGAGATAAACTGAATAATAAGATCAATAATATTGTTATTGAAAAAATGAGTTCATTTGCGGATACATCTTTAGATTGTAATGATTTTTATAAGTTTGTTCAGAGCAGAAATTTTATAGAGATAGTAAAAAATTATTTTTGTTCAATTAGAGATGGTTTGAGCAATGAAGAATATATAAATGGCATAGAAGATTATATATATCAAGAATGTCCGATGGTTGACCATATAGAGGTGAGAGAATTTGTAGGAAAAATAAAGGTATTATATGAGGAATATTTGCATAAAATGATATTAAGTTATCCAGAATTAAATGTGGTTTTTCAGTTGATGACAGTATCACATAGGGATATCGTATCAAAAATATATGAAAGTGAAAATAATGTGAAAAAGTATTTTTCATCCTTAATAAATAATAAGGTGCAAATAAAAAATGAAGAAATTGATGCATATCATGAAGTTTGTAAAAAGGAGTATGGAATTATTCGATTTACTGGCATATCAGGTGCTGAGAATAAAAAAGCACAAGATATAAATAAATTTTATGTGGAAAACACTTTTTCATATTATTTAACAAAAGAATCTCGGGATATATACAGAAATGGACTTGAGAAGATAGAATTAATTCAACTTAAAGATTTTTTTAATATTGGAAATAAAATAGTTTTGATTGGTGCGGCTGGATTAGGAAAATCTACTACACTAAATTATTTATTTTGCAATTATGAAAAAATGTATAATTCTTATTCTGTGAAGATTAAAATTGATTTAAAGGAATATGCCAAAGAAATAGGAGAAAATAAGAAAGATTTACTTTGGTGCATTGCAACTGAATTTAGTAAGAAAATAAAAAGAACTAGAATGAGCTTTTCGGAAATAGAAAAAATATTAGCGGAATTTTTGGATCAAGGTAAATGCTTAATTATTTTAGATGCACTTGACGAAATACCAACGCAGGTTGTAAGAGATAAAGTTAGAAATGAAATTGCAAGTTTTTGTGAAATATATTATTTGAACCGATTTATAATATCCACAAGAGAAGCGGGATATTTAAGAAATAGTTTTGATGAAAGTTTTCTGCATATTAAGATAAATGATTTCGAAGAGAAACAAATTAAAAGATATAGTGAAAATTGGTTTTGTTCTTATTATCCGCAAAAAGATTTTAAGGATTTTTGGGAAAAATTCTCCAATGAAGTTAAAAGAGCCAGATGCGAAAATTTAATAAGAAATCCTATTGTGCTTATACTGGCATTGGTTATATTTGATATAGAGAAAAATTTGCCAAATAGAAGAGTGGAATTTTATAAAAAATGTATAGAAACATTTTTGACAGTTAGAGAAGATAGAAAAGGTGCATATATACTGAGCGAAAAAGCTAAAAATATTCTAGGTATAGATTCGGTGGTCCCTAAGATAGCATATTATAAGTATTCACATGTAACAGAAAATATCGGGTATAAATTCAATTATGATGAGCTAAAAAAATCTGTATTTAATGCCATAGAGGTTGATGATGAAATAAACTGGGGCGATGCTGTAAGGCAATATTCAGAATATTTGGTTGATAGAACTGAATTAATTAGAGAAATCGATGAGGATGTTTTGGATTTTGCACATAAAACATTTTATGAATATTTCTTGGCCGTATATTTCACTAAGGAGTATGAAAATAATGAATTGATTGATTTATTACAACAGTGGATTGGCGATTCGAATAATGATGAGTTGGCAAGATTGATTATAGAAGTGATTATTCAAAAAGATGAGCCTAAACAGCATAGGGCAATAATTAATTATTTGTTCGATAGGTTACAAACACAAAATGTTAATTCGAGATTGGACAATCGCACAGATATATTTATAATTATAGCTGATCTTTATTCACATAATATGTTACAACCTAAATATCACATTAGGTATAATAACACTATTCTGTTTTATCCTCGTTATGTAGAAAGAGCAAATAACTTTAGGCATAGGAGATATTTAGAAATTGAAGAAAATGGTGTAAAATACGATAGTAATGTTTTAGCCGATATGTTTTGTGAAGAGACTTTATCAAATAATAGATTTGTAGATATCATAGATGCATTATATTACTTGGATAATGAATTTAACCACAATGTTGTTGAACGATTAAAAGAAGAAGTAGTAGCACATGTTTCGGAACTGTTCTCTGTTATACGTAATATGTATATAGGAAATGTGAAAAAGAATCTTCAAAAGTCTAAAAATAAGAAAAATGAAACACTTGTACAGTATTTTTTGAAAGATGGTTTTCAATATGCACTAGATATTCCACAAATATATGTTTCTATTGTTGATTTGATTATTTTAAATAAATATGATATAGATATATCTGTATTTTTTAAATATAATTTTGAAACAAATAGAGCATTTTATTATTATTCCATACCAAGAGCATTGCTGGATTTGGTAAATGAGGCTATATATGATAAAGAAAAACTTTTATTGTTGTTAATTCTTTTGATACATTGTTGCATGAAAGGAACAAATATTATTATAGGTTATCTTTTAGATATAGACGATAGAATTAAAGATAGTGATGAGTTTGACAAAGACAAGATAATTGAATTCACATATTGGATATGGAAAAACTTTAATGAAAATAAAGAGTTTGCTATGTTCAAGAAGACACTTGAAGAACGAAAATTATATATTTATGAACAAGATAATATTTATAAGAAATTGTTTGTTGAATATAGAGAAAGAGAAATGGAGATAAATGATCATAGAATTAGAGAATATATAAAACATATAGAATGCTAATATTGGCTCCGTTTTGGCTCTAAAAATTTTAGACGAGGTACACAAAAGTGCAAAATGAGATGAATATGAAGAATAAAACACACAAATGTGTACCAAAAACAGCCAGATAAATCTCTCCGCCTAAGAGTTTGAATAGTAGCCAGCGGCATACCATCACAATTTAATAATTATATTATAAAAGCGAGGATGTACATCAACCTCGCTTTTATGCTTTTAAAGCGGCAATAGTATAATATTTATATTGAGATAGCTACGCACGGGACATTGTGATATGATAATAAACAGATAGTATATGAAAAATAATACAAATTAAACTGGAGGTTCAAAATGTTATTTTTATGTTATCCAAGATGTTCAACCTGTCAGAAGGCTAAGAAATGGCTGGAGGAACACAATATAGAATTTACAGAGCGGAATATTGTAGAGGAAAATCCCAGCTTTGATGAATTACAGACATGGTATAAGCAGAGTGGACTTCCGCTTAAGAAGTTTTTTAATACAAGTGGATTAGTTTATAAGGAAATGCAGTTGAAGGATAAGCTGCCATCAATGAGCGAAGAAGAACAGTTAAAATTGCTTGCTTCGAATGGAATGTTGGTAAAGCGTCCAATGGTTATAAATGAAGATAAAGTACTAGTGGGGTTTAAAGAGGCTGAGTGGGGAGCACTCGTAAAGTAAATCTAAATCGGAATTTCTTACCATAATATGACAAGTTTCGACTAATAAATTGCGTTAAAATAAGTTCATCATACAACAAATTGTAGCAATGCGGAGGGAAAAGGATGGCAGAGATGGTAAGATACAATGATTATTATGTTGATATGGCATATGTATTAGTTAAGCAAAAAAGCAATGATGACGAGATTAAGGCAGCGGAGGATTTATATGCTATAGATACAATTCTAGGTGGGATGGATACCTGTATTAATGCACATGAATTAGATGAAAGATTAAGAAATGAGTATAAAACTATTGGGATGATGGAAGCTGTTGCGAATAAATTCGTATTCAATGATGGACGACCTATGAATAGAATTATTACTGATAACGAGAAAATAATGAACAGTCTGAAGTTAGATAAAATGGGAATTGTTGCAGATGTATTGATAAAACATAATATAATAAAATGTGTGGATACATTATATGTTAAATTTAAAGGTAATACAACATTTTGATATAATATGTTGTCTTTAATGCAGATGGTTTTTACATACTGACTTTATATAATCTTAGTTGTTAGCATAAGAACTACATCTTTGTAAACCGAGTGCAGATTGCTGAAGGTGCATATGAAAGATTTGCTTGTTTTAATTGGCTATGAATCTGACAATGATTTTGCAAATGGTTTTGCTGATATAATTAATAAGTTAAAAATATTAAAACTATGGTATCTATAAAGAATAAATGTTATGAGCAAAGATTTTCATCAGCAGGACTTTTATATGTGTACATTAACGGATATAAAGAGAATGAGATGATATATTCACAGCAGACCAATTCATATCAATGCATACGAAGAAGCTTCATTCTCCGGAAGACTGCAAAGAATTTTTTTTGAATAAGTGGATGGATTTGCAAGAAAAGCAGGATATATCTGGTATGATATAAAATGTTTACATTGTTGAAAAAATATATGCACATTTGCTAAAATCAAATTAGATAAATCAAATAAAAGATATGAGGGAGTAATCATGGAAATTTTAAGTTCATTTTGCACAGTATTTATCAGCATGTTGATAATTTTACTTTTATTGATATGCATATATTTATATTTCTTTTCAGGTCTCAGGGCGTTGAGAAATATTAAGCCATCTTGCTATATTTCTTATGATAAGAACCATTTTGATAAAGATTTTGAGTTTAAATGCGAATTTTGTGGTTCAATTGTATCTTCAAAGGATGCAAAATGTCCTAAGTGTGCGGGCGATTTCGGCAAAAATAAAGAATATTTATCAAAGAGACGGGCTATGAATCAGAAGTATCTGCAGTATCTTAAGACTCAGGAAAATGCTATTGAGAAAGAGATAGACCATATAACTGACACATTAAAGTCTGTTAAGAGATATAAGCTGATTCGCCATAAATATCTGAATTTTGATATAGAAATTCCGCCTGTTTATAAGCCGGCAACAGATTATGAGTTTACATGTGAATATTGCAATAATAAATTAAGAGGTAGGAGTACAGATAAATGTGGCTGCATTAACTGCGGTGCTTCATATCAGGAAAATCTGGAGTTACTGGTGCGCGAAGAGGAAGATCAGCTTGAAAAATGCCATTATGAAGAATATATGAAACTGAGGGATTTGGAGATAGAGCAGAATATCAGGAATGAACAAAGAGATGCAAGAGTTGATGAAAAGTATAAGACACCTATTGGATTGGCTGAAAAAAAGGGAAAGTATATTGCTCTCTTCATTATAGTGGTGTTAATGGTAATTTCGGCTGGAATAACATTTTTGATTAATGAATAGTACATACAAATGCATTGATAAATAAAGGAGAGTCACCGGCAAAGTGGCTCTCCTTCTTTCATATCAGAAATTATCTCCATTCCATCCCCAGTTAGAGACGGCCTGGTACTTAACATACACATGGTCAGGTGCGATTCCGAGAACGTCATTGAAAATGTCACATATCTGTCCAGTAAGTTTTGAGAATGCAGCCGGATTCTCGCTGCCATAGACACTTACTTCAACCATTGCCATAGGTTCGTCATTGCTTCCTCTGAAATAGAGTCTGTAATCAGGCTCAAAACCGACCATAAGCCAGCTTTCAGATTTGCCGGGAATAGTCTGGATAGCCTGTCCAAGGCGTGATTTAATCTCTGTTTCCTGCGCTTCTGAGAGAGAAGTGCTAATCTTAGAATTAATAAATGGCATATATTTACCTCATTTCTACGCTGTGGCGCGTGCAATTGATAAGTTAATTATAACACTTTATTTGTAAAAATGTTTAATTGCCGGCATCTTCTTTTATGCCTTCTTTAATACCGTGTCGCTCTGCGTAGCCAGTGAGGATAAGTGTGAGTGCGCCATCGCCAGTTACATTGCAGGCAGTACCGAAGCTGTCCTGAAGTGCGAATATAGTGAGCATCAGAGCAGTTCCAGTGTCGTTAAAACCAAGGACACCTGTTATCAGCCCAAGAGATGCCATGACAGTTCCGCCAGGTACTCCCGGAGCACCAATCGCAAATATTCCGAGAAGCACGCAGAACAGAATCATAGTTCCAGCTGATGGAATAGTGCCATACAAAATCTTTGATACAGTCATGCAGAAAAATACCTCTGTCAGCACTGAGCCGCATAAATGTATATTTGCAAACAAAGGAATTCCAAAAGAGACCATGTCCTTTCTCAAAACCTTTGATTTGCCGGCACACTGGAGTGCAACTGCGAGTGTGGCAGCAGATGACATTGTTCCAATTGATGTAAGGTATGCAGGACCGTAATGTCTGATTACTTCAATCGGGTTCTTCTTAGAATACAATCCTGCGATTGTGTAAAGCAGAGTCATCCAAATGTAATGTCCGATTAATACAATAATTATAATCTTTAAGAAAACCGGAACCTGCTTTGTTATTGAACCTTCGTATGAGAGTCCGCAGAAAGTAAGTCCGATGAAAAATGGCAGAATTGGTATCATGATTCTTGATACAATTGCAAGCACAATCTTCTGAAATTCTTCAAGCAGGTCAGAGATTAACTCAGCCTTTGTCCATGCCGCTGCGAGTCCGATCATGATAGAGAACACGAGAGCACTCATAACAGGCATAATCTGCGGAATCGACAATTCAAACACTGCCGCAGGCAGTTCCTTCAATCCATCCGCTGTAGATGAAATTGACAAATGTGGTATCAGCGCATATCCGGCAGCAGTCGAGAACAAAGCTGCTCCGACAGATGAAGAATATGCGATAGTTACTGCAATAAGAAGCAGCTTAGACGCATTTTTACCCATCTGTGTAATCGAAGGCGCGATAAATGCGATAATAATCAGCGGAATGCAGAAATTAATAATCTGGTTAAGAATATATTTCAGCGTCACCACAATATTTAATATGGCCTTTGAAAATGCATTGCCATCCGTCGAACTGAGCACCAGCCCGATAACAACGCCAGCCAGAACAGCTACCATCAGCTTGAACGGCAGGCTGTTCCAAAAATTAGTTTTCTTCATTAAATAAATCTCCTTCATTTGTTTGGTTAAGAAAAATTATAATATATGGGATTAGAAATAACAATGGAAAGGTTTGGGGGATGGGAGAATTCCAAAATGTAGCTATTAAAAGTTGATTATATTAATTATCAATTATTTACATCCCAAAATGTAGAAATTATATATGTATATTATAATAAGTGACATTAAAAATCAAACAAAGTTTTTTAATCCAAATTGATAATTTATATTGACATCTTAAATCTAAAGTAGTAATATCCAGATATGAACTACATAATTAAGCAAAAGGAGGTGATACAATGATACAGCTATCTTTAGAATTTCAACTTGAAAAGCCACAGTTACCGCTGGAATATGAGAGATTGATGGTTAGTTTCTTAAAAGCAGCAAGCAGGAATTATTCGGAAGATATGTTTGAGCGATTATATAATAAGGAGCATTCAATTATTAAATCATTTACATTCAGTACATATCTGCCAGGTGCGGTATTTAAAGGTGACACTATATTTCTTAGGGACAACAGATTTAAAGTGTTTTTTACAGATGCTGATATGGGACAGACTATAGAATGGTTTAACGCTTTTCAACTTATGAGATACAAGCAGTATCCTGTCAGTGGCAATTCTATGAAATTGATTTCAATAAGGTCAAACAATCGTAAAGATATTGTTGATGATGAAATTATTGTAAAGATGCAGAGTCCATTGATTGTAAGACGGCACGACAGTGTGACTAACAAAGACATTTATTATACATATGCAGATGAAGGATTTTCAAAGGCATTATGTGAAAATGTAGAGATTTTCATTCAGAAAATGGAAATTGGGGTTGATACAGAAGGATTATCAATAGAACCTGTCAAAGCAAGAAAAGTAGTAGTTAACTGCTTTGGAAGAAAGGTGGATGCTAACCTTGGAATATATAAGCTTAGAGGTAATTGTGAGCTGCTTAATATTCTTTATCAGGCAGGAATGGGAGCCAGAAGATCAGAAGGTCACGGTAAGTTCGAAATATTACTATAATTTTAGGAAAGGAGGGACAGAATGTGGGTAAATATCTGGTAACTATGGGAGATTTCCTGAAAAATGCGGGGATAGTAGGTCTTAACTATATGCTGGATATGTCAGATGCAGAGAGCGGAAAGGATTATGGCATAAAAATTCAGAACAGACCGGTAGATGGGCTTGAACTGTATGAGCAGGGATTATGGATTGACGAGGATTTCGTGCAGCAGTGTGACTGGACTGGAATGTATTTTGATGCCTGTGTTAACTATTATGGAGATTCTACAGTATATAAAGGAATATTAGACAGAATTAACAAGATTATATGCAAAATTGATAATGACCAATGGAAGCCTGACAAGCTGGTTAAAGAAGATAAGGAAGATATCAAGTTTATAAATGATAAGCTTTTGTCCAATAGTTATAAGGCTGGATTTGAAAATATAAGAAACGAAGTTGATGGGTCTGAGATATATGTGAATCTTCAGCAAAATAAATTAAATGCGAAATCAACATCACAAGAACTAAAACAGAGGCTTGAAGGTATCAAGAACTTTATAATGCAGCCAAAGTGTAAAGAAACATTTGTAATGAAGAGCGTCATATATAACTATATTAACCGTTTCTGGGATGGTAAATGTTTTCTGCTAAGAGCTAATGCAAAGAAGGACATGCGTATATTGTTTGAACAGGATTTTACAAAACCATTTAAAGAATATATCAGGACAAATCATGATAAAGATAAGGATATGTGTATAGACTGTGGAAGACCAATGGGAAATAAGGAACGTGTTTCTATTGCTTTTATGAAGGATATGGCAGATGATCTTGCGAGAAAAAAGTCTGCATTCTGGAATTGTAAAGTAGATGCCTTTTTGTGTCCTGCATGCGCATTTGTATATGCTGCCAGTCCGCTGGGATTCACACTTTTAGGACAGCGCTTTGCATTTATGAATACTAATTCATCAATTAATCAGTTACTGGCTTCTAATAGCAGGAGTGGAAAGATTGTGACAGAGGCAGAGAAAAAAGAAGCTGAGCGATATACACAATGGTTTGCCAGAATGTTGAAGCAGTTGATGGATTGTAAAGTTGAACAGCTTAACAATATTCAGGTTATTTTAAAGGGAACAGATGAGAAGGATAAATATATCTTTTCTGTAATAAGTAATGAAGCACTTCAGACATTTAATGATGAAAAGGTAAGAAAAGCTTTAGAGTATTTAGGAGAATATCCTTACACAAGAATTGGAGCAGATTATCTTAATATATACGAAAATGTAGTTATGAATATTCTGAAACATAGAAGTCAGGAATTGCTTCTAAAGAAAGTGCTAAAGAATAATCTTGATTCTGATAATGCGGGACAGATAGTAACTGCTTATTGGATATATGTTGTAATGTTGTATAGTGCATTTGTTAAGAAAGATAAGGATTTGCAAGGAAATGGAGGTAAGGTTATAGAAATGGGAAGTATAACAGTAATGGATAGTGGTTTTGCTTTAAGAACTGCCATATTGTCTTCAAAAGGGGCAAAGGATGATGAATGTATTAAAGGAACAATATATCAGCTTCTTAATGCATTATCTACGAGAAATACAGGAAAATTTCTGGATATTGTAATGAGATTATATTGTACCTGTAAGGTGCCAGCTGAAGTGGGACAGGCTGATAAATTAGTTATTCCAAGAGAGTTTGTATATATCCAGAAAAATCAGGAGTTATTTGAAGAATATGGATATGCATTTGTTTTGGGATTAAAAGGATGCAGACAGAATAAGAAGAATGAGGAGGTTATTTAGATGAGTAAGAACGGATTGACAATGACAATAGTATTTGTTGCAGAGAGTGCGAATTATGGAGAAGGATTAGGTAATATTTCTAATATTAAGAAAATGACAAGAGGTAATGCAAGCCAGTATTCATATATATCAAGGCAGGCAATAAGATATAATATTGTACAGCAGGCTGAGTGGGATAACACACCTGTCGAGGATAAGAGCGGAGTCGTACAGTTTGCTCCATCAGCTACTATTGAGGATTACCCAGAAATAGATTTATTTGGTTATATGAAGACAATGGCAAAGGACGATAATGCAAGGGGAGGTGCATCAACAAGAAGTGCAGTGGCTAGACTTAGCAACGCCATATCACTTGAACCATATCAGGGGGAGCTGGAGTTTCTTACTAATATGGGATTAGCTAAGCGCCAGAATCTTGACAATGGTATTGCACAGAGTGAAATTCACCGTTCTTATTATGCATATACAATTTCAGTGGATCTTGACAGGGTTGGAATTGATGGAGAGATTAATGTATCAAAGGAGGAAAAAGCTAAAAGGGTTAAAACACTTCTTGAAACCGTTCAGTATCTTTATAGAGATATACGCGGCAGGAGAGAGAATTTATCTCCATTATTTATCATAGGTGGTAACTATGAAAGAAAGAATCCGTTTTTTGAAAACATAGTTAAGATTGATAATAATATGATAAATGTTGATACATTGGTAGAAATGAAAGAAAGCAGTGAAGATCTTGAAAATTCTACAATAGTAGGAGTGACATCAGGAATCTTTAATAATGACAGTCAGATTAAGGAAAAACTTGGGGCTGTAACAATAGCAGAAGCATTTGGAGAGTTTAAGGGGAAAGTGGATGAGTACTATGCATAGAGCAATAAGACTGGATTGTTTTCAGAATCTTGTTAATTATAGAAAACCGAGCAGTTTTATAATTAAAGAGACCTATCCTCTTCCACCATATTCAACAGTAAGTGGAATGATACATGCCGCATGTGGATTTAAAGAGTATCACAAAATGAAGCTGAGTATTCAGGGCGATAACAAAGGGACTATATCTGATCTGTATACACGCTATTCGTTTTCAGCAGGTGCCAGATATGAAGAAGGCAGGCATCAGATATGCGTAAAAGATGGCGGTAATTATGGAATATTTAAGGGAATAGCCAATGTTGAACTGTTATGTGAATGCAAGCTCATAATACATATTGTGCCAGAGGATGAGGCTGATTTTGAAATAATATATCAGGCACTTAAGAATCCGCCAACGTATCTGTCTCTTGGAAGATATGAGGATATTATAGATATAAGAGATGTCAGAATTGTTTCATTAAAAGAAGATGAAGAAGTACTGACTAATCACGATATGTATATTCCTGTGTCTTACATGGGGGAAGAACCTGTTGAAGCAACTGTTTATACATTGAATAAAGAATATGAGATAACTAAACAGGGGTTAAGGAGATGGAAGTCTGAAAAAGAAGGTGGAAGAGTTAAGGCATATTACTGCCCGCCTCATAAATGCCTGGAAAGAGCGTATGTAGATGATACGGATGATGAAGATGTTGTAATATTTGCGTGATGAGATTTTATTAATAGTTACATTGTGGATTTAAATGTATGGAGGGGTAGATGGAATATTTTGCAAAGTCAGTTCCGAATGGGGGTTCTAAAGAAGAACAGGTGACATTAAAACAGCATCTGGATGATACAGTTAAATGTGCACAGGATTTTTTTGAAAAATTCGGACATTATTTTACAGAAAAAGAAAAAGCAATAATAATAGAAGCATGCAGAGTGCATGACCTGGGAAAGGCAAACATTGTTTTTCAATCTAAGATAAATAAAGAGCTGGATGTAATAAAGACTCAGGAGATACCACACGGATTTTTAAGTGCAATGACTACATCGCCTGAAGAATTTAAGAATCATATACCAGAAGCAGATAATGATGATTATAAAGCTTTCTATACAGCAGTATATCATCATCATGTCAGAGAAGATAAAAACGGTGATGATATAATATTAAATTTCTGTAAGAAATACTATAACCCATATATAAGGGATTTTTTAAATGATGAAAGTATCAAAGCTAAGGTTTCGGGTATAAATAAATATCTTCTGTTCAGAAATACAGGCAGCATATCGGGAAACAAATACATCATGAGCTGTTATGATAAGAATGAATATTTGCATGAATGGCAGGAATTCGTGCTAATCAAAGGTCTGCTGAATAAATTTGATTATACAGTGAGTGCTGGTTATACAGAAGCAGAGGATTGTTCTGATTTCACAACAAAATATCTTAAAACATCTATAGAAAACATTTTTCAACAGCATGGATTAAGACTAGTTCAGGAGTATATGAGAGATAAATGTGATAAGAATCTTGTTGTGGTTGCACCAACTGGAATGGGAAAAACAGAGGCATCATTATTATGGCTTAATGGTGAAAAGGGATTTTATACATTGCCATATGCAGTATCATCGAATGCAATATATGAAAGAATAAGAGACAGGTATGAATATAAGGACGTGGCAATACTTCATTCAGACAGTATGCACTATTATTTTGAAGACCAGGTAAACGAAACAGATTCTGATGGATATGAAAAATATCAGAAAGCAAAATTATTATCTCAGCCGCTTACTATATGTACAGTAGATCAGTTGTTTAAGTTTGTGTATAAGGCGTTGGGAACAGAAATATTTGCAGCTACATTGAAATATTCTAAGATAATTATTGATGAGATACAGGCATATAGTCCATCAGTAATAGCAGCAATAATATATGGATTAAAGATAGTGACTGATATGGGTGGGAAATTTGCCATAATAACAGCAACATTTCCACCGGTATTGGGAAGTCTTATGCATAAATATGGATTGATGGCTGATAATCAGTATGAATACAGGGATTTTTCTGCATTATCGGATCTTAAAAGACATTGGATAGATATAAAAGATGGAGATATAGAAATAGATAGGGTTGTAGAAGATAGCTATGATAAAAAGGTTCTTGTAATATGCAATACGGTAAAAAAGGCACAGCAGATATATAAAAGCCTGACCGAAAAAACAGATAATGTTCATCTTCTGCATGCACGGTTTACCAAAGAACATAAGAGAATGCTGGAAAATGAGATTATAAAGTTCTCGGATAGTGAAAATGAAACGGGAATATGGGTAACAACACAGTTAGTTGAGGCGAGTCTGGATATTGATTTTGATGTGTTGTATACAGAGATGAGTACGGCTGATAGTTTGTTGCAGAGAATGGGAAGATGTAACAGGAAAGGCCGGTATATTCCGGATAAGGCTAATATACATATATACAATAATGCAAATGGAGTAGGAGTCAGCCGGGCTATATATAATCGTGAGATATACACTTGTTCTGTTGAGTGTTTAGAAAAATATATTGGCAGAGTTATGACAGAATCAGACAAATCTGAATATATCAATAAAGTATACTGCACAGATGAGATAAAGGATACGGATTATTACAGGGATATAGAGAAGTTTCTTGCAATGTTTAAAGAACTGACACCAGCAGAATACAGTAAAAGTGAAGCTGATGAAAAATTCAGGGATATTAACAGTATTAAAATTATTCCTGATAACGTATATGAAGATAATCGTGAAGCTATAAGTGAGTGTATTGATATAATGCATAGCTCTGATGCTGATAAAAGAGAGAAGAATGACGCAAGAACAAAGCTGGATTCATATGTGATTTCCATACAATTATATGCTTATAAGAAATATCCGGATGGGATAGATCGTGATGTGATATATGGTAGTGATATTCATAGATCATGTATTATGTACGATTTCGATGTTGTGGATTTAACAGGAACAGGGTTAGTCTTAGGCGAATATGAAAGAGATATATTTGTCTGAATATTCATATGATAGGAGCATTTTATGGAAGAAAGAATAACAGGAGTGATGATTTATTATTATTTTGTGTGCTCAAGAAAGTTATGGTATTTTTGTCATCAGATTAATATGGAAGATGAGAATGAAAATGTGCAGCTTGGAAAATTGCTGGATGAGAACAGTTACAAGCGGGATGATAAGCATATTGAAATAGATGGCATTATTAATATTGATTTTATTCATGAAAAAAATGAACTTCATGAGATAAAGAAGAGCAAGAGTATAGAAGAGGCTGGAATATGGCAGGTTAAGTATTATCTATATTACCTGAAAAAAAGAAATGTGGATGGACTTCATGGCGTGATAGACTATCCGCTGCTGAAGAAAAATGTTGATGTAGAATTGTCGGATGAGGACTGTAAAAAACTAGACGATATTATAAAAGAAATCATTAGTGTGAAGAATCAGGAGTATCCGCCGAAGCTGGAAGAGAAAAAGATATGCAAAAAATGTGCATATTATGATTTGTGTTTTATATAGACAGAAGAAGGTGATGATAATTGAAACAGAGTTTTTATGTGTATAATAATGGGGATTTAAAACGCAAGGATAATACATTACAGTTCACTGCTTATGACGGAGAAAAAAGAGATATTCCAATTGAAAGAATTTCAGATATATATGTAATGTCTGAAATGTCGTTTAATACGACATTTCTTAATTATATATCGCAGTATGGAATACCTATACATTTCTTTAATTATTACAATTATTATTCAGGAAGTTTTTATCCAAAGGATGGAAATCCGGCAGGTCAGTTGTTGGTTAAGCAGGTTGAACATTATGTGTATTATGATAAGAGATTGGATATTGCCATAAAATTTATACAGGCGGCAGCAGATAATATATATAGAAATCTCAGATATTATAATGGTCGAGAAAAAGATGTCTCGGAATATATGAGGGATATAGATTCACTTCGAGGAACTCTTTGTAAAGCAAGGACAATAGAAGAATTGATGGGAATTGAAGGAAATATAAGAAAGAGATATTATGCAGCGTGGAATGTGATTGTTAATCAGGATATACAGTTTGATAAGCGTGTTATGCATCCGCCAGACAATATGATTAATTCATTGATTTCATTTGTTAATTCCTTAGTGTATACGCGTTTATTAAGCGAGATATATCATACACAACTGAATCCAACGATAAGTTATCTGCATGAACCGGGAGTAAGAAGATATTCATTATGTCTGGATATATCGGAAGTATTTAAACCATTGATTGGAGACAGATTGATATTTTCGTTGTTAAACAGAAGACAGATAACAGAAGACAGCTTTACAAAAGAACTTAACTATCTTCATCTTAAGAAAGAAGCTTCTAAACTTATTGTTTCAGAATTTGAGAATCGTATGAAGAAAACAATAATGCATAAAGAATTGGGAAGGCAGGTGTCTTATCAGTATCTGATGAGGTTAGAAGCATATAAGCTTATAAAGCATTTAATAGGTGAGAAAGAATATGAAGGGTTTAGAATATGGTGGTAGTATATGTATATTGTACTTGTATATGATGTTAGTAAAGATGAAAATGGGCAAAAGAGATGGTCACATATTTTCAAAATCTGCAAAAAGTATCTGACGCATATTCAGAATTCTGTCTTTGAAGGAGAAATATCAACAGTTCAATTAGAAAAATTACGACGTGAGTTGAAACCACATGTTAATACTAATCTGGATTCAGTCATTTTATTCAAAAGCAGGAGTGAAAAATGGCTGGATAAAGAATTTTGGGGTAAGGAAGATGATTTGACGAGTTTCATAATTTGATTGTCGACCAGAAATAGTGTAAAATATGCACAGAGTCGACAATGGTGATATTGCTATGCTTCTGGCATATTCAGGGCATAAAGTATTAGTAATCTGTTGGCGGATTTAAAGGGTAGACAGAATAATGCTTCAGAGTTGAGAAACAGAGAGGCTTTAATAATTACGGGAATTAATAGATACATAGTGGGATGTAAATAAGTTAGTGAAGCCTATTAAGCGCAAGAAGTATTTTCGAATTAATAGATACATAGTGGGATGTAAATATCATCGAAGGAGTGTTCAATAATATTGCAATCTTGAATTAATAGATACATAGTGGGATGTAAATCTTAATTACTTTGAAGCCTTGGAAGCTGTAGCGGTGAATTAATAGATACATAGTGGGATGTAAATGTTAACAATGTTTAACAATATTGATGTATCAACAGAAGAATTAATAGATACATAGTGGGATGTAAATGTATATGCTTCTGCACCAATACCCAGCTTGTTAGAGAATTAATAGATACATAGTGGGATGTAAATTTAGATAATTATGGTATAGGCACTAAAATAGTAGTCGAATTAATAGATACATAGTGGGATGTAAATATTTTATAGATTTAAACAATGTTGTAAATGTTGGTAGAATTAATAGATACATAGTGGGATGTAAATTGAGTGAGAGACCGATAGGAAGAACAGCGACAATAGAATTAATAGATACATAGTGGGATGTAAATACGCAAGAAAAGGTGCGAATAATAAGGTTGCCTGGAATTAATAGATACATAGTGGGATGTAAATGTCCTCTGAAATCTCATACATGATACCCTCAATTCGAATTAATAGATACATAGTGGGATGTAAATTTCTTTGAAAGGAGTTTTTGTGGTACAAAATAAAAGAATTAATAGATACATAGTGGGATGTAAATCAAGAAGATTACTCTAGTACAAACGTAAAGACTAAGAATTAATAGATACATAGTGGGATGTAAATAAAGTATATTGGAGTTTAAAAGAAATTAAGAATGAGAATTAATAGATACATAGTGGGATGTAAATATTTTTCATTCTTAGGATGTTCTATAAGGCAAAAGGGAATTAATAGATACATAGTGGGATGTAAATATGAGCTGACAAATAATATAACTGTTCAGATTCGTTGAATTAATAGATACATAGTGGGATGTAAATGATATTATTACAGATTCTTGGTGTTACAGAATTTAGGAATTAATAGATACATAGTGGGATGTAAATTTTTTCCAATCTGTTAATGGTGATTTCTTTAATCCTGAATTAATAGATACATAGTGGGATGTAAATTAGTTTAGCGTGTGGTTATTGTGTTAATTACGCACGAATTAATAGATACATAGTGGGATGTAAATTATTGCTGGTAATAGACGAATGTCAGTTAATGTTTAGAATTAATAGATACATAGTGGGATGTAAATTTAGATGTCTTTTTCATCTTCTTGAATGTTCTTAATGAATTAATAGATACATAGTGGGATGTAAATGAGTCATAAGGGTCATATATCGTTTGACTTACTACGAATTAATAGATACATAGTGGGATGTAAATGACGGAAACTTGAATGCCTTGCCGTTGCAGTGTCAGGAATTAATAGATACATAGTGGGATGTAAATGTATATATTCTTTTTCCCATTCTGAAAAGCGTTCAGGAATTAATAGATACATAGTGGGATGTAAATTCACATTCGCCAAAGTGCTTTTTTAGCGAAGTCACAGAATTAATAGATACATAGTGGGATGTAAATGATATTATAATAATTGTATCTCCTGTCCTGATACATGAATTAATAGATACATAGTGGGATGTAAATTTTGATACAAAGGGACGTTACGGCTCTAACGACTGGGAATTAATAGATACATAGTGGGATGTAAATGTAAATGGGTAATGGTTAGCGGTGATTCTTACAAGAATTAATAGATACATAGTGGGATGTAAATAAGGTTGGGTTTGTTCAGATTCCAGCAGACGTAGTGAGAATTAATAGATACATAGTGGGATGTAAATCGACTTAATGAAGAACGTAAGTTGTTCAATGCTAAATGAATTAATAGATACATAGTGGGATGTAAATACTCTGCAAAAAATATCAGGGAGGGGGAATGCCAAGAATTAATAGATACATAGTGGGATGTAAATGCACATGCATAACAGAATTAAAGGGTGAAGTGTTCACGGAATTAATAGATACATAGTGGGATGTAAATGGAAGCATCAGAAGAATCAGGTGGATCTATAGAGGGAATTAATAGATACATAGTGGGATGTAAATTAATTTGCGTATTTTTTCCATTTTCGCCCTTTTATGAATTAATAGATACATAGTGGGATGTAAATGATTCTGAAACACTGCAGTCAATCATGGAAATGGTAGAATTAATAGATACATAGTGGGATGTAAATCGAATAGCGGTAAAAATTAGTTGCGTTTTTGTGGTAGAATTAATAGATACATAGTGGGATGTAAATTATGTAAAAAAGTTTCGTATAGACATGCAGAAGTTAGGAATTAATA
>ERZ773136.1559-NODE-1559-length-21737-cov-4.500600_pt1 | contig 21737 bp, 19 predicted proteins | sample MGYA00580855_ERZ773136 | MGnify/ENA primary metagenome ERZ773136 (study PRJEB29015, sample SAMEA2737860) | human gut metagenome | biome: human gut; feature: human-associated habitat; material: faeces | place: China | collected 2012 ... | reverse complement strand
AATATCCGGATACTCCGAACAAACCGGAATGGCCGTCGGCTGTACTTCGCCCGGGTGAAAAGTATACAAGCCAATGTATCTTCAAATTCTCTGTTGATAAATAATGGATTAATGAATCAGCTCCCTGCTCTCGGTTGCGGGAGTAGTGGAGCTTGATAAGCCTGTTATCAGACAGCTCTTGTCAGAAGGTAAAAATAGAAATAAATTATGAGATATTGGAAAACATGTTATATCACCTGTTTTATTTTTGTGCTGATTCCACTTACATTGTATGGGCAGGAGGATGTTGAACAGTTGCAGAAACTGGACAAGTTAATGTTTAGCGGAAGATATTTTGAATCAAAAGAATTGTACAAAAAAATATCAGATACAACGACGATCCCTTCTGATTTAGAGTTATACTATAAATTTCGAATGGCGCAATTTTTAAACAAGACAGACAGTGTCGCTTACTATTTAGAGCAGTTTATACCTCACCATTATGCAACTTTTGGGGAGAAAACACTTGTTTTTTATTCTAATTTGTTTGATGCGTACATCGAACTAGGGGATATGGATAAGGCATTGGATACTTATCTGCAGATGAAACGAATTTGGAATGAAAGTCTTACAAAGACAACTACAGGCGGAAAAGAATATGAAGAATGGCGAACTGCTACAGAGAATTTCTTATCCTATGCTGAAAATGCAGTGAATCTGCCTCCTATAAAAATGAAACGGAACGAAACGTCTTCTTTTGTTGATATAGAAGAAGGTGATAAGTCTGTTTTCCAGGCAAAATATAATGGAATATCACAGAACACTATCTTTGATACAGGGGTGGGACCCTACTGTGTCCTGAGTAGAAAGTTGGCGGATGGGATGGGGGTTAGATATGACAGCATTGACGAGAATAAAGTAACGATCAATGAGGACTTGATTTCTGTCCGGAGTATCATTGATTCTATTGAAGTTGGAAATATAACTTTTTACAATATTCCAGCCTTCATTTACTCGGACACCGCGAGTGTTCCGTTTGTATCCGGTTCATCAATTAAGAGAAGAAAGAAGAGGAAGAAAGCGCAGACTGTTGTAGATTCGGTGCGTACATTGTTTACGGATTGTGTGTCTCTTGGACTGCCGGTAATGAAATTGATAGGGAAAATACAGACTGATTACGAACATAACAAAATGTGTTTCCCCGTCTCTGTGGCCAATGCTCACCTTCCTAAAGCTCCCAATATTTATGCATACAAATACGATTTGTATATGCGTATAAAACTCAATGGAGTTGCTTTTACAGCTAATCTGGATACGGGTTCTAATGAATATGTTACAGTTGATTCTGCATTTTATGAGAAACATCAGAAAGAACTGCCGATTGCTTCTACCTGTAAAAAGAATACATTCGGGGTAGTTATGCTGCATCAGGCCCGGGCGATCACATATAAAACTTTAAAAGATCCTGCAATAATATTTGATGATAAATTAATGCAGCCTCCTGGACCGGAAGCTGTAAAGACATATCCTCTTGGCCAAATCGTTCCCGGTATATTCTTTGATGGAGTTATAGGCAATGGCTTTTATCGGAGAATAGGAAAGAAAGTGCTGCTGGACCTTGATAATATGCGTCTTGAAGCAGTGCAATGAGAGTTGAAATAATCTAAATGAGAATAGAATAGACGAAATGAAAAAAAATAAAACTAAAGGACTTTTTGCATCGATAGTGCTTGGAGTGGTGGTTACAGCTTGTGCGTCTGCTTCCTCCAGTGGTACGGTGACAGTAGTGGACCGACCGGACATACAGTCCGTCAATACCAATTACATCGGGTATCGCGCTCCGCTTCGACCGTTGAATTTTATAAAGTTGCCGGTAGGCAGTATTCAGCCCGAAGGCTGGGTGAAGAAGTATCTCGAATTGCAGCGCGACGGTCTGACCGGACATTTGGGGGAGATCAGCGCCTGGCTGGAAAAGGATAATAATGCCTGGTTGACAACCGGTGGCGATCACGGTTGGGAGGAAGTTCCTTACTGGCTCAAAGGGTATGGCAATTTGGCATATATCCTGAATGACCCGAAGATGATTGAAGAAACCAAATATTGGATTGAAGGTGTATTTGCCAGTCGCCAGCCGGATGGCTATTTCGGTCCGGTCAATGAACGTAACGGCAAACGCGAACTTTGGGCACAGATGATTATGCTCTGGTGTCTGCAATCTTATTATGAGTATTCTCAAGATCAGCGTGTCATTGACCTGATGACGGATTACTTCAAGTGGCAGATGACTGTTCCCGATGACCAGCTTCTGGAAGATTATTGGGAGAAAAGCCGTGGCGGTGATAACATCATCAGTATCTACTGGCTTTACAACCATACCGGGGATGCTTTCCTACTCGAATTAGCCGAGAAGATTCACCGTAACACAGCCGACTGGACGAAATCCACCTCCTTACCTAACTGGCACAATGTAAATATCGCCCAATGTTTCCGTGAACCTGCCACTTATTATATGCAGACCGGAGATTCAGCGATGCTGAAAGCCTCTTATAATGTCCATCATCTGATACGGCGTACTTTTGGTCAGGTTCCCGGAGGTATGTTCGGTGCGGACGAAAATGCCCGTCTGGGATATATCGATCCTCGTCAGGGAGTGGAAACCTGCGGCTTGGTAGAACAAATGGCTTCTGATGAAATCATGCTTTGCATGACAGGAGATCCCATGTGGGCGGAACACTGTGAAGAAGTAGCGTTCAACTCTTATCCGGCTGCCGTGATGCCGGACTTTAAAGCATTGCGTTATATCACTTGTCCGAACCATGCTGTCAGTGATTCGAAGAATCATCATCCGGGCATTGACAATCGTGGCCCGTTCCTTTCGATGAATCCTTTCAGCAGTCGTTGCTGCCAACACAACCATGCACAAGGCTGGCCTTACTTTGCCGAACATCTGGTACTGGCAACTCCCGACAACGGAGTGGCAACAGCTATTTATGCAGCTTGCAAAGCTACAGTGAAAGTGGGCGACGGAAAGGAAATCACTCTTCACGAAGAGACAAATTATCCTTTTGAAGAAGCTATTGCCTTTACTGTTTCTACCGGTGAAAAGGTCGCTTTTCCGTTCTATCTTCGTATTCCTTCATGGACTCAAAAGGCGGAAGTGCGGGTGAATGGCAAGAAAGTAAGTGCAGCTCCTGTAGCGGGAAAATATCTTTGCATCAATCGTGAGTGGGCGAATGGTGATCGTGTGGAATTGACTCTTCCGATGTCTTTGTCTATGCGTACCTGGCAGGTTAATAAAAACAGCGTAAGCGTAGATTACGGACCTTTGACTTTGTCTCTTAAGATTGCAGAGAAATATGTAGAGAAAGACAGTCGGGAGACAGCTATCGGTGATTCAAAATGGCAGAAAGGTGCTGATTCGAAGAAATGGCCTACTACTGAAATCTATCCGGATAGCCCCTGGAATTATTCATTGGTATTGGATAAGAGAGAGCCTTTGAAGAACTTCAAAGTAATCCGTAAATCCTGGCCGACTGACAACTATCCTTTCACAGTAGCCAGTGTACCTTTAGAAGTAAAAGCTATCGGTCGTCCGGTACCTGAATGGAAGATAGACGAAACAGGACTGTGTGGCGTATTGCCGGAAGAAGATGCGGTGAAAGGTGATAAAGAAGAAATAACATTGATCCCCATGGGTGCAGCACGGTTGAGAATCTCTGCGTTCCCGAACACAAAAGAATAAATTAATAACTAGAAAACTTAGAATAAATGAAACGTATTGTTTTTTTAGATTACATCCGTGTGTTTGCATGCTTTCTTGTCATCCTTGTTCATGCCAGTGAGAATTTCTACGGTGCTCCCGGATCCACCGATATGGCAGGCCCGCAGTCTTTTCTAGCGAATGAAGCAGACCGGCTATGGGTATCAGTATACGATGGCTTTTCACGTATGGCGGTACCCCTGTTCATGATAGTCTCCGCCTTCCTGCTTGCACCGATGAAGGAAGAGCAGTCTATGTGGCAATTCTATCGCCAGCGCTGTCTTCGCATCCTTCCACCGTTTTTCATATTCATGCTACTGTACAGCATTCTACCCATGTTGTGGGGACAGATAGACGGAGAAACATCTATGAAGGACTTGTCGCGGATATTCCTGAATTTCCCGACGCTAGCCGGACACTTGTGGTTTATGTATCCTCTGATAAGCCTTTACTTATTTATCCCTATTATATCCCCCTGGTTGAGAAAAGCCACGGCTAAAGAAGAGCGTTTCTTTATAGGACTGTTTGTGTTGTCAACCTGTATGCCTTATCTCAATCGTTGGTGCGGTGAAGTGTGGGGACAATGTTTCTGGAATGAATACCACATGTTGTGGTACTTCTCCGGTTATCTGGGCTATCTTGTTCTAGCGCATTACATTCGTGTACACCTTACCTGGAACCGTTCCAAACGTTTCATTATAGGAACTATTTTAATGGTGATCGGTGCTGTATGGACTATTTATTCATTCTATGTGCAGGCTATACCCGGCGAACTCCATTCCACACCTGTAATAGAAATAGGATGGGCTTTCTGTACGATTAACTGTGTGCTTCTCACAACGGGTACATTCCTTATGTTTACATGTATCAAACGTCCGCAAGCTCCCAAGTTGGTGACGGAAACATCGAAACTTAGCTATGGCATGTATCTTATGCACATATTCTGGCTCGGACTGTGGGTGACTGTGTTCAAAGATACATTGGCGCTTCCCACTGTTGCCGCTATACCATGTATCGCAGTGGTTACGTTTATCTGTTGTTTTGTAACAACTAAGATAATCTCGTTTATACCGGGCAGTAAATGGATAGTAGGATAAATATCCGGAAACAATAAGATTTTGAATAGATAATCAAGTTTTTCCTGATTTTCTATTCAAAATCTTACTGTTTATAGCTTATTTCCCTCTTAATGTCCTCTTTTTCTTTTCACCTCTTTCACCCCTTTGTAAACAGTTCTTTCCCAGCTTCTTACGGGTGAACCTTCCCTCTGTTTGGAGCTTTATGCCGCTTTCATCGGTTTCACCAAATACACGTTCCCATATTTGGTATGTTTGCGGGTGACCCCTGCCGCAAGCAAAACTTGCGCGAACGTAGCCGGATTACTTCCACGCATGGCAGCGGGGTTATACATCTTCAGTCTCCTGAATATGTCCGAAGCCGAGAGCCGTTCGCTTCCCTCTTCATCATCTTTAGCTATCCGGAAGCAGGCATGAAAGACTTCCTCTGCCGGACACGGATGATAAAAAGCAGCATTGTGGCGTTGCAGTTTCCGTTCCTCTTCTTTTGTGAACCAATAGCGGATGCCGGAGAGCAGTTCAGCTTTCAGTTGAGCATAGATCTGATCGTGCATGATACCTTCGCAGTCGATCAGATGTTCTGCTTCAATGCAGATGAATCGCCGGCTACCGGTGGGATCGGTGAGCAAGTCAAAACGGTTGCTTGTACCGATGAAAGAAGCGATGCGCGGCAAGTTGCGGAAATTCTTTTGATAAGCTTTGCAGATATTCAGGTTTGCCATTTGCATCAGATTCTTCAATAATGGCATTTGCTGCGTTCCGTATTTGTCAAATTCATCCATGTTCAGGAGTCCCATTTCGGCAAGTAACCTTTCCGGTTTTCCTTGTGCAGACAGTTTCAGGTTGTCCATGTAATAACGTGACAGTGCCGGCGGCATCAGTGCCTTGCAAAATGTGGATTTTTGTCGTCCCTGCTCGCTGCTGACAAGTATGGGGGCTACGCTGTTGGCATGTATTCCCGTCATGCCTAACCATTGGGCGGTGAGTCCCAGCATCCAGGTATGGAAGCTTTTTATCCAGAGCTGATTGTCAGAGACACGCTGCGCCAAAGCTTCCAGTCTGTCTGTCCCATCCCAGCCGGGCAGTTCTTCCATGTAAAGCCGGAAAGGATGGTATTCAGGAATACAAGTGGAATAAATGTAACGGCTCAAGTCTTTATCCCAGCAGGATATGCCCTGGTCGTGTGCTTCCATGCAGAAAGTGTTCAGTTCCCGCTTACTTACAGGTTCGAAAGGAACGGCACGTTTGTTGGCAGGACGATATTCCGTTTCTTCCGTCAATAGGTTGTAACGAAAATCATACTGTTTTTGCAGGAATGTACGTACCTCTTGGGTTAATCGGACCGGTTGTTTTCGTTCTGTCTCTTTCTCCCTTTCAGTAGGCGGTGCAGCGTCCGGTAGGGGAGCAGTATATATATATCTTCATGACATTTTAGCGTTTTCTGTGGCTCTTTGTCTGTTTTCTCAACTGCATCTTCTTTGTTCTCCTTCATTTGAAACAATTTTAGTTCCTTCAATACCTGTCTCCATATCAATGTTATTGCATTCATTATTTTTTCTATTTTTAAGTGATTAAAATCGGTTTATTGTTCAGCGCTGATACTGCGAATGTACTATAGGATGAGGTCGGTTTGCAAGTATTTCTCCGGAAAAAATATTAATTTCTACGTATCTGAAGAAGTCGGCTTCTTATCATCCTTTTCTCTATTTTTTATCGTATCTTTGACGAAGAGTTATTGATGATTCACTTTCGTGGTCCAATCAAATGACAAGAGTGATCTAATTGGATAACGAGTGTGATTTAAATGAACTACGGTAGTGGTTTGATGATAAACTTAAAGTTTTTACATGAAATATATTCACTATCAAAACGTTAACTACTAATGGCTATACTTTACGATTGGTATGAGAATCCCGGTGAGTCCGATGATTCGGAAGAGAAAGGTTTGCATCCCCGCATTTTTTTGAATGGTAAGGTGGGAACGGATAAACTGTGCCGGATGATTCACGGACGCAGTTCGCTTTCCGTAGGTGATGTAAAAAATGCGTTCGAGATGCTTGCCCAAATTTGTGGTGAAGAACTGCGCGAGGGGCGTGAGGTGCATATTGAAGGACTTGGCTATTTTGCTCCAATCTTGCGGAGTACACAAAAAGTGACTCGCAGCACTAAGAACAAATGGTTGAAAATGGAGTTGAAAACAATCGGTTTTCGTCCTGATGCCCGTTTGCGGGGGGAGTTGGTAGGTGCTAAAGTCAGCCGGAGCAAGTATGCACGCCATTCGGAATCCTTGTCGGAGGTAGAGATAGATATGCGGTTGAAGGAATATTTTGTCGATCATGACGTAATGCTTCGTTATGATTTTCAGGAAGTATGCTGCATGACACGGACTACGGCGAATCGTCATCTCCGGCGATTGCTGGAAGAAGGTAAATTGCGAAATATCGGCAAACGTATGCAGCCGATTTATGTGGCTGCAGCGGGTTATTACGGGGTATCTCGTGATGTGCTCCGGCGGTAAATGGAAACGATTTGAGTAAGCGTCGATTTGAAGTGTGTCGGTGAAAGTGGTGAAAGCGTGATAGAAGGGCTTTTGCATACTCGCTTTCACCCGCTTTCCTGCTCTGGATGGAGGTTTCGGGAAGAAGGTGAAAGTGGTGAAAGATGTAGTCTTATAGATGATTTACTTTCATTATTTGATTGAATAGTAAGGCTTTTTTAGTTATCTGTTAAATTGATAATATATCTGCTTAGAGGGGATTATTTAATAGCATCGAACTTCAGTGTCCCGTTTACGTCGATAATTTTCAAAGTACGGTTACCCTTTATTCCCATATCAATGAAATTGACCTTGTATAAACCATTTCCCAATGCAGTTACTGATGTTACTTTAGATATGTCGCTTGGTCCGTCTTGCATACCTGTTCGGAAGTTCCATATCGCATATCCTTCGCTGTCATACTCGTAGTTATCTTTCAGCTGCTTTTGCAATTTGGCTGTACAATGCTTTTTTACTGCCGGAACATAATTCTTTGCTCCAAAAACGTAGTTTGCGTAGAAATCTTTGATGAACTGAATGGTTTTGGTATTGTCCACTTTAGGTGATTGTAGAATAATGGCAGTCCCATTGGCGAGAACAGCCTCATTGTCGAGACAACAAGCTTGAATTTGTATGGGTTGTAGGGCAAATCCTAGATGAATGATATATAAAAATAAAATCTTTTTCATATTCGTATATTATGTATTTTGAAAGTCTTATTTAGATTTAGCGACCTATTGCAAAGATAGCGTTAATTACGAAAAATGAACGAAGTATGTGAGAAAAAGATAATAATATCATATCAAAAGATGAAATGAATTGTCCAAAGCCATTTTGATAAGAGAGGGGAATGAATGTTATAATTAGCGATGAATAGGGGATATTTCGTTTGTCTGTACCTTATAGAGAGCGTGAATGGTAACCTTATAGATTGTAATATACTATTGAATGATGTTGATTTAATGTATATCTTTGTATAGTAATACAAGATGAAACATGGAATCAATATAAATCCCATAAATAAAATCAGATAATTATGAAAAACATTTTCCTTCCCAAAGTAATGATGTGTATGATTGCACTGTTTACTTTAACTTTACCAGCTTCTGCACAAAATACAAATGCGACAGATGAGTACAAAGAAACGTTGAAGAAAATCATGGATTTTTCTGGTACTTCGACTACTACGGATGACTTTTTCCAGAGATTATCATCTATAATGAAATTGAATGCGCCGAAAAAGGATGAGGCTTATTGGAATGAGTTCTCTAAAAACTGGAAAGAGAAAGTAGAAAATAAGGTGTTTGAAATGTATATGCCTGTTTATGAGAAGCATTTAACATTGGAAGAATTAAAAGCTGTTGCTGCATTTTATGAATCTCCCGTAGGTAAAAAATATAAAGAGGCTTCATTGATTGTTATGCGTGAGACAACGCCGTTGTTAGTGCAGCAACTCCATACAGAGATGTCCAAAGAGGTAATGCCGGAGAAAAGTGAACGAGTAAAAAGAGGTGAACAGCGGTTGAAAGAATATGAGCAAAAGCAGAAGCGTGATAAAGAATTATATGCACAAGCCTATATGCTTCCAAGCGATAGTCTAGTTATAGTTCCTGAAGAAGTGTATGAGAAAGCGTATGAGAATGGGAGGTCTACAAGTCCTTCTTTATATTCGATTGAAAGAAGAAAGAATGATACTAAAGTGACATTCATACAACCTATTTATTGGGATTGGCAATGGTTGTATTATAGTCCGGGATTTAAGATTATCGATAAGAAAAGTGGCGATGAGTATAATGTGCGGGGATATGATGGTGGAGCTCCGATGGGTAGGCTGTTGGCTGTCAAAGGATTTAATCATAAATATATTTATATCAGTCTTTTATTCCCGAAACTGAAGAAGAGTGTGAAAGAAATAGATATTCTTGAGTTGCCACACAAAAAAGATAAAGAACAGTTGCCTTCTAATGATGATGGAAAGTCTAAATCATATTTTAATATAAAGGTGAAAGATTATCAGACCATTTCCGATAAGAAAAATAAGAAGATCTATTATTAGTTCAAATGATTATTAGAATTTGAAATGATAATAGCAGGTATTGAACATGAGTGTTTACTGTTTTTGATATAAATTTATTCTATATGAGAAATCGAATTATGATTTTATGCACGTTTTGTGCTATTGCTATATTTTCTTCTGCCCAAGAGAAATTCTCTATCCAAGGTATTGCTAATGAGGAATTGAATAATCAATTGTTGTATTTATGCCTGATGGGAGATGGAGAGAAAGCCAAAGAAGTCGTTTTGGACAGTACAACAGTGGAAAAAGGTAAGTTCTCTTTTTCTGGTGTACATCAAATGCCGGATATTGCAATCATCAAGGATATGGATGGAGAAACCTATCCGTTGATTTTCGAAAAAGGAGAAATATCAGTAAATATTGCTGCGAATAAGAGAGGGGGAACGCCTTTAAATGATTCATTGAATATAGCTTTAAACCGTATGCAGCTAATAATGGATAATATGTTGAAAACATCAGATAGTATTTATAAGTTAATGACTGGAATGAAATCTGAAGAATTTGCTGATAAGATGGTGAATGATACTGCATTTAGAGCAAGATATGATAAAATAGAGACGAATTTTCTTGCACAAATGGATTCAGTATCACATTGTATAAAGGATTATAAGAATAGTATAGTGGGTGTATATCTTTTCTCTGTTGGAGGTATGATGATGCCTTTTGATGATATGAAGATTTTGATGAAAGAAGCTTCGCCTATGTTTTCACAAAATAATTTGGTGAGAAATATTGTGGAAAAGAAGAACCAAGCAGAGCTCCGAATGAAGGCGGAACTTGAAAATAAAATGACTCCGGAACAGCGTGAAGAACAAAAGAAACGGCAGGAAATGGATGCCAAGATAAAGATTGGCGAACGTTTCCCGGATGCTAAAGTGAAAGACAATGCTGGCAACATGAAGCTCTTGTCTGATTATGTGGGTAAAGGAAAATATGTCTTGATTGACTTTTGGGCCTCATGGTGTGGACCTTGCCGGCATGAAATGCCCAATGTGAAAGCTGCTTATGAAAAATATGCTTCTAAGGGATTTGAGGTGATTAGCATATCCACAGATCGGAAACTGAAACCTTGGAGGGCTGCTATTGAAGAACTTGGAATGAATTGGGTACAATTGTTGGATGTGGATGCTTCTGATATATATGGTATCTATGCTATACCCAGAACTTTCCTTGTAGATCCTACGGGAATTGTTATAGACAAAAATTTAAGGGGTGAAAAACTGGAGGAAGCTTTATCGAAGTTGTTTGAATAATCGTTGCTTTGTTTTTATTGTATGGGTGAATTGATAGTTGAGAACTATATAATAGGATAACAACTATCAATTCACCAATGACTTTTATTAAATCAGAAGCCCGTCCAATAACTCTAAATAAAGTCCGATAGCTTCTTCTATCTCTTTCAGCATGATATATTCTTCTGCCGTGTGTGAACGTGACGAACGGCCCGGACCTATTTTCACTGATGGAAAGGACATTAGTGCCTGGTCGGACAATGTTGGAGAACCAAAAGGAACGCGTCCTAACTTCATAGCTTTCTGTACAAATGGGTGCTTCTCGTCAATCCGTGAAGAATTGAGACGGAATGAACGAGCTTGGGCTTCACAGGAAATATGCTTTTTGATTTCAGCAAACAATTCTTCATTTGAGTAAAGCTCGTTACTCCGGACATCAACGATGAAAGTACATTTGTCGGGAATCACATTGTGTTGTGTACCGGCATTGATGACAGTGACACTCATCTTCACGGGACCCAACAAGGGCGATTCTTTCTCAAAACGATAGTCACGGAACCAAGCTATGTCGTCTAATACCTTGTAAATTGCATTGTCTCCTTCGTTACGTGCTGCGTGGCCTGCTTTACCTGTTGCGGTCACATCTAGTACCATTAATCCCTTCTCGGCAATGGCAGGTTGCATTTCTGTAGGTTCTCCTACGATAGCGAATGAGACTGGAGGAAGTCCCGGCAATACACTCTCAATTCCATCTTTACCTGAAACTTCTTCTTCGCAAGAAGCAAGGTAAATCAGATTGTATTCTTGTGAAGTGCGACATAGTTGCAGGAACACCTGTAATAACGAAACAACGCTGGCACCGGCATCGTTACTTCCTAATCCATATAACTTACCGTTTTCTTCACGTGGAGTGAACGGATCTTTCCGCCAACCGTTAACCGGTTTCACTGTGTCTATGTGGGAGTTAAGTAAAATAGTCGGCTTCTTCAGATCAAACATCGGACTAAAGCACCACACATTATTTCCTTTACGTCCCGTCTGCATACCTGCCATTTCAATATAGTTTTGCAGGAAATCCGCAGCCTGGGTTTCTTCCCGGCTGATTGAAGGAATACTAATCAGTGATTTAAGCAGGCTTACAGCCTCTGTTGTCATATACGGAATATCATATTTCATAGTGCAAATCTTTTATCTATACCTTAATATTTGCACAAAGATAGTCGTTTTGAGCAATAGTTTCAAATAAAACTAATACCTTTGTACCATATTTACTAATACAAAGAGTATGACTTATCATCATTTATCTGTCCTGGTCCATCGTCAGGCCGAAAAATATGGCGACAAGGTAGCCTTAAAATACCGTGACTATGAGACAGCTCAATGGATTCCTATTTCATGGAAGCAGTTCTCCGGATCAGTACGGCAAGCAGCTAATGCTTTCGTGGCATTGGGAGTGGAAGAACAAGAGAATATCGGTATATTTTCACAAAATAAACCCGAATGGTTCTATGTCGACTTTGGCGCGTTTGCCAATCGGGCTGTTACTATTCCGTTTTATGCAACGAGTTCACCTGCGCAGGCGCAATATATCATTAATGATGCGCAGATTCGTTTCCTTTTTGTAGGCGAGCAATACCAGTATGATGCTGCTTTCAGCATCTTTGGTTTCTGCACCTCTCTGCAACAACTGATTATTTTTGACCGTTCGGTAGTGAAAGATCCCCGCGACGTATCGTCTATCTATTTTGATGAGTTTATGGCGATGGGAGAGGGATTACCTCACAATGATACGGTAGAAGAGCGTACCGAACGGGCTTCATACGATGACTTGGCAAACATTCTCTATACATCCGGCACAACGGGTGAGCCGAAGGGCGTCATGCTTCATCATTCCTGTTATCTGGAACAGTTTCATACACACGATGACCGTTTGACGACCATGTCGGATAAGGATGTATCTATGAACTTCCTCCCCTTGACACACGTGTTTGAGAAAGCATGGTGTTATCTCTGTATTCATAAAGGAGTGCAGATCTGTATCAATCTCCGTCCGGCGGATATTCAGACAACGATTAAGGAAATTCGTCCGACACTGATGTGTAGTGTTCCCCGTTTCTGGGAGAAAGTATATGCAGGTGTACAGGAGAAAATTAACGAAACAACAGGGTTGAAGAAAGCACTGATGCTGGATGCTATCCGGGTAGGTAGAATCCATAATCTGGATTATCTGCGTTTGGGTAAGACTCCTCCGGTGATGAATCAACTGAAATATAAATTCTACGAAAAGACAATCTACTCTCTACTGAAAAAAACAATCGGTATTGAGAACGGTAACTTTTTCCCGACTGCCGGTGCTGCCGTCCCCGATGAAATCAATGAATTTGTCCATTCGGTAGGAATCAATATGGTGGTAGGATATGGTTTGACGGAATCGACGGCCACTGTATCTTGTACATTGCCGGTTGGCTATGATATCGGTTCGGTAGGTGTCGTACTTCCGGGAATTGAAGTGAAAATAGGTGAAGATAATGAGATCCTGCTTCGGGGGAAATCTATCACAAAAGGCTATTATAAGAAAGCGGAAGCTACCGCTGCAGCTATTGAACCGGATGGATGGTTCCACACAGGAGATGCAGGCTACTTTAAGAATGGCCAGCTTTTCTTGACGGAACGCATTAAAGACTTGTTCAAAACGTCGAACGGTAAATATGTCGCTCCGCAAGCTTTGGAAACGAAGCTGGTTATTGACCGTTATATCGATCAGATTGCCATTATCGCCGATCAGCGTAAGTTTGTTTCCGCTCTGATTGTTCCTGTATATGGGTTTGTGAAAGAGTATGCGGAAGAAAAAGGCATTAAATACAAAGATATGGAGGAACTGTTGAAACATCCGAAGATTGTAGGATTGTTCCGTGCACGGATTGATACACTCCAACAGCAATTTGCACACTATGAGCAAATCAAACGTTTCACTCTGCTTCCCGAACCGTTCAGTATGGAACGTGGAGAACTGACTAATACGTTGAAATTGAAACGGTCGGTAGTTGCCAAGAATTATAGTGAGCAGATTGAAAAGATGTACGAAGAAAATGAGAAATAAGAGATGGACGGTGACGGTGAACGTTAAATATGAAACGGTAAACCGTAAACGATAAGTCGCAAACAATAAAACGGTGAACAAAATCTGTGCAATTGGCAGAGTTGTTCACCGTTTATTATTTATAAGTACATCTCCCTAATTAGTTTGTATTGTTTTCATTTTTACAAATTCCTTATAAAGAAAAACTTCTTGATTTTGATAGTATAAACTTATTTAGAGGACATACTTAGTTTATTCGTTCCTTTTTAGTATCCGAAAATCTGCTCCTGTGTCAATTCTTCAATAGGACCTACAGCTTTCAGCTTATCCAGTTCCAAATCCTTCTTATCTCCCAGAATGCAATAAACATACGCGCGTCCTTTTACCCATTGCTTTTGGAAATCGGCAATGTTTTTCAGCGTCATGTTCTGTATATCATTGTAGAGCTTGATACGTGGGTCTACGTTTTGGCCTAGGTCCTGTGCATTGATATAACTCCAGATGATGTCACCTTTGATGATACGTTCGGTACGCAGGCGGTTCGTTAATCCGTCTTTAGCCAGTTTGAATGCAGCCTCCGATTCCGGCATATTCTCATTCAGTCCGGAGAGTACGACATACGTACGTTCGTTGCCTGGAGATACGTAGAAAGTACAAGCCAAGCGATAGAATTCACTTTTCAGTTCCTCCGGTGTCATGTTCGAAGTACCCAGATATTATGCCAGGAAGAGTGACAAGCAAGAAAGTTTCAATAGTTTGTTCATAATATGACAACATTTTAATAACAAAAACAAAGGTAGCAGATTTTTGCTTATCTTTGTCCCCCGATATCTGAATTTTGTAAATAATAAAATTGTAAATCAAATGATTACTATTGAACAACTTAAAGACGTGAAAGAGCGCACTGATGCGCTGAGGAGGTATCTTTGACATCGACGGGAAGAAAATTCAAGTCGAAGAAGAGCAATTAAGAACACAAGCTCCGGGATTTTGGGATGACCAGAAGAAGGCCGAAGCTCAAATGAAATTGGTGAAAGACCTGCAAAAGTGGATTGAAGGCTACAACGAACTCAAGACATTGGCAGATGAACTTGAGCTGGCATTTGATTTCTATAAAGAGGAACTGGTAACAGAGGAAGATGTGGATACTGCTTATGCGAAAGCGCGTGAGGCGGTAGAAGCGCTTGAACTCAAGAATATGCTTCGTGATGAGGCCGACCAAATGGATTGTGTGTTGAAGATCAATTCCGGTGCCGGTGGTACGGAGAGTCAGGATTGGGCTTCTATGTTGATGCGTATGTATTTGCGTTATGCTGAGACAAATGGCTATAAGGCTACTATTGCCAACCTTCAGGAAGGTGATGAGGCCGGAATCAAAACCTGTACGATCAATATTGAAGGGGATTTTGCCTACGGTTATCTGAAAGGAGAAAATGGGGTGCACCGTCTGGTACGTGTCTCTCCTTACAATGCACAGGGTAAACGTATGACATCTTTTGCTTCTGTCTTTGTCACCCCGTTGGTAGACGACAGTATTGAGGTGAATATTGAGACGGCACGTATCTCTTGGGATACTTTCCGAAGCGGTGGCGCCGGCGGTCAGAATGTGAACAAGGTAGAATCCGGAGTTCGTCTGCGTTACCAATATAAAGATCCTTATACAGGTGAGGAAGAGGAGATTCTGATTGAAAATACGGAAACCCGCGACCAGCCTAAGAACCGTGAAAATGCAATGCGCCAGTTGCGTTCTATCTTATATGATAAAGAGTTGCAGCACCGTATGGCAGAACAGGCGAAGGTGGAAGCGGGAAAGAAGAAGATCGAATGGGGCTCGCAGATCCGAAGTTATGTATTTGACGACCGCCGTGTGAAAGATCATCGTACCAACTATCAGACTTCGGATGTGAACGGAGTGATGGATGGTAAGATAGAGGATTTTATTAAGGCTTATCTGATGGAATTCTCTTCACAGGAATCATAAAATACAAAATTAGCAACTGTTATTTTTGGAAAGTTAAAAGATTTGTCCTTACTTTGTTAGCGTTGAACTTTAAAGCTAACTATTATGGGCAAGGGTAAGAAAAAAGTAGCGATTAGTAAGAAGGAAGAAGAGCAGGCCCAGAAGGTTGTCAAAATAGTGTTTGTCTCATTAATTATTTTGGCACTGATTATGCTGATTGCCTTTTCCTTTTTCGGCTGATAATCTCACCACAGGTTTGTGTAATCTGTGGTGAGTTTTTTGTAATACTACTGTAACCGGATTGTCATTCTTGTGTATCCTTGCAGTTGTACTTTTGCTGCGGATTAAGTAGCAAACAACTGAAATGAGTAGAATTACAACAACAGTCGTAACATTATTGTTGGCGACAACAGCTTTCGGACAGGCTAAAGAAGACGCCGGAGATGGCAAAAAATTAGATAAGCAGACGATGGAATGGAAAGACTATTTGCCCGAGATTCACGGAACGATTCGGGGAAAATACGAATTCCAGACAGAAACAGAGGAAAGTCGTTTTGAAGTACGTAACGCGCGCTTTAGTGTTTCGGGAAATGTGCATCCTTTGGTTGCTTATAAAGCGGAAATCGACCTTTCTGACGAGGGCTCTATTAAAATGCTGGATGCGTATGCACGTGTCTTTCCGATGAAAGATCTTAATTTCACGATTGGGCAAATGCGGGTACCTTTTACGATTGATGCTCATCGTTCTCCTCACCAACAGTATTTTGCCAATCGTTCATTCATAGCCAAGCAAGTAGGAAATGTCCGTGATGTCGGGTTCACTGCTGCTTATAAACATACGAGTGGCTTCCCGTTTATTCTTGAGGCCGGATTATTTAACGGTTCGGGGCTTACCAATCAGAAAGAATGGCATAAAACATTGAACTACTCGGTTAAAGCTCAGTTATTGCCCGGCAAAAATTGGAATATAACACTCAGCACCCAGATGATAAAGCCGGAATCCGTACGGATTAATATGTATGATGCCGGTATTTACTATCAAAATAATCGTTTTCATATTGAAGCGGAATATCTATATAAAATGTACGGGCATGAGACGTTTAAAGATGTGCACGCTGTGAATAGCTTTGTCAATTACGACTTACCTTTGAAGAAAGTATTCAATAAAATTTCTTTTCTTGCACGTTATGACATGATGACGGATCATAGTGACGGCAAAATAGATAAGACGACAAATGCCTTGGTTATAAACGATTATGCACGCCATCGTGTCACGGGTGGGATCACACTTAGCCTTTCAAAAGCTTTCATTGCCGACCTTCGTTTGAACTTCGAAAAGTATTTCTATAAAAAAAACGGTATCCCGAAAGAATCGGAGCAGGATAAAATCGTAATTGAATTTATGACAAGGTTCTGATTTTTATGATTACTTTTGTGGCATGGCACAAGAAATAGAACGTAAATTTTTAGTTATCGGAGAGTATAAGTCGTTGGCATTTGCGAAAAGTCGTATTGTGCAGGGATATATCAGCAGTGCTCGTGGAAGGACTGTCCGGATACGTATCCGGGATGATAAGGGATACCTGACTATCAAGGGGGCTTCCAACGCTTCCGGTACAAGTCGTTATGAATGGGAAAAGGAACTGTCTTTGCCGGAGGCGGAAGAACTGATGAAATTGTGTGAACCGGGTGTGATAGACAAGACTCGTTATCTGGTAAAAAGCGGAAAGCATACATTTGAGATAGATGAATTTTATGGTGATAATGAGGGCCTTGTTGTTGCGGAAGTAGAATTGAAATATGAGGATGAATCATATGAAAAGCCCCATTTCATCGGACAGGAGGTAACCGGAGATGTTCGTTATTATAACTCATCCCTTATGAAAACTCCATTTTGCAGATGGGAAACATTATAGTTTATTTAACGTAATAAAAGTAACTACATATTATAGTTTGCCTATATTTGCACCAAACAAACACTTTTTTAATATATGAAAGACAACATTCTATGCATCTTTATCATGCTCTTTGTCAGTGTGACATTTAATGCAAACGCTCAAAAAAGTCCTCAAGGGCAGTTCTCAGTAAAAGGAGTTTTAGTAGATTCTTTATCAAATGAAGGAGAACCTTATTCAACCATTCGTATTTCGTTGAAGAGTAATCCGGCCAAACCGGTAAAACTGGCTGTGACAGACACGAATGGAAAGTTTAGTGAACGTCTCGTTTCTCCGGGCACTTATCTGATTAGTTTTTCTTCTGTCGGCAAGCGGACCGTACAGAAAGAATTCACTGTATCTGATACAAAGAAGGTAGCGGACTTAGGTCATATTCAAATGGCAGAAGCAACCGAAATGCTGAAAGGAGTGGAAGTGGTCGCTCAGAAGCCACTTGTGAAAGCAGAAATTGATAAGGTTACTTACAGCATTGAAGATGACCCGGATTCAAAAACGAATTCTACTCTCGAAATGCTCCGTAAGGTACCTTTGGTAACCGTAGACGGGGAAGATAAAATTCAGGTAAACGGAAGCAGCAACTTTAAAGTGCATGTAAACGGGAAGCCGAATAATATGATGAGTAACAATCCCACTGAAGTGTTGAAGAGCTTGCCGGCCAACTCTGTGAAGTCTATTGAAGTTATTACTGACCCGGGTGCAAAATATGATGCGGAAGGTGTCGGTGGTATCTTGAACATCATTACTACCGGTGGCGGAATGGAAGGTTATACAGTCACTTTGAATGGTGGTGTCAGCAATCGCGGTTATAATGCCAGCGGATATGGAACAGTTCAGATCGGTAAATTTACTGTTACCGGAAATTATGCTTATAATCATAATACCAGTCCGCGTTCTTATAGTTCAAGTGGTCGCGAAGATTTCACTTCGGATGATTATAAGTATTTGAGTTCGGAAAGCTCTTCCAAGCATAAAGGCAATTTCCAATATGGCAGTATGGAGGGTAGTTATGAAATTGATACTCTGAATCTTATTACTTTTTCTATGAATATGTTTGGAGGAAAGTTTAAGAACAATGGCTATGGAAGCACGAACATGCTGAACGCCCAAAAAGAACATGCTTACAGTTATAATACGTTGAGCCGTAATGAATCGGAATGGGCCAGTGTGGGATTTAATTTCGACTATCAGCGTTCTTTTAAGAAAAAAGGCGAATTTCTGACTTTCTCATATCGTTATAACGGTTCTCCCGATAATAGTGAGGCTTATACAGAATATGAAGAAGTGAAGGATTATCCTTACAGCATGGATTATTTGAGGGATCAGCATTATGACAATGATGCTCGTACTGATGAACATACTTTCCAGCTTGACTATACCAATCCAATCACCAAGCAACATCAGATAGATGCCGGTGTTAAGTACATTTTACGTAGAAATCAGAGTGACAGTAAGTATTTTAAAGCCGATGACAATAATATCTATCAGCCGGATAATGATTTGACCAGCAAATTTAATCAAGATCAAGATATCTTGGCTGCTTATGCCGATTATCAGTTGAAATTGGGTAAGTTTGGCGGTAAGGCGGGTGTACGTTTCGAACATACTATTATGGATGTGGAATATAAGTATATGCCTGACAGAAACTTCGACAGTAACTTCGATGATTTAGTTCCTTCGGCCAGCTTTACTTATCAGCTTGCACCTACCAAAACCATTCGTGCAAATTATAACATGCGAATCAGTCGTCCGAGTATTTGGTATTTGAATCCGTTTAGAGATACAAGTAATCCGACAAGCATCAGCTATGGTAATCCTGACTTGGATAGTGAGAAGTCTCATTCAGTGGGAATGACTTACAGTTCTTTCTCACAAAAGTTTAATATGAACTTAAGTTTGAACTATTCGTTTGTAAATAATGGTATTGAGCGTTATTCATTTATGGAGAACGGTGTACAGAATAATACCTATGGCAATATTGGTCATACAAACCGCACACGTCTTTCGTTGTGGATGAACTGGAATCCGGGCTCTAAGACAAGAATCTCTATCAATGCCAGTGGCTCTTACTCTGATTATAAGAGTGATAATGAAGAGTTCACAGCTCGTAACCATGGTTATCAAGGTAACTTCTTTGGTAATGCACAACAGACATTACCGTGGGATATTCGTTTTAGTGTGTATGGCGGTGGAGGCACTCCTTATATTTCATTACAAGGAAAGGGTTCATCTTATACTTACTATGGATTTAGCCTGAGTCGTTCTTTCTTGAAAGAGAAACGCCTGACGGTCTCTATGAATGCGTCTAATATCTTTAGTAAATATAATACTTATGATAATTCTACTACGACTTCTACTTTTATTTCGTGGAGCAAGAGTAAATCCCCCAACCGCTATTATGGCATTAATATCAGTTGGAGATTTGGTGAGCTAAAAGCGCAGGTGAAAAAAGCAGCTCGTAGTATCAATAATGATGATTTGAAAGGTGGCGGAAGCGGTTCCGGTAGTACCGGTGGCGGTCAGGGAGGTGCATAAAAGTTAATTCTCAACCACCTGTTAACTGTTATATTAGGGGGTAAAAACTGTTACTTGGCAGTTTTTGCCCCTTTTGTTGTTAGTTTTTCTGTTATCTCTTTTACAAGAAGTCGTTAATATTGCAACAGAAATTAAAAACAGAAAAAATAACAACTTAAAAATAAAATGGTATGAAGACAGTCGACTTTACACAGCATTTACTGAATGTTCAATCGGAATTATTCCGTTTCGCATTTAAACTGACAGCTGATAGAGAAGAAGCAAATGACCTGTTGCAGGAAACATCATTGAAAGCATTAGATAATGAGGAGAAATTTACTCCCGATACAAATTTTAAAGGATGGATGTATACCATCATGCGCAATATATTTATTAATAATTACCGTAAGACCGTACGTGATCAGACTTTTGTTGACCAGACAGACAATCTGTTTCACTTGAACTTTTCGCAAGAAAGTGGATTTGATTCTACCGAAGGTGCTTATGATTTAAAAGAAATTCACCGTGTAGTCAATGCTTTGCCAAAAGACTATCGCGTCCCCTTTGCCATGTATGTATCAGGCTTCAAGTATAGAGAAATTGCAGAGAAGCTGGGATTACCATTAGGAACCGTAAAGAGCCGCATTTTCTTTACACGTCAAAGATTACAGAATGAATTGAAGGATTTTCGTTAAGTTGACTCTCTATCTTTATTATATAACTTTGACTTTTATCATTACGTCGGCTGTTCGTGAAGAATCGCCGGCGTTTCTTTTTAGAACTTACGCCACAAAAACGGGCGGATCACATAATATCCAAACACAACAGCTAACAATACTCCTGTGCTATTAGCTAAAAAATCAAGCCAGTCTCCGCTTCTATTGGTCGTGAGATAAGTTTGCATCAGCTCTATGCATCCACTCATGGCTATCGGTGCAAGGATACCTCCCCATAGAATATGGCTCCAGTTTATCATTCTGTGGGTTCTTAAATATTCGAACCACAAAATGCTGCAAAGCCCTCCATACATACAGACATGAACTAACTTGTCTATGTTGGGAATCTCTTCCAAATTACTTTTCGGAGGAGTGAAAAAAGATAAGTAAAAGATAACAGCCATAATTACCAAGGATAGCGGATATCTTCTAAAATAATATAGCATACTTTAAAATTTTAGTTATTCATCGCAAAAGTACGATTAATTTTATACTTTTGCACCCCAATAGGTTTCGAATTATAATAAATTGATGGTTTTTTATGCAAAAAAGCGAAAGAGTAAATTTCGGGAGTAAGATAGGAGCGATACTGGCGGCTGCCGGTTCGGCAGTAGGGCTGGGTAATATATGGCGTTTCCCTTACGAAACGGGAAATCATGGCGGCGCGGCGTTCATTTTAATATATTTGGCGTGTGTCCTTGTATTAGGCATGCCGATTATGATGGCCGAGTTTACAGTAGGACGCCATTCAAAGGCGAGTACGGGTAAAGCATATTCCGTTTTAGCACCGGGTACTCATTGGAAATGGTTAGGTTATTTAGGAGTATTGGCGGGATTTCTAATTTTGGGATATTAT
>ERZ773136.1547-NODE-1547-length-21874-cov-12.047848_pt1 | contig 21874 bp, 20 predicted proteins | sample MGYA00580855_ERZ773136 | MGnify/ENA primary metagenome ERZ773136 (study PRJEB29015, sample SAMEA2737860) | human gut metagenome | biome: human gut; feature: human-associated habitat; material: faeces | place: China | collected 2012 ... | reverse complement strand
ACACGAAAAAAATCGTCCGCGGCGACGGACGGATGGGGATTTATTATCTCGAAGCTGGTGCGAACCAGCTTCCCAGCGAAGTCGTTTACGACCGGGCGTATTCGTCGATTGCGCTTGCAAAGCCCGGCAATATCGACTGGAACAAGGCATTTGACGGCGTGGACTGGTTCCACATCACGGGAATCACACCCGCAATCTCGGAATCTGCAATGGAACTGAGCTTGGAATCCGTCAAGAAAGCAAAACAGCGCGGCATCACCGTCTCTTGCGACCTAAATTACCGTAAAAACCTCTGGAAATACGGCAAAAAGGCCAGTACGGTCATGCGGGAACTCGCAAAATACGTCGATGTGGCGATTGCCAACGAGGAAGATGTGCAGAAGTCGCTGGAAATTACCGTCGATGTGAACATCGAATCCGGCGAGCTTGACCGTGAGAAATACCGCGTACTCGGCAATAAGGTTCTCGAAGCGTATCCAAATATGCAGTGCATCGCCATCACGCTCCGTGAGAGCCACAGCGCCGATTGGAATGGCTGGGCGGCGTGCCTGAACGACGGCAAGGATTTCTACGTCTCAAAGAAATACGAAATCCGAGATATTATCGACCGTGTGGGCGGCGGCGACAGCTTCGCCGGCGGTCTGATCTATGGCCTGAATCATTACGAGGACAAGCAGTCCGCACTGGAATTCGCGGTTGCCGCCAGCTGCCTGAAGCACAGCGTCATCGGCGATTTCAACCGCGTGTCCGTCTCTGACGTGGAAAAACTCATGGGCGGCGACGGTACGGGACGCGTGCAGAGATAAAAGCCGCTGTATTCTGCGTTATAAAACATCAGCGCCCGGCTCATTTCCAGAGCCGGGCGCCAGTATTCAGACTAGAAGCACCAGATGGTACACTGCAAACGCAGCCAGCCATGCGATGCAGCACTGGGAAAGCGCAATAAGCGCTGCGCGCAGCGCAGAGCCCGTCTCGCGCCGGATGGCGGCAATAGCCGCCACACACGGGGTATACAAGAGCGTGAAGACCAGAAAACTCAGCGCGGCTTTTGCAGTAAAGAGCGTCGAGATGGCGGCGGTACCCAGCAGAATCTGAAGTGTGCTGACGACGGATTCCTTCGCAATAAAGCCGGTGATCAGCGCTGTCGCACAGCGCCAGTCTGCGAAGCCCAGCGGCGCGAAGACAGGCGCGAGCCAGCGGCCGACCATGGCGAGCAGGCTCTGCTCACTGCTGTCTACAACATTCAGCCGCGCGTCGAAGCTTTGCAGGAACCAGATGACGATGGTTGCAAGGAAAATGACTGTGAAGGCACGCTCGATAAAATCCTTTGCCTTGTCCCAGAGCAGAAGTGCAACGCTCTTGAGGCTTGGCAGCCGGTAATTCGGCAGTTCCATTACAAATGGAACCGGCCGGCCGCGGAAGGCAGACTTGAGCACCAGCGCGGAGAGAATGCCGAACAGGATGCCGAGCACATACAGCCCGATCATTACAAGCGCGGCATACTTCGGAAAGAACGCTGCCGAGAAAAATGCGTAGATCGGAATTTTTGCAGAGCAACTCATAAAGGGCGTGAGCAGGATGGTCATGGTGCGGTCGCGCTCCGACGGGAGCGTCCGTGCCGCCATGACTGCCGGAACCGTGCAGCCGAAACCGATAAGCATTGGCACGATAGATTTGCCGGACAGGCCGATGCGCCGCAGAAGCTTGTCCATGACGAACGCCACACGCGCCATATAGCCGGTGTCTTCCAGAATAGACAGGAAGAAAAACAGTGTGACAATGATAGGCAGGAAGCTTAAAACCGAGCCGACGCCCTGAAAAATGCCGTCGATCACAAGGCTCTGCACGACGGGGTTCAGGTGATAGGCCGTCAGCGCCCGATCGACCACGACGGTTAGCGCATCAATGCCGGAAGCCAGCAGATCGCTCAGTCCCTGGCCGATCACATGAAATGTCAGATAGAAAATCAGCAGCATCACGCCGATAAAAATCGGGATCGCGGTATATTTTCCGGTCAGAATTTTGTCGGCACTGACCGAACGCAGACGCTCCTTGCTCTCATGCGGCTTGACGACGCAGGATTTGACAAGCGCTTCAATGAACGTATAGCGCATATCCGCGATGGCTGCGTTGCGGTCAAGGCCGCGTTCGAGTTCCATTTGGACGATGGAATGCTCGATCAGTTCCTTTTCGTTCTGGTCAAGGTGCAGCTGATTCAGAACAGCCTCGTCGCCGTCAATGACCCACGTCGCCGCGAAGCGGACGGAAAGCCCCGCACGCTGCGCGTGATCTTCAATCTGGTGGCAGACGGCGTGAATGCAGCGGTGGACAGGGCCGGGCGCGCAGAAATCGACGACGGCGGGCAGGCGTTTGTCCTCCGCCGTGTGCACGGCCGTCTCGATCAGTGCCTCCACGCCGTCGCCGGAGGCTGCACAGATTGGAATGACCGGCACGCCCAACTGCTGCGAAAGCTTGTCCGTGTCGATGCTGCCGCCGTTGCCGGTCAACTCGTCCATCATATTGAGTGCCAGCACCGTCGGCACGCGCAGCGTCAATAATTGGAGCGTCAGATAGAGATTGCGCTCTAAATTGGTCGCGTCAACGATGTTGATGATGCCGTCCGGCTTGTTTTTCAGAATAAAATCGCGTGTGACGATCTCCTCTGCCGTGTACGGGCGGAGCGAGTAGATGCCTGGCAGATCGACGACGGTGCAGTCCTTCTGTCCGCGCACAGGGCCGGATTTCTGATCGACTGTCACGCCGGGGAAATTGCCGACATGCTGGTTTGAACCGGTCAGTTGGTTAAAAAGCGTCGTTTTGCCGCAGTTCTGGTTGCCAGCCAGTGCGAAGATCATCTTGCGTCCTCCTCAATGGTGATGCTGTGCGCGTCCTCCTTGCGCAGCGTGAGCGTATAGCCGCGCAGAAACAACTCCATGGGGTCGCCCATGGGCGCAATTTTGCTGACGTGTACGCGCGTGTGCGGGATGAGACCCATGTCAAGCAGCCGGCACCGAAGGATCCCCTCGCCGCCGACCGCGGTAATGACGCCGGAATGTCCGACGGAAAGCTCGTCAAGCGTCATAAATCGCATTCCTTTCTCCATTACATTCTGAATGTTAGGATAATCTAACTTTCAAGAAAATGCAAGAAAAACCGTTCGGATGCGACAAAAATTTTTCTGTCCGCGCAGTTTACAAAATCGTCACGCCCTCGGCCGCCCGGTATGCTATGATATACTACAGATATAAGGAGGCCGACGCATGAATATTCTCTTTTTCCTGACGCCGAAGGCGATGTGCGCCTATATTGAGTCCGACGACACGCTGCGGCAGGCGATGGAACGGATGGAGCATTCCGGCTATGCGGCACTGCCCGTACTGGACAAGAGCGGGAAATACTGCGGCGTTGTTACCGAGGGCGACCTGCTCTGGACGCTCAAGCGCCTGTGCGTGATGGACCTGCGCCAGACCGAGGAGCATTCCATTTCCGAGATCGAGCACCGCCGCACCGTGCAGCCTGTGCGGGTCGACACGCGCGTGGAGGATCTGATCTCCGTCGCCGCCGAGCAGAACTTCGTCCCCGTGATCGACGACAAGGGCGATTTCATCGGCATCGTCACCCGCAGCCGCATTCTCCGGTATTACTTACAGACGAATTTCCCGCACGAATAATTTTCCTCCGCTGGTTTAATCCTCCGGTTTTTGGCACATACTTAGCCTCGGAGGTGCAAAATCATGCAAACAAACGAAAATCATCCGAACCGGAAGCGGATCCGGAGCTTTTTCCGCGAAAAGGGCTACTACATCGTTCTGGCGCTGTGCGTATGCGCGGTAGGCGTTTCGGGCTGGCTGTTCGTGTCCGGCGCCATCGCCGAGAAGAAAGCACTGCGGCAGGAGACGATGTCCATTGCCACCAGCGCGGAAGAACCGGCCAAAAATCCGTCCGCCGAACAGAAGCCGGCCCCGACCGCCGCTGCGGAGGAGGAAACGGCTCCGGCAGCCGCCATGACGGACGAGTCCGTCCGCGAGGCGGCGAAGAACGTGCGCGTCTGGCCCGTTTCCGGCAGCACGCAGGCCGCCTACAGCGTCGACGCGCTGCAGTATAACGCCACGACGCAGGACTGGCGGACACACGCGGGCGTCGATCTGGCCGCGTCGGTCGGAACGCCGGTCAAGGCCGCGGGTTCCGGCGTCGTGACGGCGGTTTATGACGATGAATTCCTCGGCACGACCGTCGTCATCAACCACCCGGACGGCCACGTCTCGCAGTATTCCAATCTCGCCGTCATGCCGTCCGTCTCGGCGGGCGACAGCGTAGAGGCCGGGCAGACCATCGGCGCCGTTGGCGAAACGGCTCTGCTCGAAATTGCGGACGAGCCGCATCTGCACTTTGCCGTCTACGCCAACGGCGACACCATCGACCCGGCAGAATTCATCCGATAAACGCAGACAAGCGCCGCAGCAGCCGCTGCGGCGTATTTCTTTGCAACAGATTCTGTTTTTCTGCGACTATATAGGTGAGACGTCTCAAAGGAACAAAACGACAGGAGGGATGGATACGGATGACAAGACCATTCTGCGGCGGCTGAAGCGGGGCGACGCGGCGGCGCTGGAGGCCGCCGTGCGGCAGTACAGCGGATATGTAACAGCTGTGATCGGCAATCAGCTTGGCCCGTGCGCTGCCGCAGAAGACATTGAGGAGCTGGCCTCCGATGTGTTTGTCGCGCTGTGGCGCGCACCGCAGCCGCTTCGGACGGAGCATCTGCGCGGCTGGCTGGGCAAGGTCGCGCGCAATCAGGCGATCAGCTTTCTGCGGCGGCAGCATTTACAACTCGTCCGGGACGAGGACTGCATCCTCGTCGACGACCGCGACGCGCAGAAGCTGCTGGAGGCGAAGGAGCGCAGCGCGCTTTTAAACGCGGCGCTGGCCGCGCTCACGTCGGAGGACCGGGAAATTTTTCTGCGCCGGTATTACTACAACCAGACAGCCGGGCAGATCGCGGAGGCGCTGCATATGAACCCCAGCACGGTTCGCAGCCGCCTTTTGCGCGGACGGCAGGCGCTGAGGACGGAATTACAGAAAGGAGACGTGCAGATTGAAGATCTCTGTGCAGAGCCTGTTTGAGGACTATGAGGAAAACACCGTTTCGCTGAGCCGGGACGCGGACGCGGAGCGAATTTGGGAAAAAACAAGGGCCAAGCTGCCGGGGCTGAAAAAGCGGCGGCCGGTCGGCCTTGTGCTGATCGCAGCGGCGGCCGTCGCCGTTTTGTGCGGCGCGGCGGCGATCGTACATTACGCGTCGGTCCGGGACGGTGCGGGAAGCTACATCATGCCGGACACGCTCCGCTATGACGAGGAAAACAAAAAGACGATTCTGGTGGACACGCCGTTTGAGTGGAACAACCCCATCAGCTTCGATACCGAGGGCCGGACAAAGGGAAAGGTCTGCGGTATGCGGCTCGGTTGGCTGCCGGAGGGCTGGGGCACGGGCTACACCCAAACAGCCTATGACGTGATCGCCCAGCGGGACGCCGAACAGGCGCAGAGTCTGCCGCAGGACGAGCGGGAGCTGGTGGTCTATACCTACGACCTCTTTGCCGTGCAGGACGTGCGGAAGGACTACAGCGTGCAGTGTATGTCTGCCAACACGGTCGCCGGGTGCGACTTTCTCTGCGGCGGTTCGCGGACGGAGATCACAAAGCAGGGGACGATCGGCCCCTACGATGCAGCATGGGTCGAGACGCACTGGCAGCGTTCAAGTCCGGGCTCCGATGCGCCGGAGGAGTGGGCCACGCAGCTGCTCCTGCTGTACGACCGGGAAAAGCTCTGCGTCGTTATCATCAGCGCCGACTGGGACGATGCGGAACGGATCGCGGAACATCTGGAGATCGTGGAGACGTCTGTTGACGCCCCGCAGCCCGATCTGACAAACGGAAGGGGCTTCCGTTGGATCGGCGGTGTTGGATAGTCGGAAACGGCTTCGACGGAACGAGGCTCCGCGCTAAGCGCGGGGCCTCTTGAGCCTGTTTCCTTCTTTCCAAAGCGCAAACGCTTTGCTGGTTTGCGCTTTGGGGTCTAGACCTCGACAGAACGAGTTATTATCCCAACAGCTCTTTTGCGTTCCAGTATGCGATTTTTTTCGCTTCTTCTTCCGTGAAGTCCATTTGATTCAGAATGTGGAAATAGGCGGCATAGATTTCCGTGGGCTGCAAATGCCGGTTGTCGGGATAATCTGTTGCAAACAGAAGTCGGTTCGGACCGAATTTTCGCAGGAGATCGTTGGTTCCTGCGATGCCGTATGTGCGGACGTAAGCGGGAAGAATTGCAGAAACATCCACATAGCAGGCAAGCGGGAGCAGCTGTTCCCATTGGAACGCGCCCATATGCGAGACAATCAATTTCAAATCGGGATAGCGTTCCACTATCTTCACAACGCGCCTTACCGCAGACAGATCATCATCTGCATTTGGATAGGAATGAACGGCCACGGGAATGCGGCGTTCCTGCGCAAATGCGAAGACAGCGCGGTTGTAATCGGAATCAAGCGCCAGAGCGGAATTGTTCGGGTGAAGCTTGATGCCGTCCAGCGCGTGATCGGCAAGGGCGCGGCAAAGCGCATCGACTGATTCAACGGAAGAATTTCGGGGATCAATATCCGCAAACGCATAAAATCTGCCCGGACAGCACCGCTTCATCTCGAAAAGGTTCCGGTGTACCGCATCGACGCTGAACGCCATCGACATCAAAAACGGATCGTTGAAGGGCATGATGACCGCTCGTTCGATGTTGTTTTCGCGCATGATCTGCGCATATTGATGCAGGTCTGCAAATCTCCACACATCGTCAGAATCTGGATTGGCGGCATGTACCGCGTCCGGCAGGATATGAATATGGGCGTCGATCTTTTTCAGCGTTTGCCAGTCTGTAACAGTCGTAGCAATCCCTCCCGCGTTCCGATATGCCGGTTCTCAGCCTTCTTTGGATAGATACTCCTCGAGAATGTCTGCCGCGCAGTAGACCATTTCCGGACACGGACGTTTTTTGTAATAGCCGTCGGTGCGCGGCTCAGGCGGCTGGGGTTTGAAATCCGGGTCGAGGCCCAGCAGCTGACGGCAGATGAGTGAGCCGTTGCGCGCCTCGAATTCTCCCGCAAGCTGCCGCAGCGTTTCATAGCTTTTTGCCTTCGCCGCCCGGTCGGTTGGGTCTGCCGGGCCGCAGAGCAGGCCGTAGGCCATGAACATCCCATTGACTGCGCCGCAGACATTGCGCATGCCTGCCATCCCGCCTCCAAAGCCGGAGGCGATCTTCAACGCAGTCTCTCTATCCAGCTTTTCCTCCGCAAAGGCCAGAAAGACGGCCTGCGCGCAGTTGCAGCCCTCCAGAAAAAGTTCTCTTGCACGTTCTGCTTTTGTCATGTGTATTCCTCCTGCGGCTCAAACCGCTTTTCAAGTCTGAATTTCTTCCCGCCGCACCGGCGGCAGCGGATGCCGCCGCGCTGTTCCTCCAGTGCCTGCACGACCGTCCCGCGCCGCAGATAGCGCGACTGCGTCCCGCAGCCGAGGCACGTCACGACATACACGCCGCGCACGGCCTCAATGCGTTTCCGGTTTTCAACTGCTGCATTGCAGTTGGGCGCAAGCCGCTCCGGCGGGCAGCCGATTTTCCGGCAGACCGCTTTCCACGCCTCGTCGTGCCCGTGCCGTTTGCCTGTGAGCAGAGCCACGGCGGCGTGGGCGTACTCATGCCGGGCCGTGTCCCAGAAGACCTGATCCTCCTGCCGCAGAAAGTCCGCGAGGCGGATCTCCTGCGGTTTGTTTTTGACGAACGTACACACGCCGTACTGCCGCGTCATGCGTTTGGAAAAGGACACAGCCACGCGGCCCGTGTCGATTCCGAGCAGTCTGTCCAGCCGCCGGTATTCCGCCTGTACCTGCGAAAGCGTCCACATGCGTATCTCCTCCGTTTCTGCGTCCATGATAGCACAGCGGGCATTGTTTTTCCATCTTTCCTTTTGGTACTAAAACCGGTATACTGATAGCAGAACGAAAAAGGCGGTTTTCCTATGTTTTCACGGATGTATCTCGAGATTACGACCTGCTGCAATCTTTCGTGCAGCTTCTGCCCCGGCACGAAGCGGCCTGCCGCGTTTTTATCGCCGGAAAACTTCCACACGCTGGCCGCAAAACTTCGGCCCTATGGGGAGCATCTGTACCTGCATGTGATGGGCGAACCGCTGCTGCACCCGCAGCTGCCGCAGCTGCTGGAGATTTGCCGGGAACTCGGCTTCCGCACGACGCTCACAACGAACGGGACGCTGCTGCCGAAAAAGCAGGAAGCGCTGCTTGCTGCGCCCGCGCTGCGCAAGGTTTCTGTCAGCCTGCACAGCTTTGAGGCGAATGAGGCGGGAGATTTCTCTGCGTATCTGACAGGCTGCACGGCGTTTGCCCATGCGGCGCAAAAGGCAGGTGTTCTGGCGGATTTCCGCCTCTGGAATCTCGACGGCGCACAGACAAAGGGGCTGCACGACCGGAATACAGAAATTCTGGAGCGGCTGCATGCGGCGTTTCCTGGTGTATGGAAGAAAAACACATGGGGCTGGCGGCTGGAAAACGGCGTATTCGTGAGTTTTGGCGAGCGCTTTGACTGGCCGGACGAACAGGCAGAGGAGCGCGGGAACTCCGGCTACTGTCGTGCGCTGTTTGATCAGATCGCCGTTTTGTCAGACGGCACGGTTGTGCCGTGCTGCCTCGACCACGAGGGCACGCTTGCGCTGGGAAATCTGTTCCGGCAGGAACTTTCCGACATTCTCGCCTCGCCGCTGGCCCGCGCAATCCGCGAGGGCTTTGAAAAAGGGGAGTGCGCCGCCGCCCTATGCCGCCGCTGCGGCTACGCAGAGCGGTTCGGAAGCAGATAAAGAAATGCCCGCCCAGAAGGGTGGGCAAGGCAAAATACGAAGCGGGCAGATGCTGCCTGCTTTTTTTATAGATTGAGTGCTCGGTGATGGATTCGATTCCGGGCTGGCCGCGCAGCTTTTTGTCGTGCTCCAGCTGGAGATTATAGTATTTGGCGTCAAAGATGATGAACTGGCAGACTCCGTCGAGATAGACGATGGAAATGAGATCCGGGATCAGCGTAGCCCAAATGAACATATTGTCCGGAATGCGAAGTTCGGTGTAATCATCCGGGCTGCCGTGAAGTTCTCTTACCAGATACTTTTTGATGTCCTCGGACGCTTGAATCGGGTCCTCGCTGACTGCATCCCCGCCGCGGTCGAGCAGCTGGAACACATCGCCGAAAACAGCCGAAACATTGGCGCGGTTGAGTTCCTCAATCACAAGCAGGAACGGCTTAGGCGTATCGCTCCGGCTGTTCTGAAGCGCCTTCACATAGATTCGCATGAACGGGCCGGGCACATAGGAATAGGTAATAGCGTCCTTGCCGTCAATGTCCTTGTACGGGACGGGCTTATATGTGCCGACGAAATTCGCGTAGGAATAGTCTGGGTGGAATGTAACGCGTTCATACTCGCCGCCGGCTGCGAGCAGGGTGCCTTTTTCACGGTTCAGCGTAAAACTCTTTCCCGTGCCGGGCGCGCCGAAGAAAATCCGGTTGCGCGGCAGATCGCTCTGATATCCGGTTTGGAAGGAGATGCCCGTTTGTGCGGCGGCGGAACGAAAGCGCGGGGCGGGCCGCACAGGGGGCGGCGGGAGTTTGCGGATCTGGCCGGGGCGGCGTTATCCGTTTTGGAAATTCCGTTCGCCCGATTAGAAGCAAGCGGTGCCGAGGACTTGATTTTCGGCATTTTTCCCGGTATACTGCGGATGTAATGATTAAGCAAATGTTTAATTCAAAAATTCAATCGGAGGTATGAACCATGAAAAAGACGTATCAGATCGAGGTTGACTGCGCGAACTGCGCAAACCTGATGGAAGAGGCCGCGAAGAAGACCGAGGGCGTTGCGGATGCAACCGTCAATTTCATGACGCAGAAGATGATCGTGGAATTCGCCGAGGGTGCGGATGAGAAGAAGACCATGAAGGCTGTGCTCAAGGCCTGCAAGAAGGTCGAGCCGGACTGCGAGATCGAACTTTAATCCATGGCCGCTGCTCCGGCAGCGCAGAACGGAGTGTTTGCTATGACAAAGAAACAGAAAAAGATGCTCGTGCGCATTCTCATCACTGCTGTGATGCTCATTGCGCTGCACTTCATTCCCATCACCGGGATTCCCCAGCTGCTTGCGTATGTGGCGGCCTATCTGGTCATCGGCTACGATATTCTGCGCAAGGCCGGGAAGGGCATTCTCAATGGCCGTGCGTTTGACGAAAATTTCCTGATGGCGCTGGCTACGCTCGGCGCGTTTTTCCTCGCCATCTGGACGAAGAGCGGAGACTATGTTGAGGGCATCGCCGTTATGCTGTTCTATCAGATCGGCGAACTCTTCCAGAGTTACGCCGTCGGCAAGAGCCGGAAGAATATCTCCGCGCTGATGGATATCCGCCCGGATTATGCGAATATTGAGGCGGATGGCCAGCTGACGCAGGTCGATCCGGATGAGGTTCCGGTCGGCAGCATGATTGTCGTGCAGCCGGGCGAAAAAGTACCGCTCGATGGTGTGATCGTTGAGGGAACTGCCAGTCTCAACACCAGTGCGCTGACCGGCGAAAGCCTGCCGCGCGACGTCAAAGAGGGCGACGAGATCATCAGCGGCTGCATCGATATGTCCGGCGTGCTGAAGATTCGCACGACAAAGGCGTTCGGCGAGTCCACCGTTTCCAAGATCCTTGATCTGGTCGAGAACGCCAGTTCCCGCAAATCGAGATCCGAGGCATTCATCTCCCGCTTCGCCAAGATCTACACGCCTGCCGTGTGTGCGGCGGCGCTGGCGCTGGCTGTGCTGGTTCCGCTTGGCCGGATGCTTGCGGGGCTTGACGCGAATTGGACAGATTGGATTTACCGTGCGCTGTCATTCCTAGTCGTCAGCTGCCCGTGCGCATTGGTCATCAGCATTCCGTTGAGTTTCTTCGCCGGTATCGGCGGGGCCAGCAAGGAGGGCATTCTGATCAAGGGCTCCAACTATCTGGAGGCCCTGTCCGAAGCAAAGATCGTTGTTTTCGACAAGACCGGTACGCTGACGCGCGGCGTGTTTGAGGTCACGGCCGTTCATCACAGCCCGATGGACGAAGCACAGCTGCTCGAATATGCGGCGCTGGCCGAATGCGCGTCCTCGCATCCCATCAGCAAGAGTCTGCAAAAGGCCTACGGAAAGGAAATCGACCGCAGCCGCGTGACAGATATTGAAGAACTCAGCGGTCATGGCATTACCGCCACGGTTGATGGGCATGCGGTTGCTGCAGGCAACAGCAAGCTGATGAATAAGCTGGGCGTGGAGTATCACGATTGCCACAGCACCGGCACGATTATCCACATGGCTGTTGACGGCCAGTACGCGGGGCATATTGTCATTTCCGACGTCGTCAAGCCGCACTCGAAGGAAGCAATCGAGCAGCTCAAGCGCGCGGGTGTCCAGAAGACCGTTATGCTGACGGGCGATGCGAAGCGCGTAGCGGACAGCGTGGCTGCCGAACTCGGCGTCGATGAGGTGCGCAGCGGACTTCTGCCGGGCGATAAGGTCGCGGAGGTCGAGAAGCTGCTGGCTGCGAAGAGTAAAAAAGATATGCTGGCCTTCGTTGGCGACGGTATCAACGACGCGCCGGTTCTCACACGGGCAGATATCGGCATTGCGATGGGCGCAATGGGCTCCGACGCTGCGATTGAAGCGGCTGATATCGTCCTCATGGACGACGACCCGCTGCAGATCGCCAAGGCGATCAAGATCTCCCGCAAGTGCATCGGCATTGTCCGGCAGAACATCGTGTTCTCGCTGGTCGTGAAGTTTGGCTGCCTCGCGCTTGTCGCGTTCGGCGTCGCCAACATGTGGGCTGCCATCTTCGCCGATGTCGGCGTGATGGTGCTGGCTGTTCTGAATGCAATCCGGGCCCTGCGGTATAGAAGCTGACTGCGTCTGGCGCGAAAAACCTGATAGAAATGAAAAAGATCCCCCGGAAGGGCTGCGTCTTTGAAGCGCAGGCTTTCCGGGGGATTGCTTTCTAATAAACAGGATATTCTGATTTAAATATAGGATTTAAAAATACGAGAAATGCTAAAATTATGCTAGCTATCGCGTATATAGCCAAAAAATCAAAAAAATCATGTTTACACAAAATATTTTTGTGCTATAATTTACGAAATAATCCTATTGAAATACGGCGGCCTGTTCTAATATGATAACAATGAAAATGCTCAACAACATATCGATTTCGCAAGAAATGGTTGTGCATTTTCACAACTGCCTATGCAAAAAATGAATGGAGGAAACACAAATGAAAAAACTCGTATGCCTGCTGCTCGCTGTGCTGCTTGTGCTGGGCGCATGCGCCTGTGCAGCCAAGGATCAGACGACTGCATCTGACACGACCGATCAGCCTGCCGCGCAGGAACCGGCTGACACTGCCGACAATGCAGACGAAACTGCGACTGCCGATGTTGACCCGCTCGGCAAATACGACACCCCGGTTGAAATTACCACAACCATGAATGAAGACAACATCCGCAACGTCGAATCGTCTCAGACCATGGACAGCAACGTCTGGCACGATCTGTTTGCGGAATACGGCATCAATGTCTCCTATAAGTTCAGCGGTTCTGCTTCCGATCTGGAAACGAAGATCAACATGGCGATCGCCACCGATGATCTGCCTGATGTGATGAGTGTCACGGCTACGCAGTTCGCGGATCTGACCGACACGGACATGCTGGCTGATCTCACCGATGTGTTTGAGACCTATGCCTCCGACAAGCTGAAGGCCAAGCTGTATGCCGACGGCGGCGTCATGATGTCCAACGGCTATGTGGACGGCAAACTCTATGCGATCGTTCTGCCGATTGCCTACTATGACTATATTCCGGTCGTCTCCATCCGCTCCGACTGGCTTGAAGAGTGCGGTCTGGAAGCGCCCAAGACGATGGATGATCTGTGGAACATTGCCAAGACCTTTAAGGACAACAATATGGGCGGCACATGCACCATCGGCATCGGCATGACGAAGAACGTCACCGACGTGCTGACCGCTGGTGTCGGCCTGCTGAACGGCTACCATGCCTACAGCAACATCTGGCTGGAAAAGGACGGCAAACTTGTCAACTCCAACATTCAGCCTGAGATGAAGGCTGCGCTCGGCGCACTGGCTGAGAAATACAGCGAAGGCCTCATCGATCCGGAATTCGGTACCAAGGAAAACGCACAGATCGTCGAAGACGTCATGGCTGGCCGCTGCGGTATCGTGGTTTCCAACTTCTGCGCGCCGTTTGACCTTGCCAATGCAGCTGCCGACGGCCAGCAGTGGTCGTTCTACGCAGTCCCGTCCGTGGACGGCGAGCCTGTTCTTGCGCAGGAATCCGCTAACTTCACCGGCGGCGTTGTCGTCAGCGCCAAGTGTGAGCATCCCGAGGCTGTGATCAAGCTGTTCAACCTCTTTGCTGAGTATGAATTCGATGAGAAGACCGGCAACAATGCCGCAGGTCTGCGCAACTTTGCGTATCCGTTCGTCGTGGATGACATCAATGCCAACTATAAGATCCATAACGAGTATCTCCAGTTCCTCGAGACCGGCAAGACGCCCGAAACTGTGACGGCTGGCTATGACTCCACGGTGGAAGCCTGCGAGAAGTACAACAAAGACGGCAATATGGAAGGCTGGTCGATGTACGCAATCTTCGGGCCGGACAGCACCGAAGCGCTCGTCAATGCGGCTGTGGAAGCGAACGGCTATCTCGTCAGCGCTTATACCGGCAGTTCGACAGAGAGCATGCTGAACTATGACTCCACGCTCAAGACGCTTACGGAGCAGTTCATAACCGACGTCATCCGCGGCGTGAAGACGGTTGACGATTTCGACGACTATGTTGCCAGCTGGAAGGCAAACGGCGGTGACAAGATCACCGAAGAAGTCAACGCATGGTATACTGCGCAATAACAGCGTTCTCGCCTGACAGATAACGGAATCGACAGGGAGATGGAGCATATGCTCCATTTCCCTGTCAGCAATTACACGACGGAAAGGACAAAGCGATGAAAAAAGCAACGCCAACCAGATTGCCGGACAGGAAAAAAACGGGCCGTCTGCACCAGGAACTTCCGCTGCACCTGATGCTCCTGCCGGGGCTGGTGATCATTCTTATCTATAATTATGCGCCGATGTTCGGCCTGCTGATGGCGTTTGAAAACTACAAACCGACCAAGGGCATTTTTGGCTCTGCATGGGTGGGCTTGGAGAACTTTAGACGCTTTTTTGCCTACCCGGACGCGCTGCGGGTGATCTACAATACGGTTTTCATCGCGGTTTTTAAGCTGGTTCTCGGCATTCTGGTGCCGGTTCTGTTTGCACTGCTGGTCAATGAGATCAAAAACAAGATTTTCTCCGGCTATGTGCAGCTTGTCACCTGCCTGCCGTATTTTCTGTCGTGGGTCATTCTGGGCGGTATTTTCACGAACATCCTTTCGCCGTCAAACGGCCTTGTTAATGAGATCATACGGTTCTTCGGGGGAGAACCGGTGTATTTCCTCGGCGAAAACAGCACGTTCCCGTGGACGCTGATCATTACGGATACATGGAAAAACTTCGGCTATAGTTCGATCATTTATCTCGCTGCCATGAGTAGCATCGACCCGGCGCTCTACGAGGCCGCGGAGATTGACGGCGCCGGCAAGATCAAGCAAATCCTGCATGTGACGCTGCCGGGCATTCTGCCGATGGTATTTGTCATGACTGTGCTGTCGCTCGGCAATGTGCTTAACGCCGGCTTTGACCAGGTCTTCAATCTCTATAGCCCGCAGGTCTATCAGTCCGGCGACATTCTCGATACCTTCATCTACCGTCTCGGCATCGACAACGCGCAATACAGCATCTCCACGGCTGTCGGACTCATGAAATCCGTGATTTCGCTTGTGCTGATCGCGCTGGGCTACAAGCTGGCGGAAAAATACGGCGATTACCGTGTGTTCTGAGGTGACTGGAATGAAAAACAAGAAAAAGCATCACATCAATACGTTCGCGGCCGTCGATGGCGTGCTGCTGTTTGTGCTCTCGCTCATCTGCCTGCTGCCGATCATCAACGTTCTGGCCATTTCCTTTTCCTCGCGTGCCGCTGCCGATGCCGGACGCGTTGCGCTGTGGCCGGTTGAGTTTACGACGGCTGCCTATCGATATGTGCTGGACGACCAGCAGTTCCTCAAATCCCTTTCCGTCAGCGTGATGCGCGTTTTGATCGGTCCGGCGCTCAATCTGCTGCTGTGCATTCTGTGCGCCTATCCGCTGTCGAAGTCCGATAACCGCTTCCGCGCAAGAAAGGTCTATGTCTGGATTTTTCTGTTCTGCACGCTCTTTAACGGCGGGATTATCCCGACCTATATGGTCGTCAGCAAAACCGGACTTATCAACTCCTTCTGGTCGATGATCATTCCCGGCGCTGTGCCTGTGATGTACGTCATTATGATGATGAACTTCTTCCGCAGTCTGCCGCCCGAACTGGAGGAGGCCGCGCTGATCGACGGCGCCAATCAGTGGCAGATCTGCTGGCAGGTCATTGTTCCACTGTCCAAGGCCTCTATTGCGACGATCACGCTGTTCTGCATCGTCAATCACTGGAACTCGTGGTTTGACGGCATGCTGTATTTCAATACCAGCACGGGTCAGCCGCTGGCGACCTATCTGCACAATCTGGTGGTCAACAGCAGTCTGGATGTTATGAAGACCGGCGATGTAGAAACCATCAAAACGCTCTCTGAAATCTCGACCCAGACGACAAAAGCGGCGCAGATCTTCCTTGCCATGCTGCCGATTCTGATCGTGTATCCCTATATGCGGCGGTATTTTTCCAAGGGTATCGTGATGGGGAGCGTAAAGGGCTGAGGCATGTGCAGTTGCTTGAAGGAGAATTTTATGGATGCGCCGCAGTATAAATCAATCGAGTACCAGTTCCGCGATCAGCGCCTCTATGAGGATTACTATGCGCTTTTTTCAATCGGATGGGAATACTGGGCCTCGCCGGAGGTCTACTACCGGGATTGCCGGACCTCTGCATATAAGCAGTGTGTATTCCAGTATACCGTATCCGGTGAGGGAACGCTGGTCTACAACCAGAAGGCCTATGCGATCAAGCCGGGACAGGCATTCCTGATCGAACGGCCCGGACAATACCAGTATTACCGCTCCCCAAATGCGAAACACTGGGAACTGAAATTTATTACGCTTAATATATCCTGCCTGAAAATCTGGAGCGATCTGGCGGAACGGTTTGGCCGTGTTTTTGACCTTCCTGCGGATTCGGCCGTCATGCGGTGCTGGGATGAGATCTATCGTGCGGCGTTAAACAACGAGATGGGCAGCTTCTATACGGCTTCCGGATATGCGTATCAGTTTATGATGCAGCTGTATAACACGCTGATCGAACAGACGAAAACGCAGAGTATGTCGGATGTGGTGCAAAGATGTATGGCGCTGATTCAGACAGAGTATAAAAACGAATTGGATCTGGCCTATTTGTCAAAGGCCTGCAATGTGTCTATCCCGTATTTATCCAAGCGCTTTCAGGAAGCCCTGCATATTTCCCCAATCCAATATCTGAATCAGCACCGGATCGAGGTGGCAAGTTCGCTGCTTTTAAGGAGCCGGAACCGGATTGAAGAGATCGCGCACGAGGTTGGATTTTCGGATGCAAATTATTTTGCGCGGGTTTTCAAAAAAACAATGGGATGCACACCCAGAGACTACCGGCTGCAGGAGGTCCGGCGCGTTGTTGAGGATCACACGCTTCAGGTGCAGGTATCTCCGGAGGGGATTATCGGCTGAGCGGCAGAGAGGAAAAGAATGAACAACTATCAACTATCGTCCGTACATGAGACAAATCTGACGAATCAAAACGGCGTTTACCAGGACAGTCTGCTCACATACGCCGCAGACCGGAGCGGCCGTTTCTGGGCGCTCCTCGGCCATACAAATTTAGGCGGCATCAGCGTGTGGAGCGGCAGTTCGCTTTTGGACTTGAAGAAAGAATATGATGCGCAATATTGCTTTGCCTTGGGGGAGGCTGGGCAGGCGTTTTCCGGTATTCCGTATCCGGACGGGCCATTGTCCCGCGGACAGATCTGGCCGTGCGGACTGTGGATCAACAAGGAAACAAACCGGTTTTACTGCCTGATTCACAATGAGACAGGCTGGGGCGCGGGGAAAACCTCTTATACCGCGAGAGCGCAGGAGGAGGGCGAACCGGACTTCCGGCACATCGGAATGATGACATCCGACGACTGCGGGAGAACATGGCGGTTTTTCGGCTGGATTCTGACCGCGCAGGAGCCCTGCTGGACAAGCAGATTTTCGCCCGGAGTGAATCAGCCGGGACAGACCGGAGATGAGATCTGCCTCGGCTGCGGGGATTTTTCCGTTTTTCCGAACCCGCATGACGGCTATCTGTATTTGTTCTATACAAAGCATTTTACGAATCTTGAGCAGTCGGAGGCGGTGGCAGATGCGGTTTATCTTGCCCGCTGCCGGCTGGATGAACTGGAAGATGTGACGGCGTGGAGAAAGTACACGGGAAACGGCTTTACAGAGCCGGGAAATTGCGGACGGGATGTTCCGGTTTTGACCGGCGGCGCAATTCCGTCTGTCTGTAAAGATCCGGCACACGACCGGTTTGTCATGTCAACCTACAACCGGGATGCGTGGCAGAACGGGCTGTGTACCTGCCAACTCAGCTTCAGCGAAGATCTGCTGCACTGGACAAAACCGGAGCATATTGCAGTCAAACGGGCGGATGTCTCCAATCCGTATCTGACGCTGTACCCGGAGGGAACGTCGTTCCGGGTGTTTATGAGCGCAAACGGCACGGATATTCGCTGGTACACCCTGACGCTGAACGAGGGGTAAACAATACATATTTAATATTAGATTGGGTAAATATGAATACTTTTTTTCAAAAAGCAGTACCAATATGGGCCAAGGGCCGGGCAGATGAGATGAACTGCGAACTGGCGTTCCGAGCGATCATAGCCGGCCAAGACGCCAGTTTGCATCTTGCGGCATCCAGCATTTATCGTGTCTGGGTAAATGGAAAATTTGTCTGTGCGGGACCTGCGCGGGCGGCGCACGGCTTTTACCGCGTTGACGAGATCGATCTGACGCCGCAGCTGTGCGCCGGACAGAATACGGTCGTGATCGAGGTAACGGCCTTTAACGTCAACAGTTATGATACGCTGGATCAGCCGGGATTTTTGACAGCGGAAATTCTGCAAAACCACGCAGTGACAGCGGCAACAGGGGACGGCTCTTTCGGCGTGTATGATCTGCACCAGAGAATCCAGCGCGTCCAGCGCTACAGTTTCCAGCGTGCATTTGCCGAAGCATACCGGCTTCGCGCCTGCAAGCAGGCCTTTTATCTTGGCAGCGACGGCGGCGCAGAGCGGTTGGAATCGGAGACGCAGGCAGAAAAGCGGTATTTGCGCCGGGAAACGCCTATGCCGCAATTTGAGCCGCTGCAGGTACAGCGCATCGTCCAGACCGGCAGCGTTTCCTTTGACGTGCCATGCGGCGCGCTGCGGAAAGACCGCGCCTATACGCAGATCGGCCCCATGCTCAAGGGATATCCGGCGGATACGCTGGAAGAGCACCTGTCCGACGAAGCACAGACATTTGCATGGAAGCCGTCCTGCCATGCGGCGGAGGATACGGCCCAGATCACGCTGGAAAACAGCTATGCGACTTGCCGGTTTCCTTATAACGCAACCGGATTTTTGTGCATGACGGTGGAATGCGCGCAGGCATGTACGGTTTATCTGCTGTTTGATGAGATTCTGACCGACGGAGACGTGGATTTCCTTCGGCTTACAAACTGCAACTGCTTTAAATACGATCTGGACGCCGGAACCCATCGAATCATGACGTTCGCCCCGTATACGATGATGTACCTGAAAATCGCCGCAAAGGGCGCCTGCCGGGTTTCGGAGGTGCGGATGCTCCAATATCAGCACCCGGCGCCGGAATTTCAGATTCGTCTTCCAGAACAGAGGCAGCTTCGGGAAATTGCCGACGCGGCGGTTCGCACATACCGGCAGAATGCGCTGGATTTGTTTATGGACTGCCCCTCCCGCGAGCGGGCCGGATGGCTTTGCGACAGCTTCTTTACCGCGCGCACGGAGCATGCGCTGACCGGCCAATGCACGGTCGAAAAAGCATTTCTGGAGAACTTCCTGCTGGCCGAGCGATTTGCGCATCTCCCGGACGGCATGCTGCCGATGTGCTATCCGGCAGACCACTATGACGGGAACTTTATCCCGAACTGGGCCATGTGGTTTGTGCTGGAATTGGAGGAATATATCAAGCGCAGCGGAGACTGCGCATTTGCGGAGCGTGCCAAATCGCGTGTTTATGGCCTGATTCACTATTTTGCGGCGTTTGAAAACGAATACGGCCTGCTGGAAAAGCTGGAAAAGTGGGTGTTCGTCGAGTGGTCCCGCGCAAATGATCCGGATGTTGTGCAGGATGTCAATTTCCCGACCAATATGCTGTATGCCAGAATGCTGCAGATCGCAGGAAGACTGTACGGCGATTCCGCGCTTCTGGAAAAATCCCAAAAGCTGCAGGAGACGATACGGCAGCGCTCCTTTAATGGCTTGTTCTTTACCGACAATGAACGGCGGATAGCACACGGTCTTGAAAACCCCGGGAATATAACCGAGGTCTGCCAGTATTACGCGTTTTTCATGGGCACTGCGGATAAGCGGACATACCCGGAACTGTGGCAGACGCTTGTGCAGAAGTTTGGGCCGCACCGGGCTGCGGATTGCTGCCCGGATGTTGCGCCGGCAAATGCGTTTATCGGGGATTATCTGCGGCTGGAACTTCTGTATCTGGATGGCCAGACGGAAAAGCTGCTGCAGGATCTGAAAGAATATTTTACGCCGATGGCTGAGAGGACAGGAACCCTGTGGGAGCATGATCAGCCGAGCGCCAGCTGCTGCCATGGGTTTGCGTCCCATGTTTTATACTGGTTGGCGAAGATCTACGGAACGGAGAAGACACAATATGCAGGCGCTTGACTTAAACAATATCACGCTGACAGGGGAACTGGCGTTCCGGTTGGGAAGAAACTATTCCCGGCTGGAGGATCCGATGTATCGCGCGGCAGAGATCTTCCAGGCAGACAAGCAGGGCTGGCCGGGCGACTGGGAGGGCCGGACGATTTTGGCCCTGTGCCTGCACGAGCGAATCTCCGGACGAAAAGCAGCGTTTTTGGACGAAATTCTGGAAGCGCTGGATACGCAGTGGAACGAACGCGGATATGTAAAAGGCATCTGTGCACCGGACGCCATCAATGAACAGCAGCTTTCCGGCCATAATTGGCTTCTCCGAGGCTTGCTGGAACTGTATATCAGCAGGGACGAAGAAAAATACGCAAAATGCGCAAAGCGGATCGTGGAAAATCTCTACCTGCCGTTGTCGGGAAGGTTTCCAACTTATCCGACCGCGCGGGAAAAACGCACGGCAAACGCGGAAGCAGCGGGACATCTCGGGGACGAGATCATAGACGGCTGGCGGTTGTCCACGGACATTGGCTGTGCGTTTATTTCCATGGATGCGCTGGCGCAGTACGAGACGCTGTTTGCAGATACGCGCGTGCGTGCGCTGTTGTCGGAAATGATCGCGGCATTCCGGCAGATCGACGTGGAAAAAAGTTCCCTGCAGACACATGCGACGCTCTCCGCGCTGCGCGGGATCCTGCGCTTGTGTGAGGCGGAGCCGGATGAGGAACTGCTCACGTTTGCAAAAGAAGTGTTCGCGCACTATGTGCAGTACGGAATGACCGCAAATTACGCAAATTATAACTGGTTTGGGCGGCCATACTGGACAGAACCCTGTGCGATTGTCGATTCTTATATGGCCTCCATGGCGCTGTTCCGCTTGACACAGCAGAGTGAGTATGCGGTACTGGCAAACAGGATTTATTACAATGCGCTGCTTGCTTCTCAGCGGCCGAACGGCGGCTTCGGTTGTGATTTGTGCAGCGGAACGGAGCAGAGCGGCAGGTTTGTGCAGGCTAATACGGACGTCTATGAAGCGTGGTGGTGCTGCTCCATGCGCGGAGCAGAGGGCCTTTGCAGCGCAGCGGCAAACAGCATTCTGACGGAAGACGGCCAGATCTGGTTCGTGCATTACCTGCCGGGACATTTCCACACAGAACAGGCGGACATCGATGTAAAGACCAACTATCCGCACGAAAACAGGGTGCAACTTTCCCTGCGCGGTATACGGAGAGAATTGCAGCTGCATCTGTACATCCCGCAGGGGACAAAAGACGTGTCCGTTCAGATCAACGGGCAGCCACAGCGCGTGCAGCTGTCTGACTTCCTGCGTATTTCTGTATGCGAAGATGCAGAACTGGAACTGTCCTTCTCGCTGTCGCCAAGAAGCGTACCGGCAGGCGGATTCTTCACGGCAAAGTGCGCACAAATGACAATGCAGGGTGATCAGATTCTCAGCAAAGATGCGGACAGAAAGCTTGGCTTCCTCGCAGACCGCATTTATACAGAGCGCGACCAGCAATGCAGGGCCGAAATTCTGGATTTGCGGCCATAAGCATACAGAAGGCCTATCCGGATACATCTGAATAGAATCAGCATGGGCGCCAGCGAAAGCTGGCGCCCATGTGCGTTCTGAATACAGTGGATATGCGCTTCTTAGAGAAGCGTCAGTCTGTCAAAAAACGATTGTTTTCCTATTTTGTGTAGGGTTTCCGAGGCTGGCGTAGGGGCGGACGCCTC
>ERZ773136.1533-NODE-1533-length-21989-cov-4.145391_pt1 | contig 21989 bp, 17 predicted proteins | sample MGYA00580855_ERZ773136 | MGnify/ENA primary metagenome ERZ773136 (study PRJEB29015, sample SAMEA2737860) | human gut metagenome | biome: human gut; feature: human-associated habitat; material: faeces | place: China | collected 2012 ... | reverse complement strand
TTTTTCACCGATAGATTCGCGAGTGTCGAAAAGCGGAGCTTTTTGGCATGAGGCGAGAGCGCACGAATCAGTTCCGTGTCGTAAAACGTAGTTTTGCGACACGCTCAAACGTCCCGAAAGCTAAAAGGCTTTCGGGACGTTTGCCGTTTATTTCAGATTTTCGATAAACCGCATAAATACCGCCGCCATCTGCGCACGCTCCGCGTTGTCTTTCGGCGCAAAGCGTCCGTCCGCGTGACCGGTAAGAATGCCGTATTCCGACGCCCACAGAACCGCCTCGGCCGCATAGGCTTCAATTTCGCCGCTGTCCGTATAACGGTTCTTCTGACTTTGGACGGTCATATCCATTCCCTTGAATTTGGCGTACCGATAGAGGATCGCCGCCATCTGTTCGCGTGTAATGGCCTCCTCCGGCGCAAATTCATTTTCCGAAATACCGTTGACAAGAGCATTTTCGCTTGCCCACGCCACAGCGTTTTCATAGTAGCTGCCGCGCTCAATGTCGGTGAACGACGCCTTTTTCGCCGCCGGCTCATTTTCCAAGCGATAGAGCACCGTCACGAACATACCGCGTGTGACTGCGCTTTCCGGCTCGAATTTTGTATCCGAAGTTCCTTTCATCAGTCCGTTCCGGCATGCATATTCCACCGAAGAATAGAACCTATCGTCTTTATTTACATCGGTAAACGGATTTTTCCATTCGTCCTTCGTGGGATCCTCCGGCTCATCCGGTTTGGGCGGTTCGTCCGGTTTGACCGGCTCATCCGGCTTTGATGGTTCGTCTTCGCCCTCGGCCTTCCAACCGGCATATAACGTAAAGCTTCCGGTTACCTTGGTCGAAAAATCATATGGGGTTTCGCAGGCTCTGTCGGTATACCAACCGATAAACTCGAATTTGTCCTTGGTCGGTGCGTCCGGCCTGGATACGGTATAGCCGCGCACGACAGATTGACTTTTAACACTGGTGCCGCCGTTCGTTTCAAAGGCAACCGCGTAATACGTAATGGCGTTGACACTGCCGCTGCGGTTCTCATCGGAGTTTTTCGTCCAGTTCGCCGTGACCGTCACTGCTTCTCCTATCATGGTAAAGCTGGTCTTGGCCGCTTTCGCATCGGCAAACGTGATGTTGCTTTCTGACGTCCAACCGGCAAAGGTATATCCCTCGCGCGTTCCGGCGTCGAGGTTGACTGTCTCGCCCTCGGCGTAGTCTCCTGCACCGCTGGTTTCGGCATAGCTGCCCGATACAGTGACTGCATAAGTTGTCGCCGGTCTTGTAACGAGTGCCAAAACCGGTTTAGACAGATTTCCGGCCACATCCTTAGCAAAGAGTATGAACGATTCGCCATCGTCACGCTCGTCAAGCGTTCCGGTAATGGCAAACGAACCATCGTTCTCGGCAATAAGCTCGCTGTCATCGTAAACGACCGTGCCGCCGGCACTTGTCGTACCCGTCACACGGTAATTTCCGTCCTCATCGGTATAAAACATCTCGGCGGACAGTGTGATAAGCGGCAGCTCGCTGCTCTTATTGACAAGAAGAAAGTCGCTCGTCACATCGTTTCCGACAATTCCGTCGATACGGAACATCACACTTCCCTCAAACTCCGGAAGCACGTAAACCGCAAGCTCCGCATTGTCGGGCGCAACGACGGTTTCGGTATCCATGCGCGTGAGAACAAAACGTGCGTTTTCGTTCGTTGAGCTGATCTCAAGAATACCGCCCGAACGTCCGATATACGCTTGATAAACGCCGCCGTCCTCGTCGGGCGTGCAAGGCTCTTCATTCAGCGTGAACGTCATATCGACCGGCACATATTCGGGTAAATATTCCGCCGCCGATACGGTTTCGGCACTGTAATACTTGCCGTCCTCCTCGGTCTTATAGGCGCGAACGCCGATCTTGTAATCCTTGTTCGGTTTCAGCGTTTCCGCAGCGACAGGAGTCGCCGTGCTGCCGTTCTCGCTCACCTCGACGCCGCTTCCGCCGACCGTAAGCGCCATATCGATCTCCAACGTATCCTTATCCAAATCGTAGCCAAAGCCGGTATCCGTCCATACGCCGTCTTTTTCTTCATAAATGTGCACGCTGTAGCCGTCCGCGTCTGCCACTGCGTCCCACGACGCGTGCATGACCTCGTTACCGACGGCTGCAAGGCGAACATTTTCCGGAGATTCCGGCTCGTTTGTGTTGGTGTAGCTGATCTGACGGTCAAAGAACCGGCTGTCGATAGCGACAAGCGCGTCTTCAAGCTCTCCGTCTTCGTTTAAATCCACCTGCTTTTCGAGCATGAGGAAGGAGCTTACATAATACTTTCCGGTCGGCGCCAGCGTGCCGGAGGTCGGAAGCGTAACGGAGATGTTCGCAGGATCCTCCAAGATCTGCTCGCTTATCAGATAGTCTGCCTCGCCCTCTGTGCCGGCCAAATAGGTGCGAAGCACATACGTTGTATCCGGTTCGGCATAGGTCACCTCGCCGGTCACAGTTTCACCACTCAGGGTAAGGTCCAATTTTTCAAACGGCGTAACGCTTGCTTCTTCGGATTCGAAGGTCAATTCACCGGCGTCAATCGAATAGGTTTCGCCTGCCTTGACGCGCAAAACGACTACGCGGTAGGTCTCGCCGTTTTCGTTTTCCATAAGGTCGGTCACGGCTTGGATATTGAAAGAATCGTCCATCGAGCCGTCCGGCGACCAATAAATCGTCTTGTTTTCCGCCTTTAAGGCTGCTTTTACCTGCTCTTCGGTAACATTTTTGTCAAATGCCAACAGAATATACGGCGTCTGGTCGGCCGAAAGAGAGGTCATATCGAAGTTTGCCGCGCTCACGCCGCCGAGAAGAACTGCGCTTTCCGCATTTTCCGTACTCTGTGCGACCGGCGTAACGCCCTTGCTCCCCCAATTCCAGTTGGAAAGTCTGTTATGGAGTTTGACTTCAAGATCCCAGCCTCCGCCGCGCTTGAATTTCGTCTGCACGATGCGCGGAATCAACACCCATGCGCGCGCGTCGAATATCTTGCCGTGGGTCTCGCCCATAACACCAAGATACATATCGATGTTCGAGAACGCGGATTTCATGCCCTCGCTCACCGAAACACCGCGAATCGGAAAGGCTGTCTGACCGCCGACAATCAAATTGATCTTTGCATTTCGCAGCACCGCGCCGCCCCATAAAGGCCAATTGTCCGGAATCTTCAGAACGCCGTTTGCCGTGGCGTTCGCGCCGATACCGAGATACAGGTGGTTTTTGGCGCTGTTGAGACCGCCGAACGCACCCACTTCAATAGACGTGTCCACTTCGATGATGTTAAACGAAGCACTCGGCAGCTTCATGGCCAACTCTTTCGAGCCGGCAAAATAAAATCCCTTGTAGGTCTGTCCTTTGTAGTCGCGCTCTTGACCGTTCAGCTTCAAAGTGTAGCCAAAGCTATCGATAATTCGCGTAGCCGCGCCTGCGCCGACAAGGTTGACATCAGTCGCTTTAAGGGAGATCTCGCTCGGACCGATGGTGATTTTGCCCGTTCCCTCGATAAGATGCAGATAAGTACCGGTCAGCGCGCCGTTCAATTTGATAGGCGGAATGGCGAAATAGTCGCCGTTTACCGTTGCGGCAAGGTCTGCAAAGCCGGCGCCGCCGCCGTTTAAACGTCCGATCGGCACGGGCGGAACAAGGATAATACCCGGATCAGCCTTGACATAGAACCACAACTCATCCGGTATCAGCGTGCCTTTGTCCGTGCGCTCAAGCGCAAGCTTGGCTTCGGTCTCAAACAGCTCGAATACGTTAAGCTCCAATTCAAACGCATAGCGTTCCTCGCCCTTGAAGGTGTTGACTTCACCCGCGACCTTGGCAAGGTCAAGCGTAAACAGTGCCGCCGTGTCGAAACTTCCGGAAGCCTTAACGCCGTTGACCTTAAATTCTTTGATTTTTTTGCCGTCTTTCTCTTTTTCTTTTAAGCCGTAGCCCAATTTTTCAAGAGAAAACTCTGCACCGTCAAAAATGGTTTTAAAGCCAATCTCGCCGTTAAAAATAAGGTTGCCCGAAACATCGGCAAGCGCTTGTTCCAATTTTACGGTCGTATAGGGAATGTCTACATAAATGATCGCGTCGTTTTTGTCCGGTTCGATATCAAAGACAAAACCGTTCCCGTCAAACCGGATTGTTAACGAATCCTCCGCGCCGGCCTTAGGACTGTAAAACTTGAACGACGGCGCATTTAAGTTTACGCCCGACTGTTCGACTGTACCGTCCTTATGGATCACAAGTTTGCCGGTGCCCTTTTGCCAGGTAGCCGTAACCGTCGGTGAGAGAAGCGCCGAACCGCCGGTAAAGGTATACGAAGAACCGTTGGTGCTTTCGCAATCGCCGCTTATGACAGCGATCGGCGACGCGTTATAGCTCTTTTTTAAGCTTTCGAGCGCCGCATCGTCTGCGACATATTCTAATGTCACGCCGCTTCCGCTTTTAAAGACAGCAAGGCGCTTGGCCGAGAAAGACGATGTCACCTCGTCGGGTTTCGAGGGCAGCTCCTCCTCAAACTTAACAAGGTCATGGAAGCCCCAAAGGTAGTGCGAGCTGCTGTCCGACGCGTACTCGCCACCAAAGTCAAAGCCGTTATAGCTGTAACAGATCACATAAGTGGAAACCGGTGTGTCGTTGGGTACGGCGCTTACCGTCTGCGGCAATGCGACGCGGATCGGCTGATCTTCGCCGGCATAGACGGATATCTCTTTTTCGTAGTAATCCGAATACGCCACAAAAGGATTTGCCCACGGATAGGCGTCGGTGCGAAGCTCAGTAATGTAAATGCCGTCCACATCGCCCCAAGCAGAGTAGCCTTTGGGAACATGTTTGGTTCCAAGGTCATTGATTCGATTGGTCACAACGGAAGACTCTTCCGAAACCTCGCCGTCTTCGGTGACCGTCGTGCGGATCATCTTGATGGCAGGGCCGCCGGACTTGCTTGACCGGTCAACATGTCCCATGCCGGTGAAGTTCAATAAGGTATAGCCCCATATAAAGGAAAAGTCAAAGTTGAAATAATCCGGGAAAGAGTCTTCGCCTAAAACAATATCGCCGACAGTGACTAATACGCCCCAAGAGGAAGCCTTTTCGCCGGGATCATCCGTTAATCTTACAAGCTCGTAATAAACGGTAGCCGACGCCGTTAGATAGTCTTCTCTTACCGGGTCGGCGCATGCACCGATCCAGACAGAAAGCTCATATTCGGCTTTGATAGCCCGATTTTGGCCGTTCGGCGTTTTATCGACAAACGTCGCTTTTTTTAACTTTACCGGCACATACATCGAGTTTTTTTGGCCGCGCGTCCAAGTGATAAATTCGCAGGCAGGCTGCTGAAACGCCGCTAAGCTGGAGCTGCCGCTCTCTTTTAAAAGCGCCGTCGGGATCGTGCTGACATAAGACGTGTAGCCGCCGTCGTACAAAGCGATTTGAATATATTCGTTCTGCAAGGCAAGCGAGCCGTCTGCAAGCGTTATCTGCTCGGTTTTTGCGATCTGCTCAGCCTCCGGCAGAAAAATGTCGCCGGCGGTTGCCAAAACCTCAAGCGGCAGTGCCGCAAACATCATGCATACGCAAAGCAAGACGCTTAGAGCCTGTGCGAGCCGTTTTTTTCTCATGTGGGAATCCTCCTGTTTTCTGTTTATTTTTTATTTGTTTCGCCGTTTGATACAGATGACCGTCAAAGCGGTCGCCACAATAAAGGTAATGATTGCCGTCAGCACATAGCCGCCAATGCCGCCGATCAAAAGAATCGCACCGCAATGGCCGGCCACCGCGGCCGTTTGGTGTGCAGCCGGGAACGTGCCGATACAGTATACCAAAAGACACGAAAGCATCACGCTTACCGTAAGGAAAAACGACTCGTTTTTCCGCGTTCTTCGCTTTTGATCCCGTTCTTGCAAGGCTGCCGCCCTTTGCAGCACACATTGAATCCGCTCATGGTTGTCTCTCACTGAATCACCTCTCTTTTTCCGGCTTTTACTTATATGGTGCATGAAAAAACAAATATCCCCCTAAAAAAGAAAAAAGACCGAAAATAATCGGTCTTTTTTCTTTTTGCAACCGGCGTCCGTCTGAAAAGCTCCAGACCAACGCCGTTTCTATTCTTTTATACCGTGGCTTCGCCAGCCGGTTCTTTTTCCTTTTGAGAGATTTCAAAAGTACCGGTCTTGCGGTATTTTACGGTTTCACCGTCAAGATAAGCTTCGATGATATCGCCCTGTCCGAGCTTTCCTTCAAGCAGCTCAAGCGACAGGCTGTCCTCGATCTTGCGCTGCATGGCACGGCGGAGCGGTCTTGCACCGTAAACCGGGTCGAAGCCCTCTTTGGCAAGAAAACTTACCACCTCGTCGGCAAACGATATCTTCATATTCATGCTTTCGATACGTGACGTAATTTCGCCGAGCATCAGGCGTGCAATCTTCTGAATGCTCTCGTCCGACAGCTTATGGAAAATAACGATTTCATCGATACGGTTTAAAAATTCCGGACGGAACGCCTGCTTGAGCGCACTCATCACGTTTTCCGCAGCTTTTTGTTCGGCGCGTTTGCCGGAATCGCCGCCTTGGGCAAAACCGAGCGTTTTGGGTTCGGCAAGAGCGCCTGCGCCGAGATTTGAGGTCAGAATGATAACCGTGTTTTTGAAGTCCACCACTCTGCCGTGGCTGTCGGTAAGCCTGCCGTCCTCCAAAATCTGTAAAAGAATATTGAATACATCCGGGTGCGCCTTTTCAATTTCATCAAACAGAACGACCGAATATGGGTTGCGGCGAACCTTTTCGGTCAGCTGCCCGGCTTCATCGTAGCCGACATAGCCGGGCGGCGAGCCGATGAGCTTGGACACGCTGTGTTTTTCCATGTATTCCGACATATCGACGCGGATAATGGCGTTTTCGCTGCCGAACAGCGCGTCAGCAAGCGCTTTGGACAGCTCGGTCTTACCGACGCCGGTCGGGCCACAGAAAATAAACGAGCCTTGCGGACGTTTAGGGTCTTTTAATCCCGTTCTGCCGCGGCGAATGGCGCGCGCCACCACATCTACCGCCTCATCCTGTCCGATAACGCGGCCTTTTAATATCTTATCGAGGTTGAGTAACTTCTCGCTTTCCTCTTTTTCCAGCTTCGTGACCGGAATCTTTGTCCACTGGGTCACGATTTCCGCGATATCCTCTTCGCCGATAGCCGGCATATTCGAACCATTCATGCTGTCACGCCAATTGTTTTTTCGCGTTTCCAATTCCGCCGACAGCGTATTTTCCAGGTTGCGAAGCTCGGCGGCCTTTTCGAATTCCTGGGCGCGGACAGCCTCCTCCTTGTCGGCGTGCGTTTTCTTGATCTTTTCCTCAAGCTCACGCAGATCCGGCGGCGCGGTGATCCGGTCGATACGCTTTTTCGAAGCGGCTTCATCAATCAGGTCGATAGCCTTATCCGGTAAGAAACGGTCGGTAATATAGCGTGCCGAAAGATTGACCGCGGCGTCGATAGCTTCATCGGTAATACGGATCTTGTGGTGCGCTTCGTATTTGCTTCTTAAGCCTTTGAGAATGCGAACCGCCTGCTCTGCCGTCGGTTCACCCACCATGACCGATTGGAAACGGCGTTCGAGCGCCGCGTCCTTTTCGATATGCTTGCGGTATTCGTCAATGGTGGTCGCGCCGATGACTTGAATCTCGCCGCGCGCAAGGGCGGGCTTTAAGATGTTGGCGGCGTCGATGGCGCCCTCGGCACTGCCAGCGCCGATGATCGTATGAATTTCATCGATAAACAGAATAACATCGCCGGCTTTTTTGATTTCAGCCATTACGCCTTTGATACGCTCTTCAAATTCGCCGCGGTATTTAGCGCCGGCAATCATGCCCGATAGGTCAAGAGATACCACGCGCTTGTCAGCCACCGTTTCGGGAACATTGCCCTCGGCGATTTTTTGCGCAAGACCCTCCACGACCGCCGTTTTGCCGACGCCCGGCTCACCGATAAGGCAGGGATTGTTTTTGGTGCGCCGCGACAGGATCTGCAAAACGCGTCCGGTTTCCTCCTCTCTGCCGATGACGGGGTCGATCTTGCCCTCTCTGGCAAGCGCGGTCAAGTCCGTGCCGTATCCGTCTAACGTTGGCGTGTTGCTCTGCCCCTTGCTTTTTGCGCCGGGCGCGCTCTGCGAACCGGACGAAGCAAACGGTTTGCCGCCCTCCATGGAGGCAAGCGCTTCGTTATACAGCTCGGTAACGTTTACGCCTTCGTTTTTCAAAAGGCGTACGGCAACGCTGTCCGACTCCTTAAGGAGCGCCATGAGGATGTGCTCGGTGCCGATAAAGGTCTGACCGGTCATGCGTGCAAGCTCGGCCGAACCTTCGATGATACGCGACGCACGCGGCGTGGATTCGGGAAGCACGCCGTCAAGAGGCTCGCCCGTGCCGATGCTCTCGCCGACAGCCTCGACTACTTTTTCGTAGGTAATGCCTTTGGCGGCAAGCAGATTGGCGGCGATCGAGGTACCTTTATATAAAAGTCCCATTAAAATATGCTCTGAGCCGATATACGTGTGGCCAAGCTTTGACGCCGACTCAGCGGCAGCGTTGAGCGCCGCCTGAGCATTTTCGGTAAATCTGTAATTCATAGAACATCTTCCTTTCTTTCAAGGGAGTTTGGATTTTTATGCAGTAAATACGCTTCGTACATAGTCAGCACGCCGCACGTCGCGCTTTTCGGGCGTAGACGTGTCCGGAAAAGCCGCTCTTATATGTGCCGGCATGACCGAAAACATAAGCTTTATCAGATTGATGTTTTCCGCCTCCGGAATCACGCCGCAGACTGCACCGAACCGGACGTTGGAAATAAGGCGGGCCGCTTCGGCGGTATCGAGCTTTCTTGCGTATTTGAGCGTGCCGAACGAACGCCATAGCTTGTCGGCCGTGTCGCCGTTTTTGTCGGAAAGCATCTGGGCGCGCAGTTCTCTTTCCTTGGCGACGATCTGCTTGACCGCACCCTCCAACTTTTCAATCGCGTCGGTTTCGGAAATGCCGAGCGTGATCTGATTGGAGAGCTGGTATAAGCATCCGAGCGCTTCGCTGCCCTCTCCGTACATGCCGCGCACGGTAAGGCCGATCTTTGTCATGAGCGCCGCAAGGCTCTTTATGTAGCCATAAGCGCTCATCGCCGGCAGATGAAGCATGACCGACGCGCGAAGTCCCGTACCGAGATTGGTCGGGCAAGCGGTCAAAAAGCCAAGCGTTTCGTCAAATGCGAGCGATACGCTTTCGGCAAGCACATCGTCGGTATGCGACGCCGTCTCGTAAGCTTTTTCGAGCGCAAATCCCGGATAGATCGACTGGATGCGCACATGATCCTCTTCGTTTATCATGACGGCAAGACTTCCGGAGCTGTCGGTGACAAGAAAGCGTGCAAGCGGACTGTCCGCACAGAAATCCGGCGAAACGAGGTGATCCTCGAGTAAAAGCCGTTTCGGCGTATCCGAATCGCGCATGTCGGTGACCGTTAACTCCTCGCCTAAACCGGTTTTTAGTGCCGAAACGACCTTTTCGGCGATCTTTTCCGAGGTTTCCGCGTCAAGCTTGGGCGTAAAGGGAAAATCTTCTAAATTCCGCGCCAATCTTACACGCGAGCTGATGACGACATCGTGACCGTTGCCGTTTATTTCATACCATTTCATAAGAATCTTCCTTTCTGCCGCATTTACGCGTTCGCTGAATTTTCGCCGTTCGGCTCATTCTTTTCGGGTGTTTCTTTCGAAACCGGGTTTTCGTTTTGTGCATTTTCCGGAAGAACCTTAGCGCTTTCGGCAGTCGCTTCTGCGTCGAGCGCCTTGATGGCGTCGCGGTATTCGGCGGCCTTTTCGTATTCTTGAGTCTCGATAGCGCGCTTCAACAGCGCTTCAAGCTCCTCCCGGCGCACCTTTTTGGAATGCGCCTCGGCGCGGCCTTTCGGGAATTTGCCGGTGTGAGCGGTGTTGCCGTGCAGCTTTTTGACGGTCGGCGTAATGGCGTCCTTGAACGTGGTATAGCATTTGGCGCAGCCCGCCTTGCCGCCATGCATGAATTCGTTTAACCGCATACCGCAGAACGGACAGACGGCCGCTTCCTTGAGGGAACCGGTGTTTTTTGAACCGAGCATGCCGCCGAGCAGTTCGCCGATCATATTTTCGTTGTTTTCCAAAAAAGCAAACGGGTTGAAATTTTTGAAATTCTCATCTAAAAAGCCTTTTTTCGCAGCACAGTCATGGCACAGATGCAGCTCCGTGACCTTGCCGTTTTCATTTGACGTATAGTGGAAGGAGGCTTCCTTTTTTCCGCAGGATTGACAAAGCATATGTATCTTCCTTTCTTTTATCAGTTCTTAATTCTTATACTTGAGCGTCCGCAGCGTCAGTAAGAACGCGCGTAAAATATCGGCACGCAGCGTATCGCGCTTGTCTTGCGGCGCGCTTTCGAGCGTTTTGTCGGTAATGGCCGCATAGACAAAATGCGCTTCACGCTCGGTGATATACCCCTCGTGAAGAAGCGATAGCAGCACGGCGCGTGCGCTTCCGGCGTCGATCGTCTCACCGACGGCGGCAAGCGTATGCATGAGAAACGCGTCGGCATTGTCAAAGCTGACCTTGGTTATCTTGACGTAACCGCCGCCGCCGCGCCGGCTTTCCACGATATAGCCGCGCTGTGAACCGAACCGCGACGTGATAACATAATTGATCTGGCTCGGTGCACAGCCCACGCTTCCGGCAAGCTTGTTGCGCTGCAATTCTAACTCTCCGCCGTTTTCGGCTAACATTTTTTCAATTAACGCCGCTATGCGGTCGGTCATCGGATTTCCCATGTTTTCTCTTCCTCTCAAAGCAGGTACGGAAAGCATGCATTTTGACTTTCCTTTACCTTTGCGCATAGTATACACGAAAAGTAAAAGAAAGTCAAAGTCAACAAAAGTCAAATTTAAGTCGAAATTGAAGAATTACTTGGTATTTTCACCGGAATTCTCACTGTTTCGCTGTTTTTTGCGTTTTTTCGTATAACTCTTTGACGGCGTCGGGAAACCGTTTTCTTCTTTATCGGCGGTCGGATAAAGATTGTCATAAAAATCCGGAATGGTGCGCACATCCTCATACGACGCGTCGTGATATTCATTGAAACGCGGCTCTTTCTCATTTGGTTTACTCATGATAAAATCCTCCCAATTTTTTTAAATTTCAAAAAAACTCTTTATTATTGGAAAAATATGTGCTATACTATATTATCACAAATTTTAACAAGCACCGGAAAGGGACGAGAATATGCCGCAAAAACCTGTGCGAAAAAACGTGCCGCAAGGCGCGCATAACACACCCAACACCGCCGCGCGCGACCGTGCACTGCAAGCCGAAGAAATGCGAAAAAAACGCTATTACCGCCGTAAAAGGCGTGCCGAAAACCTTGCTTACGCCTTGCGTATTTTCCTTTTGGCACTTGCGGCTTGCGCTGTTTTCGCGCTTATTACCGTATTTTTTGTCAAGCGCGATTTTGCAAAGTCTCCCGACCGTTTTTCTTATTCGTTAAGCGTCAAAAAGGACGACAAATCGGTACCCTTAAAAAAGGGTACGGTCGTGCGGGATAATACGTTATACGTGTCGCTCGATGATCTGTCGAACCTTATCGGCTTCAGGCTGATGGGCGACGTGAAGGTCATGAACGCCGTATTTACCGATATTTCCGACGAAGAACGCGTTTCGGTCTATTTGAACACCGATTGCGCGGTATTCGGAAAAACCGCGCGGCTTCTCGGTGCGCAAAGCTATTTTTCCGGTTCGGACGGCGACGTATACGTGCCGATCTCGTTCTTGGAGAACGCCTTTGAGGGTGCAGAGCTTACCGGCGTGCAAAAAGGCTCGCGAATCGATTACACGCTGACGCTTACCGATTCGTTCCGGCTTGCCTATTCGGCCGATACCCCGATCCCGTTACCGGACAGTTCGGGACTCGACACCTCCACAAAGCCGGATAACGAATTTCTCACCGACCTTTCCGCCTACGAAAAATACATGGATCCCGAAAATGCCGATGAATACATCCGGCTTATCAACAAGGACCATCCGCTCGGAAAGGACTATATTCCGCCGGACCTTACCGAAATTTCTGACACGCGCAAGGATCGCAAGGCGGTACAGATGCGCGAATACGCCGCAAAGGCGCTCGACGCCATGTTTATCGAAATGCGCGCGGCCGGCTTTACCGACGTATCGGTCACCAGCGCCTACCGTTCGTATGACTACCAGACTCAGCGCTTCAACGACACCATGAACAACTATATGAAAAAGTACGACCGCGATACCGCCTATGCCAAGACCGCCGCAGAAATTGCGCTTCCCGGCTGCAGCGAGCACCAGAGCGGTCTGTGCGCCGATCTGCACAATCTGCCGGCGGCGTCTCAGTCGTTCGAGTCCAAAGAGGCTTATAAATGGCTCATCGCGCACTGTGCCGATTTCGGATTTATCTTACGTTATCCCAAGGACAAGGAGGATGTGACGGAAATTATCTTTGAGCCGTGGCATTACCGGTTTGTCGGACGGTATCACGCAAAGCGCATTATGCAGAGCGGTCTGTGCCTTGAGGAATACTGCGAACAGTACAATGTCGGGTTGGATTAGCGACCGGAAGATACTTTGGAGAAAGCAGTGTGTTGCGCGAAAAAGCGTAACACACTGCCTTTTATTTTACAAGCTCCGGCATTTTCGCAAGCATATTCTCCAAAAATATCCCATAGCCCTTGGTCGGCTCGCCCACAAGAACGTGTGTGACCGCGCCGGCAAGCTTGCCGTCCTGTAAGACCGGGCTTCCGCTCATGCCTTGAACAATGCCGCCGGTAAGGGCAATAAGCGCCTGGTCGGTGATCTCCACCACAAAGCTCTTTGTGCCGTCTGACCGATGATCGACCTTTGACAATCGCACCTTATATTCCTTTACGCCTTTGCCGTCGGGATTGACTAAAATGGACGCGTCGCCGTCATGCACTTCCTCGCGGCTTGCAACGTTAAGCGCTTCTGCGCAGCTGTCCGGTGCGTCGTCTAAAACTCCATATACCCCGAAAGCAGTGTTGCCGATAAGCGTTCCGCGCTTTTCGGTATCAAATATACCCTTTAGCTCGCCCGGCGCGCCGGATTTGCCTTTGACGATATCGGTAATGCCGACATCGACCACCGTTGCACGCAAGAGTGGCATAAGCTCGCCGGTATCGATATCGCAGATACCGTGTCCAAGCCCTGCAAAGCAGCCGTTTTCCGGATTATAGTAGGTCATCGTTCCGATACCGGCCGTGCTGTCGCGCACCCAAATACCGGTCTTGTAGCGCTTGTCGGTAAGGGACAGTGCAGGCTTGACCTCACAGGCGTAGTTTTCGCCGTCACGCGTATATTCAATATATAAAGGCTTGCCCTTTGAGCTTTCAATGGCCGCTGCAAGCGCTTCAACGGTGTTGATCTCTGCACCGTTGGCCTTGGTTATCACATCGTTTTTGCGGATACCGGCCGCGCGTGCCGGGTTGACAAAGCCGCTTTCGGTCTCGATATCGGTGTCGCCGATAACGATCACGCCTTTGGTGAAAAATTTCACGCCGAACACATCGCCGCAAGGCACAAGTTTCGTTTCGGGTATGACCTCAACGGTCACCTCCTTTAACGGAATGGCGCCGAATAGCTTTGCCGTGACGGTATACGTGCCGCCCGAAGAAGTATCGGGAATATTAAAAACGGAGGAGACCTCTTTGCCGTCCATATACGTTTTTTCGGACGGGACGGCAAGACTTGCCGTGACCGAAAGCGCCGCAAGCAGCACGGTAAGGTAGGCAAGGGCATATTTAAAAAATGTTTTGCGCGTGCGAAGCGCAAATTTTTTCTGTATCATTGTTTCAAGACCTTTCTTTGTGCGCAGACCAAAAAACGGCCTGCTTTGTCCTTTCATAATATTTGTGAAAGACGGCGCGAATATGTAATGAAAAATCTTAAAACCGTGACAGAAATTGTTTGTCTTACAGCAAAATAACGAGTTTTTGTACTCTACCTATTCTATCATAAGAAACGTGCGGATTTTGTCAAATTTTAGAAGAATTCTGCGGTACGGTGCCATTATATTTTCATTTTACCCTTTTTTGCGGTTTTTAAAAAATAAATGAAAAAAATGCAGGACATTTTATCCTGCATTTTGTGTATTGTAAAATTTCCCATTGTTTTGATAATTAAAACGGGCGAAAACATCACAGAAATTTTTGCGGCAAACCGAAAAAGAAGCAGACGATAAGTCTGCTTCTTTAAATTATGTTTTATCCTTGTAATACAGCATGCAGTGGCAAAAACCTTCAAAATTCGGATCCTTGATCTGCTCGCGGAACTCCTTGCACATGCATTTGGTGTCCTCGCTCTTTTCGCGCACACACGGGCAATATCCGCCGCGCGCCGCAAGTCCCTCTTTTACGGTTTTTACAATTTCCTTGTCGGGATTTAAGCGTACCACGTTTATCCCTCGCTTACATATCGACAAAATCGGTCACGCCCTTGTAGTCGCGATAGCCGACGGCACGTCCTGCGACAGCGCCGTTTTTAACAAGCACCAGCGTCGGAATCGACTGAATGCCGAATTTTACCGCAAGTTCCTCTTGCTCGTCCACGTTGACCTTGCAGACCGTGATATCGGTTCTCTCTTCGGCGACCTGCTCGATAACGGGCGCAATCATCTTGCACGGACCACACCAGGTTGCCCAAAAATCGATCAGCACCGGCTTTGCGGCGTTTTCCACAATTTCTTTATAGTTTTCTTTTGTCAAAGTAATTTCCATATGAAACATCCTTTCTCTTTATTGGCAAGGAGTAATATCCCTTTTTAATACTTTCTTATCTTACGTGATTATTATAGCCGTCCAATGTGAAAATCATGTGCAAAAAAGCTGTTATTCTGCCGAATCTTAACGCCTGCGAGCCTTGCGTGCGGCGGAACGTGCCTTTCCGGCCTCAAATTCAGCCTTTTCCTCGTCGGTTTCGGGCAAAATGGGCGGCACACGCACCGGCTTTTCGTCTTCGCCGAGCGCGACCATGATGACATAGGCCTTGTTGATAAGCCGTCTTGCGCCGTTTAACGATTCCACATAGGTTTTGACGCAAATTTCCATCGAAGTGTTCCCGGTATAGGTCACATTTCCCACAAGCACAACGGTGTCGTTGGCGTAGGCGGCGGACCTGAACTCCAGTGAATCGACGGCTGCGGTCGTAACGTTTTTTCCGGAATGGCGGCGCGCCGTAACGGCCGCGACCACGTCAATCCATTCCATGAGCTTGCCGCCGAAAAGGCGTTTATAGCCGTTTAACGAACCTTGCGAAAGAATCTGCACCTGCTCAGTGCGCGATTCGCGCGGCGGCTTGCCGCAAACAATATCGGATGTATTCTGCGTCATAGCTTCCTCCGTCGTTATTTTTTCCATGGATCGACCGCTTTCAGCTCTTTATACAGCCGCACAAAGCTTTCGTGGCGCGTCGGCGCGATCTTTCCGTCTTTTACGGCTTCGACCACCTTGCAGCCGTCCTCGCACAAATGCGTGCAGTCGGTGTAGCGGCAGCCATGCGCGAAAGCGGAGATGTCCGGAAAGGAATCGAGAAGTCCCTCCGAGGTGAGAAGATTGAACCCGGCCACATCCACCATGCTGAAGCCCGGCGTGTCGCCGATATAGGTGCTTTCGTCCACCTTGAACAGCTCGGTGACGCGCGTGGTGTGCTTTCCGCGTGCAATCTTGCGGCTGATCTCGCCGGTCTCAAGCTTTAAAAGCGACGGATAAAGCGCGTTTAGCAGGCTGGATTTGCCCACGCCCGACGCACCCGAAAAAAAGCAGGTTTTGCCGTGCATAAGCGTGCGTATCTGCTCTAAGACCGCATGGGAGGCTTCCGGCTCGCTTGCCGAAAGGCAGAACGCCGGAATACCGGCCGTATGATACAGTTTTTGCAGCTCATCGGCATTTTTCAAATCGCACTTGTTGATGACAAGCACGGTATCGATGCCGTTAAAAGCGGCAATGGCGGTGAGCTTGTCGAGAATATACAGATCCGGGTCAGGGTGTGCCGACGCGATGACAAGTACAAGCGTATCGACGTTGGCGACCGCCGGGCGGATAAGCGAATTTTTACGCGTAAGTATCTCTGTAATAAAGCCCTCGCCCGTGCGTGTGACGCGAAGGCGCACCTTATCTCCAGTGAGCGGTATGAGCTTATCGCGGCGGAACGCGCCTTTGGCACGGCAATCAACCGTTTCGCCGGTTTTATCCGCTCCTTCGCCGCCTATTTCCACACGGTACAGACCGCCGGTGCTTTTGACGATACGGCCGGTATAGAGCTTTTCGCCGCTTTCCGAATCGGTTTCGGCGCTCGTTTTCTTTTTTTCAAGTTCCGCGGTCATACGTTTGCCTTTCTGTGCTGTTATCAATCGTCGGAATTACGCATATCGAGAAGTCCCGCGATATCCGAGGAGGCGTTTCCGGTATCTCCGGTATTCTCGCCGGTGCTTCCGGTATTTTCGCCGGTCGAACCGGAATCGGGCGCCGGTTCTGAGCCGGTATTGCCTGTGTTCGGCTCGGTCGTTCCGGTGTTGCCGGTGTTTGCGTTGCTGCCGGTGTGACCGTTATTGCCGGTCGTTCCGGTATTGCCGTTATGGCCGGTGTTCCCGGTGTTTCCGGTATCCGGCACGTCAGGCTCCGGTTCGGTGACGATAGCGTCTTTCGAGCCGATACTCACCCAAAGGTCGATGGAGGTAACGTTTTCGGCAACCGTTTCGCCGGACGTGCGGCTTGCTTTCATAACAAGGCCTGCACCGACGGCGGCACTTTCCTCATAATAGATCTTGCCGAGCGCCAGCTTTGCGTTCAAAATGCTTTTTTTCGCGTCGGCAAGCGTTAAGCCTTCCAGAGTGGGAACGGTGGTGTTGGCAATTTTCTGCCCTTTGCTGACGTACAGCTTAAAACGAGTAGTGCTGTCTACCTCGGTCACTTCACCGGCAGCCGGAGTCGTGCGGATGACATAATCAGCCGGATAGGTGTCATGGTATTCCTCGATGACCTCGACTGCGTCTTCGGAAAGCTCGGAGGCCGATATGGCGTTATATTCCGACCGGAGGAGCTTTTTGGCGTCGGCGACGCTTAATAACGTGCAATCCGGCATCTTAAAGTCCTTTTGACCCATATTGACATACAAAACCACCGGTACGAGTCCGTTTTCGGCCTTTAAGCGGATAGCACCGGCTTCCGGTTCCTGCCGTACCACCTCGCCCACGCCGAAATTCGGGTTGCGCACATAATTGACGGTCTCAGCGTTGAAGCCGAGCGTACTCATTTCGGAAATCAGCGCATCGTCGTATTTTTTGCCGACAAACGATTCTACTGTCACTTTTTTATTCTGCGCCGCGTCGCCGTCTACGCCCAAAAAGCGGTCAACGGCGGTAGAAAAGCCGTCGCCGAGCGCGTCAAGCGTGTTCTTGTTCTGCGAATCGGCCGGGGTCGCGCCCTTGAAGAAAGGAAGCACCCAAACAATGACAAATACAATCGCCACAGCGGCAAAGGCGGCTGCCACGCCTGCAATGATCGGGAACATGGAGCGGCTGCCTCGCACGTATTTTTTCATGCGCGCCTTTTTCTTCTGTTCGTCCTCATAGTTCGCCGTCACACCGGCGGCAATGCTTCCGCCGGTCGAAGTCTTTCCGCCGGCGAACACGACATCGGGATTTTCGGTAAAATAATCGAGCGCTTTGAGCATGGCGGAGGCCGAAGCAAAACGGTCGTCGGGATTCTTCTGCATGGCCTTTAAAATGATCTGCTCAAGGCCGACCGGGATCTGCGGATTCAATTCGCGCGGCGGCACAGGCTCGTTGGAGACCTGCATCATAGCGACCGCTACCGGGCTGTCGGCGATAAAGGGCAGACGGCCAGTCACCATTTCGTACAGCATAACACCGGTGGAGTAGATGTCGGTGCGAAAATCGACTGCCGCGCCGCTCGCCTGTTCGGGACTGATGTAATTGACAGTGCCGATGGCCTTGTCGGTCATGGTGATAGCTTCGGCGTTCGGATGCTTGGCAATGCCGAAATCGGTCACCTTGACGGTTCCGTCGGACAGAAGCATAATATTCTGCGGCTTGATATCGCGGTGAATGACCTGCTTTTCATGTGCATGCGAGAGGGCGCGCAAGATCTGCTTGGTGTAGTAGACGGCCTCTTTCCAGGAGAGCGTGCCGATACGGTCGATATAGTCCTTTAACGTGATCCCGTCGATAAATTCCATGACGATGTATTTGAGGTCGTCGGTAATGACGACGTCAAGGATCTTGACGATATTCTCATGGTCGAGCATAGAAACGGTCTTGGATTCGTTGATAAAGCGCTTGACGGCACGTTCATCGTCCTTGAATTCGTCGCTTAAGATCTTGACGGCGACATCTCTTCCGGTGGTCATATCCTTGGCGCGTAAGACATAAGCCATGCCGCCCACACCGACGACGGTTTCGATTTTATAGCGTTTATCGATAATGCGATTGATAAGTTTATCGTAGGAATTGTTGTCCATGGTGTTTTCCTTTCCAGTTTCGCTTTAAGTGCCGTGGCTTAACGGCGTACAAGAACGGCCGTGATATTGTCGCCGCCGCCGGCGCGCTTCGCGTCTTCGATCAACGTTTTTGCGGTATCTTCGGCATTAGTATATTGCATAAACCGCGCGTTTAATTCATCGTCGGAAACAAAACCCGTAAGGCCGTCGCTGCAAAGCAAGAAGCCGTCTGCGTCGAAGTCGAGCAAGAAGCAGTCGCCTTCGACCGAATCGGTCGTACCGACCGCACGGGTGATGATGTTTTTATTGGGATGATGTCTTGACTCATCGGGCGTTATGGTGCCGTTATCGACGAGCGCTTGGACATAGGAATGGTCATGGGAGAGCTGGGCTATTTTGCCGTCCTTGAACAGATAGATGCGACTGTCGCCGACGCTGACTGCACAAAGGCGTCCGTTTTGCGTGACGAGAGCGGCACAGAGCGTTGTGCCCATGCCGGAAAGCTCTTTCATGGCTTCGGCGAGCGCAAAGACCGCATTGTTCGCATCGGAAAGAGCGGCGGACATCGCGTGAAGAAGCAGATCATCGGGCGGGCACGTAAGGTTGTCGCTTAAAGTTTTTGCGACCGACCGGGAAAAGGTATCGCAGGCAGTCTTACTTGCCGTACTGCCGCCGGCCGCGCCACCCATGCCGTCGCAAACGGTAAAGAGGGTGTGAGGGCCGATGGGGTCGATTCGGAAATAGTCTTGATTGTTTTGGCGGACGCAGCCGATATCGGTAAGTCCGAAGTAATTCATGTATATCATTCCTTTTTGCCAAAAGGCAAGATAGTATGCGCCGGGCGGCGCGGATTAAACGGTGGTTCCCGTTCGCCTTAGGTTGCGCTTTGCGAACCCGAGCGTCTTAACTGTCCGCAGGACGCGTTGATATCGCTGCCAAGGCGGCGGCGCACGGTCACCGTGATGTGCCGCGCTTCCAAAATCCGCATAAATTCGGCAATCGCTTCCCGGCTGCTCTTTTCATACGAACGCTCCTTGACCGCGTTGAGCGGAATCAGATTCACATGGCATAACAGGCCCGAAAGCAGGTCTGCCAGCTCACGTGCGCATTCCGGCGTATCGTTTTCACCGTGTATCATCGAGTATTCAAACGAAATGCGTCTGCCAGTCTTGTCTAAATAGTACCGGCATGCGCTCATAAGCTCGTCAAGCGAAAATTTACGCGCGACCGGCATGAGCTTTGCACGGCGCTTGCCGTTTGGCGCATGCAGCGATACCGACAGCGTGATCTGGAGGTCTTGGTCGGCAAGGCTTCGTATCTTATCGCACAAGCCGCATGTCGAAAGCGATATATGCCGCTGCCCGATATTGAGTCCATTCGGATCGTTGACAAGGCGCAAGAATTTCAATGTATTGTCGTAGTTGTCAAGCGGCTCGCCGATTCCCATCATCACAATGTTGGAAATGCGCTCACCGGTGTCGTTTTGTGCGGCAATGATCTGACCGAGCATTTCCGACGGCTGCAAATTGCGTACCAATCCACCGAGTGTGGACGCACAGAACGTACAGCCCATCCGACAGCCGACCTGTGTGGATATGCAGAGCGTGTTGCCGTGCTCATACCGCATGAAAACGCTTTCCACGCATTCGCCGTCGGCAAGCTCGAATAAGTATTTGACTGTGCCGTCGATCTGTGAGACCAACTTTACTTTAACGCGCGGCAGCGTTAAATAGGAGTCTGTGCGCAAAACCTCGCGTAATTTTGCCGAAAGGTTTGTCATTTCGTCAAAGTCATGAATGCCGCGCGTCAGCCATTCAAAGATCTGTTTGGCACGAAATTTTTCAATTTTTACGCCGCTTTTTGCAGCAAGCTCCGATAAATATTCCTGTAATTCCGGCAAGGTAAGGCTTGCGATATCGGCTTTGCCTTCACCGTTTCGATATTCGTTTATCACATTTCTCACTCTTTGTTGCGTATGAATTTTGCGACGAAAAATCCGTCGGTTCCGTCGGTCTGTGGGAAGAAGGTTTTTGTGCCGTTCACCGCGCCGCGAAAGGCGAGCTTTGCCGGTACAAAATCCGGATTTTTTTCCAAAAACGCCGCCACATTGTCCTCGTTTTCGGCTTTGCACAGCGTACAGGTCGAATAGATGAGCGCACCGCCCGGTTTGACATATTGCGCGCTTTTGCACAGGATATCAAGGCCGATTTCCGGCAGTCTTGCGATATCTTCTTCATTTTTATAGCGGATATCCGGCTTTTTGGCAAGAATGCCGAGCCCCGAACAGGGAACGTCGCAAAGCACTGCGTCGGCCTTTCCGAAGAGGGCGGCATCCGGTTTTCTTGCGTCACGCGCTTCTGTTTTTACAGACGTAATGCCTAAGCGTTTTGTTCCGCGTTCAATAAGGGATAAGCGGTTGGCATGCAGGTCAAAGGAATAAAGCGTGCCGCAGTCGGCGTTTGCGATGGCAATGGCAAAGGTTTTGCCGCCGGGGCAAGCACAGGTATCGATGACGGTCGGCGCGGAAATTCCGGCGACCGACGCGCTGACAAGAGCTGCGCAAAGGGCGCTGGATTCGTCTTGAATGAAGAAAAGACCTTCATCGAAGCCGGGAAGCGATTCGACCGGAGCGCTGCCCGAAAGGGTGATAAGGGAATCCCCGATCTTTCGCGGACAAAGTGACGGGTCGAGCTTTGCAAGGTAGTCGTCCGCCGTGGTTTTCAGCGTGTTGATGTGAAGTGTCAGGTGCGGCGGAATGCCTTCGAAGCCGTGTGCGATCTGTTCGGCGGAGCCTTGACCGTAATCGGATTCCCATTTTTGGCATATCCAAAGCGGAATGCTATGGCGGATACTGACGCCGGAAATGCCGGTCAGAGCCTGCAATTCGGTATGAAGGGAAGTTTTTTTACGGACGGTATTACGCAAAATCGCATTGACAAAGCCGGCGTAAGAGCCGGGGCAGAGCTTTTTGACAAGCTCGGTCGCTTCGTTGCAGGCAGCGCTGTCGGGAACGCGGTCCATTTCGAAGATCTGATAGAGCGCGGTTTCAAGAATACAGCGCACAAGCGGTTCAATTTCGGAAAGTGCCGTTTTGGATATTTGGGAAAGGTACCAATCGAGTGTGAGTTTTTTTTCGACAGTACCATACAGGAGGCGTGTATAGAAGCTTTTATCTTTATCCTCGAAGCCGTATTTTTTTATGGTACTGTCGAGTTCAAGATTGACAAATCTACCGTTTTTGAATGCGCTGTTCAAGGACAGCACAGCGGCTTCTCTGGGATTCATAGACAAAAATAGTCCTTTCTTTTATATGTGATGCCGCGGCAGCGGTGCGCTGCTTCGAGGTTTGCAAAACCTCGAAGCTCCATAGCACGCGCAGCGTGCTGCCCCGACAGGGGCAAACTTTCTGCTTGTCAGGAAGTT